>Ga0114923_10003259_pt1 | contig 10964 bp, 11 predicted proteins | sample SumtaG_FD_89578 | JGI IMG/M metagenome (GOLD analysis project Ga0114923, IMG submission 89578) | Deep subsurface microbial communities from Indian Ocean to uncover new lineages of life (NeLLi) - Sumatra_00157 metaG | ecosystem: Environmental > Aquatic > Marine > Oceanic > Sediment | place: near...
CCCGAATATATGCTCCCTGATCCTGTACGGCTATAAGCAGAGAGCCTGTTTCCGAAGACTCATCCATAAAATCCAGGGCCAAGTTGGGACACCCCAGCACTCCGACCACAACTTTTCCGTTTTCGATTAAACCAATGGCAACCGCATATTGCTCACCTCTTAAAAAGCCTTTGGTTCCATCTATCGGGTCTACCGCCCAGTATCTTCCCCCGGAGCAGCCTGTAAACTTTCCATAGTCAATTGCAGTTAGGACCTCATCTTCGGATATATCTTTTACCAACCTGCAGACCCTGCTAAACACCTCGAATCTGAGTCCTGCAGATGATCTGAGTGCGGATGAATCTTCCTCCGCCATTATCCGATCAGCGGGGAAGGCTTTTTTTATTTCCAGATTGACAATAGCCTGCGACCCGAAATCAGCCACTGTCACAGGAGAGCTGTCACTTTTTGTAATTCTTTCAGCCGATTTAATTCCCGCCTGAACAACTCTGCACAGCGCTGTGGCTTTAATTGCTGCTTTAATCGCAACAGCTCTCTCCAGTTCATATCTCATCTTCATTCCTCTGCTATTTTAGTCAATACGGGAATTGCAGTCCATAGAGCTGCTATGTGATTTAAGGCTGGCAAAAGCTCTATTTAGATAGACTTCCTTGAGTTTGCCACAGTTCTGATTACGGCAGATTTCCGGGCGTTAGCCTCAAAACCAAACCTCACAAAATGGGCCTCCGGCAAGGCCGCAATATAGATAATATCCAGGAACTGCTGGCCCAGATTGAAGGCGAGGATTCCCGTTGATTCTCGTCGCTGCCAATATTCTATTGTACGCGGAAGACTCTCTTCACTCCCGTCACCAGCAAGCGCATGCATGGTGGGATGGCCAGCTATCCGGAACTGGAGTTGTTTGCCTGTGCTGGACGGTTCTGTCCGCATTTATTCGTATAGGGACTAATCCAAGGGTCTTCGAGCACCCGCTCTATCTCGAACAGGCACTTGATTGTGTACAGAGCTGGTTGGATCAGCCCTGCACGAGAGTCATTCGGCCGACCGAGCGACACTGGGCTGTTTTCAAGCAGTTACTCACGGATGGTCAGGCTGTCGCCAATCTAGTAACAGACGCACATTTGGCAGCTCTTGCCATTGAACATGGCTGTGAGTTGGCCTCTACCGATGCGGATTTCGCTCGTTTCCCCAAACTGAAGTGGAGGAACCCTCTCGCCTGACCGATCTAAATGATAAATGTTTATAATCCCTGTCACCGCAGAATGAGGGAAATTAGGAGAAGAATAGCCCCGGTTTGTATGTGCTTTCCTGTAACTTCCTCATAATAAAACTGCATTATATCAAAAAGTAGACGTGATATATCAGAAAACAGAATGCGATCATATCGGAAAAATATGAGCAGGCATTTTGGCTGGCAAAAGCTCTATTTCTCTGTTAATCTGTTAATAGGCATATAGCTGCGGGAGGAGTAATAAAGAAGTGAAAGTAGCCTTAGGTCAGGTCAATCCCAAGATTGGAGATTTTAAAGGCAATGGCGACAAGATCCTTGGCTATATAAAACAAGCGGCGGAGCTTGGGGCGGAGCTGGTTGTCTTTCCTGAGCTGTGTTTGTGCGGTTATCCGCCTATGGATCTTCTGGAGCAAGCCTCTTTTGTGGAGAAAAACCTTGAAAGCCTGCGTCGTATCCAGCGTCAAATGCCGGGCGGAATTGGTGTGGTCCTCGGTTATGTCGACCATAACCGGTCAAATTCCGGCAAGCGGCTGGTTAATGCTGCTTCCCTGCTCTTCAACCGGGAGATGGTATTCAGCATGAGTAAATCGCTGCTTCCCACTTATGATGTTTTTGATGAGGCGCGCTATTTTGAACCGGCTCCTTCCAGAAGAGTATTTGCTTTCAAAGGGGAATTAATCGGTCTGGCTATTTGCGAGGATCTCTGGTGGGAGAAGGAAGCCGGGGCCGGAAGCCCTTATCCCCTTGATCCGGTTAAAGAGCTTCTGGATCAGGGGATTACAATGATTATTTCACCCTCTGCTTCCCCCTTTCATTCCGGAAAACCCCGGACCCGTCTTGAATTGATCTCGCGCATAGGAAAATCAGCCGGTGTACCGGTGGTCTATGTAAATATGGTTGGCGGCAATGACAGCCTGGTCTTTGACGGACAGTCCCTGGTCACCTCTAACGAGGGCAAGTTGATCTTTCTGGGAAGAGGCTTTAAAGAAGAACTCGCATTAGTGGCAGTAACCGGCCGCGGTAGAAGCAGTTCTCCGGGGGGCAGTCCTGACCAGGTCGAATTAAAGCTGCGGAATGACAACTATGGCGAGCTGGAAAGAGCGCTCACACTGGGGTTAAGGGATTATGTAAAAAAATGCGGCTTTGAGCGGGTACACCTGGGGCTTTCCGGGGGAATTGACTCAGCCGTAGTGGCCGTTTTAGCGGTACGGGCTCTGGGAAGCAAGCAGGTTAAGGTATTTGCCCTGCCCTCCGGATATTCCTCTGAAGGCAGTATCGTGGATGCAGGCCGGCTGGCAGCCAATCTGGGTATAACCTTAAATCAGATTCCGATTGAACCTCTATTTAAAAGCTTTTTACAATCTTTAGAGGAAACCTTTGCCGGAAAAGATGCAGATGTAACCGAGGAGAACCTCCAGCCGCGTATCCGGGGTACCCTGCTCATGGCTTACAGCAACAAATTCAATTCCCTGCTGTTGGCTACGGGTAATAAATCTGAGTTGGCCACCGGTTATTCAACTTTGTATGGTGATATGTGCGGCGGCCTTGCCGTTATCGGCGACCTGTTGAAAACCGAGGTATATGGGTTGGCGCGAAGAATGAACCGTGATAAGGAGATTATACCGGAGGAGATTCTGACTAAACCTCCTTCGGCGGAACTCCGGCCCGATCAGGTTGACCAGGACACCCTGCCGCCCTATGAGCTGTTAGATCGTATTTTAAGCCTCTATCTGATTGATAATTTAGACGTAGCCGGGATTACTGAGCAGGGATTACCTGTTGACCTGGTAAACAGGGTTGTCACCCTGGTGGAAAGGGCGGAATACAAGCGCAGGCAGGCGCCCCCGGTTATAAAGGTCAGTGCCAGGGCCTTTGGCACGGGCAGGCGCATTCCTATTGCCCGTACCATTTAAGGCAACTTCGATGGGGTTGGCTGCTTGAAACCTATCTATTGGCTTGATTCGCGGGGCAACCCGGTTTTTCCTCTTGATCTTGAACCCGATCGTGATGGCCTGATCGCTGTGGGCGGTGATCTCAGTGAGCGGGTGTTGATAGAGGCCTACAGCAAGGGGATTTTTCCCTGGTATAACGGGCCGCCGGTAATGTGGTTTTCTCCGGATCCCCGTTTGCTTCTCTATCCTGATGATTTCCATGTGCCCGCACGGTTGGTTCGCGTACTGCGCCGGCAGGCTTTTACAGTACGTTTCGATTATGATTTCAGCCGGGTAATCGCCCACTGCGCCGAGGTGCCGAGAAAATGGGATACCGGCAGCTGGATTGACCCCCAATTTGAGGCTGCCTACACCAGGTTGCACCGGCTTCATCTTTCCCATTGTGTCTCAGTGTATCAGGGGAATGAGCTATGCGGCGGGCTCTATGGAGTTTCCCTGGGACGGGCCTTTTTTGGGGAATCCATGTTTTCTCTAAAAGCGAATGCCTCCAAGGTGGCTCTCTTTTATCTGGTGGAATGGCTGAAGAAAGAAAATTTCCACTTCATCGACTGCCAGGTACGAACGGAGCACCTGGTACAGCTTGGTGCTGTAGAAGTATCACGCTACTCTTTCCTGGATCAGCTCGCCCAGGTGCTGGAGTATCCCACGCACAACTATTGCTGGCGCCATCCGGAAGAAAGATAATTACCAAATCCAGATATATTCAAAGCTGATGGGTTTTCTTGACATGGCACGAGAAATAGATAATGCTGAAGCATTATGCAAGACATATATTTAAAACCCGATCCTAATCATGCTGTCTATATTCAAACGCTTCGCAATATGTCTGCTGAGAACAGACTACTCAAGGCAATTGAACTTACTCAGCTCACCAAGCAACTTTTTCTACATGGTCTGAAAAAACGTTTTCCTGATGACTCACAGAAAGAAATAAAAAGAAAATTACTGAAACACCTGAAACGATGCTGGAACAGGAATTACTAGTCCGGACTGTCCAGGTAATGGATGAGTATAATATAAAGTACATGCTTACAGGCTCATACGCCTCAAGCCTTCAAGGTCAACCACGCTCAACGCATGATATAGATATTGTGGTAGAAATTTTAATGGCCCAGGTGCCTTATTTAATCGCAGCCTTTCCATCCCCGCTATATTATCTTGATAAAGTGAGTATCATAGATGCAATAAAGCATAAAGATATGTTTAATATTATTGAAACCGATAGTGGCAATAAAATTGATTTCTGGCTGTTAACGGATTCCCCTTTTGATCAGTCCCGATTTTCCAGAAGATATGCGGAAAAGTTTATGGGCCATAGTATAAATGTTTCATCTCCGGAAGACACGATCCTGGCAAAATTGCGCTGGACAAAGCTATCAGGAGGAAGCGCCAAGCAATTCCAGGATGCTCTGGGTGTTTTTGAGCTCCAGGGTGCAAAACTGGATATGGAATATATAGCTAAATGGGTGAAGAAATTATCCGTGGAATCTATTTGGCAGGAACTGCTTGATAAGGCTCAACCGATTGCATGAAACAATCATAAGTAGAAACGTCTGTATATGGGAGCATACATTTCTTGATAACTGTCGGTAAAGTCTAAGAAGAAAGATAATTACCAAATATTTTTAAAAAAACCACAGAATTTATTGGACATATTGTAGCTTAAGGTATAGACTAGACACAAGATATTGTGGTTTCGGGGAAAAAGTGTGAAATGTCCCTATTGTCTTAATACAAAGATCAAGGTAGTAGATAAGCGGGATGTTGAAGATCTGGGGTCCATCAGGCGGCGCAGGGAATGCCTGGGCTGCGGTAAACGCTTTACAACCTATGAACGGATTGAGCTTACCGGTTTCAGTATTGTAAAAAAGGACGGTCGGCGGGAAAACTTTGACCGTCAGAAGCTGATAAGGGGAATTTCGAAGGCCTGCGAGAAGCGGCCGATTCCCAGGCAGAATATTGAAAAACTGGTGGCTGCTATAGAGGGTGAAATTAGAAATAGCGAACAGAAAGAGATCCCTGCTGATGAGATCGGAAAGCTGGTAATGGCCAGGCTGAGAGAATTGGACAAAGTAGCCTACATCCGTTTTGCCTCGGTTTATCGGGAGTTTACCGATATCAGTTCCTTTGAGAGCGAGTTAAAGGATCTTAAGAAAGATCTGTAAGTATGTAAGTACAGTGCGGGATTTACCCGTTTTGGACTTTTATAAATATTAGCTTAATACAAGAACCTGGGAGGGGAAGGCAGACTATGAAGGGGGTCATTCAATCGATTAAAAAGAGGGATGGAAGGGTGGTTCCTTTTCATCGCGAGAAAATCACCAATGCCATCTGGCGGGCCGTACAGGCCGTGGGTGGAAGGGACAGAAGTCGGGCTGATGAGCTCTCCGGGGAGATCTGGAGATTGCTCAACCGCAAATATGAACCGGGAGGTGTTCCTTCCGTTGAGCATGTCCAGGATGTGGTGGAGAAGGTACTCATCGAGCAGGGCCACGCCCAGACGGCCAAAGCCTATATATTATACCGTGAACAGCATAAAAATATCCGCGAGGTCACGCAACTGCTGCGTGACATCTCCATGGTTGAGGATTATATCAACGAAATAGACTGGAGGGTCAGGGAAAACAGCAACATGACCTATTCCCTTCAGGGTTTGAATGTACACATTACCCAGAAGGTAATAAGCAACTACTGGCTCAACTCCATTTATTCCAAAGAAGTCCGGGAAGCCCATATTAAAGGTGAATTCCATATACATGATCTTGGAACCCTGGGACCCTATTGTGTGGGCTGGGACCTTCAGGACCTGCTCCTGGTTGGTTTCCGTGGGGTAAGGGGAAAGATCGAGAGCAATCCGGCTAATCATTTTGATGTAGCCCTGATGCAGATAGTAAATTTTCTCTATACCCTGCAGGGAGAAGCGGCGGGGGCTCAGGCCTTTTCCAACTTCGATACTCTTCTCGCCCCTTTTATCAGACATGATAAACTGGACTATAAAGCGGTAAAGCAATCCGTTCAGAAGTTCCTCTTTAATATGAATGTTCCAACCCGGGTGGGCTTTCAAACGCCATTTACCAATATTACCCTTGACCTCACTGCGCCTGAGTATTTAAAAGAGCAGCCGGCCGTAATCGGCGGCCAGGCCGGGGAAGAAACCTATGGTGATTTTCAAGCAGAGATGGATCTTTTTAACCGGGCCTTTGCCGAAGTAATGCAGGATGGCGATGCCAGCGGTCGGCCGTTTACCTTTCCCATACCTACCTATAATATCACCAAAGATTTCCCCTGGCACAAGTTTGAATATAACGCCATCTGGGAGATGACTGCCAAGTATGGCATACCCTATTTTTCCAATTTTATTAATTCAGATCTGAAGCCGGATGATGTCAGGAGCATGTGCTGCCGGCTGCGGCTCGATAAGCGGGAATTGAAGATGAGGGGCGGGGGATTGTTCGGTTCCAATCCCCTCACCGGCTCGGTGGGGGTAGTTACCATTAACCTGCCGCGTATTGCCTTTGAAGCGGGTTCAGAAAAAGAATTTTTTGCTATCCTCTCCAGCCGTATGGAGATAGCTAAGGAAAGCCTATGTGTAAAGCGCCGGGTGCTGGAGAAATTTACCGATAGGGGGCTCTATCCCTACAGTAAATTCTATTTAAGACATATTAAGGAATCCTTCAAGCAGTACTGGAAGAATCACTTTTCCACCATCGGCATAATCGGTATGAGTGATGCCTTGTTGAACTTTCAGGGCCATGAAATAAGCCAGCCTGAAGGTAGCGCTTTTGCCGGTAAGGTAATGGGTTTTATCAGGGAAAAGTTAGCCGATTTCCAGGAAGAAACCGGCAACATTTTCAACCTGGAAGCTACGCCTGCCGAGGGAACCAGTTACCGTCTGGCCAGGCTGGATAAAAAGCAATATCCTGAACTGAAAACATACAACCAGCAGCATAATGGCAATGGCAAGGCTGCGCCCTATTATACCAACAGTACTCAGCTTCCGGTTGGTTTTACCGACGATGTATTCCAGGCTCTGAAGCTCCAGGACGGACTGCAATCCAAATACACAGGCGGCACGGTTATGCACTGTTTTCTGGGGGAAAGCATGCCCTCCATCGAGGCTACCAGGAGCCTGGTGAAAACGATAGCTGAGAATTTCCATCTGCCCTACTATACCTTAACGCCTACTTTTAGTATCTGTGAGCAGCACGGCTACATAAAGGGTGAGCATGAAAGCTGTCCTCAGTGCGGCAGCAAATGCGAAGTATGGTCAAGGTCGGTAGGTTATCTGCGCCCAGTGGATCAGTGGAATAAGGGAAAGCAGGAAGAGTTTCAGGACAGGAAAACCTTTGACCGCCAGCTGAAAGCCCAGGCCTTGAGGTAACTGGGCGGCAGGTGATCTTTAAAGGATGGCAGAAGACTTCGCTTATTGAATATCCCGGCAGGGTTTGCACTGTGCTTTTTTCAGGCGGCTGTAACTTTCGCTGTCCCTACTGCTACAACCGGGAGCTGGTACTGAGATACCGTAAACTACCGGATATAGAATCTGAAGAAGTCATAAACTTTCTTAAAGTTAATCTCAATCTCTACCAGGCGGTTATGGTAACCGGGGGCGAGCCCACCCTTAACCGGGATTTACCTGAATTTTTACGTAAAGTGAAGGAGTTGGAGCTTTTCTGCGGTCTGGAAAGCAATGGCAGCGATCCCGATTTACTAAAAAACCTGCTTGATCAGGAACTTATTGATTTTGCGGCCATGGATATCAAAGCCCCACTGGCTATAGAAAAGTATTCCCAAGCCAGCGGCGTACGGAGCAGCAGGCTCCTGGCCAGGGTAGAGAGAAGCATAGGGCTGATAATGAGCTCCCCTTTAGAATATGAGTTCAGGACCACTGTTGCACCCGGCATAATCAGCGGTGATGATCTGCTTGCGATCGGTAGGAGTATTAAGGGAGCAAAGAGGTATGTGCTGCAGCAGTATGTTCCCGGCGAAGTACTGAATAAGCAGTTAAATGAGATTATGCGCCTGCCCGCGGCAGAGCTTCTACAGGTAAGGGATAAGCTGGCCGGCCTGGTTGAAGTATGTGAAGTGAGGCTGTAGGACCAGGCAGTATTCCTTGCTCAGCGCCGCAAGAAGGTATCGTTCTTGACCACTCCGAGCATGGGAGTGTATATCCTCTCCCCCCCCCCCGTGCAGGTCGAAGAGCAAACGCTCTGGAGACGCTCCTGGACTTGACCAGCTCCACGGCGATCATCTCAGCAATCCCCTTTCCCACGTATTCCAGCTTAGGATCACGGCTGTTGGCCACCAGGTCGTTAATGGAAATGCGCTTGCCGGTGGAAAAAATAGTAGTTGGAATTAAAAATAGTATAAAAAAGCAGAACAGGGTTCGTTTCATGGCAGCCTTCTATAAATTATATCTATTCTAGCATTAATTTTATGCTGCTCTTATATTATATGCTGCTAATGCTATTTTAGCACATAATCTTATTATGGGGTGTTCGGAATGTCAACTTAATTTCCCGGTAAGCCATTTGCATTCTAAAATATTTTTTGACCATCAGGCAGCCGTATATTACATTTCCAGTTCAATAGGGAGGCCCAGCTCTCCCTTAAGCTTGACCCTGGCTAACAACCCCTCAAATAGCGTCAGATTGCACTATAGCACTACCTGGTAGTGATATTGTGTAGTTATTTGCTATTGACATTTGTATATACGCATGTATATATTTATTAATGTTGGAGGATTATTAATGCACACGGTAAAAGTTTTTAAAAGTGGAAATAGCCAGGCTGTAAGATTACCTAAAGAATACAATACTGAAGAAAAGGAATTACTAATTCAAAAAGTAGGGAATTCTCTGATACTCAAACCTGTTAAAGATCCTTGGGCTACACTACGATATAGTTTATCATTATTTACCGACAATGTATTTACAGAAGGTAGAGAGCAGCCTGAAATGCAGGAAAGAGAAGGCTTTTGAAGTATTTGATAGATACCAATATCTGTATTTATTTAATTAAGAATAAATCAGAAATGCTACTGCAAAGAATAGAGCTACAAAATACTAAAGATATTGGGGTCTCTGCTATTTCAGTTGCAGAACTTGAGTACGGGATTTCTAAGAGTTTATATCCTGAAAAGAATAGAACAGCATTAATAGAGTTTCTATCATCATTTGAGATTACCCCATTTACGGATCTAGATGCAGAAGCATTTGGGAACATAAGGGTTTATCTCAACAAAAGAGGTACACCTATTGGCCCATACGATTTACAGATAGCTGCACAATGCATCTCAAGGGATTTAATTCTCATTACGAATAATGTTAAAGAGTTTAAAAGAGTTCTAAATTTAAAGATAGAAAAATGGGTGTAAGAGCCCAACTGCGAATAACGGCGGCTACCAGGTTTCGCTCCCTATGGTCGCTTCACTTAAATTATTCCCTTCGGTCGCAACTTCTCATATCGGCATAACGTTATAGGAAGTTACTTTTTAAATCTATGTAAATGAGGAATATATGGTTTTAGATATTGATGAAATTAAAAAATGGCGTGGGAAACCAAAACAAGGAATTATTTTATTGGCTAATCAGGTTATATCAGCCGTCACTATTTCGATAGTATCTGTGACAGCTGATCGGGAAACTCTTCTTTCAGCTTTAGAAGATAATATCCCTCTCTGACCAGCCTGCGGGAGTCTATGGGACCGAACAGCCCCCTGTCCTTTTTAATCTTACCCTGGCTGTCCCATAGGGTGTGCAGAAAGTAGGCTGTTCCCAGTGGTTTCTGCGAGGTGAAGCCGATCAACTGGTCGGCCAGGAGTTCAAGCAGGTTGTTGTTACCCTTTACGGATAAGAGCTTATTGAGCTTTAAGAGCAGGTAGGAGAGCTCATAGCCGTGGAAGAGCAGGCGGTTTCTTCTGCTTGAGTCGATTACTCCGCCTATGGAATTGAAATTACCCCCGTTAAAGCTGCGGTTCAGGTAGACCCAGGGTAACAACAGAGACATGTAGACATCCAGGTTCTTGATATTTAATCCCGCCGCCACTAAAGCCAGTACCGCATTGGCTAAAAGAAGGGCGCCTTTGACATCGGGATCGCGTCCGGTCCGGGAGGAGGGGAGGAGATCGGGGCGGCGGTACTCAGAGAAGAAGCTCTCTTTGATGGTATTCAGAGCCTTTTTATAGCGCTCCTTACCGCTAATTTTGTAAAGAAGCAGCAGGGGCTGGCAGAGCTCGAGGCATCCCAGTCCTTTTTCCACGCCTTTCAGGGAAGAGAGATCGATAACCGAGCCGAGGTTCTGCAGCTGTTTCGGATTTTCCAGGAAGCTGTCCACCATTCTACGGCCGGCAAAGAAGTATTTCCGCCAGCAAAGTCCCCTCTGCTTCAATTCTCGGGATAGATGGATTAGAAAGAGTGCTGTTCCTGAGGCATGTTCCAGTAACAACAGCTTTTTAGAGTTGTGCAGTCCCAGCCACTTGTTGCGGCTGATATCATAGTTTTCAAAGAAGAGACCGCTGGGGTGCTGGCCCTTAACCGCGAAATCACCCAGCCTCAGTGCGCTTTCCTCCTGCTGCGGCAAGACTTTAAGTGCGAGCAGTGCCATGCCTGCTCCTGCATACGAAGAAATGGTGGTTGTTTTTTCCAGAATTCTTAAACCGTGGATACCACCATTTTTGTGCAGATGGGTGGAAAGACATTCTTCTATTGAGTGCGCCAGGGTGTTTTGCTTTACCTGACGGTGAAGGTACTTCTTTGAACTCTTTAGTATGGATAAAGCCC
>Ga0114923_10003261_pt1 | contig 10954 bp, 7 predicted proteins | sample SumtaG_FD_89578 | JGI IMG/M metagenome (GOLD analysis project Ga0114923, IMG submission 89578) | Deep subsurface microbial communities from Indian Ocean to uncover new lineages of life (NeLLi) - Sumatra_00157 metaG | ecosystem: Environmental > Aquatic > Marine > Oceanic > Sediment | place: near...
AACGTGGATTATGGTCTGTGCTTAATGCGATTCCAGTTTCGCGAATTTCTGGCGGAAAATTTTCGGCATTGTATGGTTGCATAATTCCAGCGTCAGCATCTCCCGCTTCAATAATGGTACGACCTTGTACTTGTTTGTCATAAGTTTCAAAAATTGGTGCGCGACTTGCAATATTTTCGTGTCCTAATAATTGTAATAAAATTTTATTAAAATCGGCAGGAGCGGATAATTTTGGTTCTTGTAATTTTTTCGGCGCAGATTTATATTCACGATCATACGAAATTCCTCTGGTGATATCACAAGCGCGCGCTTCAATTATTTTTTCACCTTTATGATTTACCACATATTTTTTATCTTTAGTTATTTTACCAATAACTTTAGCTTGCGCCTTTGCAGAAATTGAAGGTAAATCAAAAACTTTATTATAATGATCTAAAATTAAATCGGTTAATTCAGGCGGTGCCACCCACATAAAACGTTCTTGGGTTTCCGAACACAAAATTACTGATGGATGTAAATTTTCCATGCTGGTTGGTATTGCATCAAGATCAATTACAGCGCCGTAACCGCTGCTATCTGCCAATTCAACGCTTGCGCACGCAATTCCACCAGCGCCCAAATCTTTAAAACCAACTTTATCAATTAGATTTTTATCTTGTAAAGTTTTAAATAACGCGTAACTTGCTTTTAATAAATGACGTTCTAAGAATGCATTTGGTTCTTGTACCGCGCCGCGATTTTGTTCTTTTTGTTCTTCTTTTAATTCGAGTGAGGCAAAACTTGCGCCGGCAAATCCGCTGTTATCCGTTGCTTTGCCAACTAAAATTAAATTATAACCATCAGCATTTTTCGGCGCGTATGAATGGATGATTTGATCTTCACGCACGATGCCTAAAGTTGTTACCGTCACCAAACAATTATCGTTATAGTTTTTATTGTAATAAATATCACCACCTAAATTTGCAATGCCAAGTGAATTACCGTAACTTGCAATGCCGGCTACTACGCCATCGTGAATAAGTTTAGTTTTGTGTTTGTTAATTTCGCCAAAGCGCAAACTATCTGTAATTGCGATAACTTCAGCGCCCATGCAACAAACGTCACGCACATTACCGCCAACTCCGGTGGCGGCACCTTCAAATGGCACGATTTGTGATGGATGATTATGTGATTCATGGCTAATCGCAATGCCATAACGACGACCTTTTTTATCTTTGGCGATGCTAATAATTCCAGCGTCTTCTTTGGCACCAAGAATTACGTCTTTGCCCTCGGTTACAAATTTTTTCAAATGTTGGCGGCTGCTTTTATACGAACAATGTTCGGAACTTTGAATTGACCACAATAAACATTCGGTTAAAGTTGGCGGGCGTTTTAATAAATCTTTTTGAATTGTTAACGCCTCATCAATTGTCAAAACGATATTATATTGCGCCAATAGGGACGCAATTTCATCTTGACTCATGTTAACAAAATCAAAACTTTTTATCATTATTTGCCTGGTTCGGTATTTGCTAAAACTTTTTTAGTTTGTGCCGCGCGAAATTCTTTTAATAATTTTTTAGTTTGCGGATATTTATTAGCAAGAATTGAAATTGCGAGTAATGCGGCATTTTTCGCACCCGCTTTACCAATCGCCAAAGTTCCTACCGGAATTCCACCTGGCATTTGCACAATGGAAAGTAACGCATCCATGCCATCTAACACGGTCGATTGTAATGGCACGCCAAGTACCGGAATTGAAGTATTGGCCGCGATAACTCCGGGTAAATGTGCTGCACAGCCGGCGCCAGCAATAATTACTTCTAAGCCACGTTCTTCGGCAGTTTTTGCATATTCAAATACCGCGTCCGGTGCGCGATGCGCGGATAAAACTTTTGCTTCGTGCGCGATATTAAATTGTTCTAGCATTTTGACGCAATTTTCCATAACCGGCCAATCCGATTGCGATCCCATGATGATTCCAATTAAAGGCTTCATAGATGTCTCCTGTAAATGGGGTCAGGTATCGACAACAGACAACAAATTTTTTGTTGTCTGTTGTCGATACCTGACCCCTTAATGATTAAAACAACGGATTCCTGTAAAAATCATGGCGATGTTATGTTCATCACACGCTTTAATTACCTCTGCGTCCCTAATGGAACCGCCGGGCTGAATAATCGCGGTGATTCCAGTGTCGGCAATAAAATCAATACTATCACGAAATGGGAAAAAAGCATCCGAAACTAAAACCGCACCTTCCCCCATACCTGGCGCGTCATCCCCGACCCTCGTAGGGGCACGGCGCGTCATGCCCGTATGGGGACCCATCTTTGATTTACGTAATGCAATTTTTACCGCATCAATCCGTGAAACTTGTCCGGGGCCAATTCCTAATGTGGTGTGATTTTTTACGGTAATTATCGCGTTAGATTTACAATGCTTGATTACCTTCCAGCCAAATAACATATCATCGATTTCGGTTTCACTTGGTTTTTTTTGTGTGACAACTTTTAAATCTTGCGTAGTAATAATTTTATCATCGCGAGTTTGCGTTAACAAACCGCCGTTAATGTAGCGTAAATGTAAACCTTCGTGGGGCGCCAAAATATTCGGCATTTTTAATACGCGCAGATTTTTTTTCGCCGCAAAAATTTCTAGCGCTTTTGGTTCGTAATCGGGTGCGATAATAATTTCAAAAAAAACTTTTGCTAAAAATTCGGCGATTTTTGTGGTGCAAGTTTTATTTAAAGCGACAATGCTGCCAAATGCTGATTGATCATCCGCGTTCCAAGCATTTAAAAAAGCTTGATTAATATCTTTATTTTCTGCGACCCCGCATGGATTGGTATGTTTTATCACCACACAAGCAGATTGGTGCGCAAATTCCTTAACACAATTAACCGCAGCGTCCATATCAATAATATTATTATATGATAATTGTTTGCCTTGCAATTGTTTGGCGTCGATAATTGTATCATGTGTATTTTCTTGCCGATAAATCGAAGCTTGTTGGTGCGGGTTTTCGCCATAACGCAAATCATTAAGTTTGTTAAACGCGAGAAACAAACGATCTTTATTTAAGTAGTTTGCAATTATCGAATCATATTGTGCGGTGTGTGCGAACGCTTTAGCAGCTAAGTTTTCACGGGTTGTGAAAGCTAAACTTTTTTGCGTTTTTAATTCTTTTAAAATTTCATCGTAATCATCGGGAGAGGAAACTACGCCGACCCAACCAAAATTTTTCGCGGCACTGCGTAACATACTTGGTCCGCCGATATCAATGTTTTCCAATGCATCATCTAAAGTTACATTAGGTTGTTTTATGGTTTCGGCAAACGGATATAAATTACAAACCACCAAATCGATCCATTTAATTTGATGTTGTTTAGCGTCTTTTAAGTGTTCATCACGCTTGCCTAAAATGGCACCAAAAATTTTTGGATGCAAAGTTTTGACGCGACCCTGCATAATTTCAGGAAAACCGGTAAGATTGGAAATCAAAACCACTGGAATGTCTTCTTCTTGTAATTTTTTCGCGGTGCCGCCGGTTGAAATAATTTCTACTCCAAACTTATGTAAACCTTTGGCAAATTCAACCACGCCATGTTTATCAGACACAGAAATCAAAACTCTTTTAATTTTGATTGGATCACGATTCATAATTTTCCTCACATATCTTCTTAATTGCTTCAACCATCGCCGGGCCTTCAAGCGCTTGGACTTTATTTTTTAAACTTTCCGGCGTATCGTTTGGTGAAACCTCACAAGTTTTTTGCACAAGAATTTTACCACCATCTAGTATTTCATCGACAAAATGTACAGTGCAACCAGTTTGTTTCTCTTCTGCTTTTAAAACTTCTGCGTGAACTTTAAGGTTTATCATCCCGGCAAATTTAGGCAATAAAGATGGGTGAACATTTAAAATTTTGTTTCGCCACTTTTCCACAAATGTATGTGACAAAATTTTCATGTAACCAATTGACAAAATTAAATTGATATTATGTTCTTGCAAAATTTTTGACATTTCATCTTCATTTGACACATACATGGATTTTATGCCAAGCTGCGTCGCATTTTCTAAAACTCTCGCGTCAAGCTTATTGCTTAACACCAATTTTATTTCAAATTCTTTCATGATGTCTGGGATTATGGTTCCATTACCTGAAGCAAGTACCGCGATGTTTAATTTTTTCATGTTAAATTAACTCCTATGTCACGCCGATGAAAAACTTCTCCTTTGATTTTGTTCGCCATATTTTCGGCGATTTTTTCAGCTTCAACAATCGTATCCGCCAAACCTAATACCGCCAATGTGCGTGAACGCGTCGTATATATTTTATGATCTTTTGCATTAACCGCAGCGTAATAAAGATGTTCGGCGCCTGCAATTTGTGAAACATCTATTTCTTGGTTTGCAAAAGGTTTGTCTGGATAACCGTTTGGCACCAAATATTTACAAACCGAAGCTTTACGCATAAATTGTGGCGTAATTTCATTAAGTGAGCCTTTTATAATCGCCAAACAAATTTCGATAAAATCATTTTGCATTAACGCTAAAATATTTATTGCTTCAGGATCGCCGAATCTTGCATTGTATTCAATTAATTTTACGCCGTTATTCGTTGTGATAAATCCGCCATATAATATGCCTTTGTATGGTTCACCAAATTCTTGAGACAAAGCATTTATGGTGGCCAAGTTAAATTGTTGAGCTTGCTTTAATTCTTTTTCACCTAAAAATGGCAACAAATGATTTTCTAAAGAATAACTTCCCATGCCGCCGGTATTTGGTCCAGTATTATTTTCAAAAGCACGTTTATAATCGCGCACCAAAGGCATATGCAATAAGTTCTTGCCGTCACTAAAACTTAATAATGAAAATTCCTGGCCAATTAATTTTTCTTCGATCACAAACGCAGAATTTTCATCCAACAATTGTTTACAATAATTCAACGCATCATTTAAATTCAATAAATGTTCGCCAGAAATTTTGACACCTTTGCCGCCTTTTAATCCATCGGCTTTAATTACATAATTATCGCCTAATTCGTGCAGAAATTCACAAATCTCGTCATCCCGCGGCTTGACCGCGGGATCTAGCTTCGGATCTTGTTTATTTTTGGATCCCGCGGTCAAGCCGCGGGATGACGGTACAAGGTTAAATATTTTATATCGAGGGCATGCGGGAATTTTATATTTGGTTAATAAATCGCGCGCGAATCCTTTGCTGGTTTCAATCTGTGCTAGTTTTTTTGTATGCTCAATTGCAGGAATATTTTGTGCGGCCAAATCATCGACAACGCCTTTCGCCAATGCAGTTTCTGGACCGATGATCGCAAAATCGATATTATATTTTTTTGCGTCAATTGGTGAGCAAAAATATTCTTTACATAATTTAGCGATGCCGGGATTTTGATTGGTGCCAACGCAATATAAATTGGATTGGCGCGATGATTTTTTTATTGCGCGCGCAATTGCATGTTCGCGTCCCCCCGATCCAATCAATAAAATATTATGCATTTTTTTCCCTTTGCTTAATACGTTGTTGTTCTAGTTGTTTTAAAGTTTCTTTATCAACGTTATCTAAATATTTTCCGGTTAAACAAGCCATACAAGGCATTTTTATATGATGTTCACCACGACGCGTTACCGCTTCAATCAAATCATCAATGGTCTGATATAAAAGTTTATCGACGTGTAAATATTCTCTGATTTCCTCAATGTTTTTATTGGAGGCAATTAATTCTGCTTTGGTCGGAATATCAATGCCATAATAACAAGGAAATTTTACCGGCGGACAAGTGGTTACCAAATAAATTTGTTTAGCACCGCAATCTTTTATTATATTCACGATTTCTTTACCTGTTGTTCCTCGCACGATGCTATCATCTAAAATTAATACGTTTTTATCTTGGATTTCAGTTTTTTGTGGTGATAATTTATATTTGACTGATTTTTTACGGCTCAGCATATCTGGCATAATAAAAGTGCGACCGATAAATTGATTTTTGTATAATCCTTCGGAATATCTGATGCCTAATTCTGCTGCGAATGATAACGCCGCTGTGTTAGAAGTTGAGGGCGCAGGAATTACAATGTCAGGTAAACAATCTGGATAAGTTTTTTTCCACTGCATAGCCAGATTTTGTCCCATGCGCAAACGTGCACGATAAACGCTAATATCATCAAGCACGGAATCAGGGCGCGCGAAATAAACATATTCAAAAATACACGGTGAAAATTCTTGTTGGGATAAAACTTTTTGATGCATTTGGCCTTCTTCATCAACATAAATTACTTCACCTGGTTTTACATTATAAATTTCTTTATATCCTAATGAATAAAACATGGTTGGTTCGGATGCGAAAATATAATTAAAACTTCCATCGTCATTTTGTTTTTTGCTATAAACTAAAGGACGAATTCCCCATGGGTCGCGGAACGCTACGATCCCTTTTTTCATAATCGCGCTAACTACCGAATAAGAACCGCGCGCGATTTGTTGAATGTAATTAACCGCAGAACATATTTGTTCGAACATTGCAGTTCCATTTTTGCGCGCCATGTCCAGTCCACTTGCAAATAAATTTAAGATGATTTCAGAATCATTGGTGGTATTTAAGTGGCGTGAATGCTCATGCAGTTCTTTGGCTAATTCCTGCGGATTGACTAAATTGCCGTTGTGCGCCAACGTAATTCCATAGGGGGTGTTAAGTCTTAACGGCTGAATTTCCTCATGGGTATCGCTTCCAGCAGTTGGATAACGTACGTGGCCAATGCCGATGTTACCAGATAATTTGTTTAAGTCAGATTGTAAGAAGACGTCACGTACCAAGCCTTTGTTGTGGATGCTGTGAAAACGATGGTCGTAGGTGATGATGCCGGCAGCATCTTGGCCGCGATGTTGCAGGTGGATAAGACTATCATATAACTGGATAGCTACGGGTTGATTAGTGTAGATGCCGATTATTCCACACATTTTGCTTTACCGTTGAAAGCGTCTAATGATAAATGGATTTTGGCGAATAATCTACAAATTTCTGCAAAGTTTATGTATTCTTTTGTAAGAAATGTAATGTTTTTATCTAATCTAAAAGCCATACCCATCATACCTCAAGATGCGAATTTCTAACTTTTGCTTTTGCACTAGGGGAGGATATTTTAAGCGCGCAATATTCCCGATATTACTTGCTTAAAATGTCCTCCCCTAGCACAAAATCATGTGCTATAAACTTCGCATCTTGAAGTACGATGGGTATAGATTCTTCGCTAAGAAATCATGGATAAAAAATCGAGGTATCACGTAACCTTTTAATTAATGGATATAAATTAAATGTATAAATAATACCCATAAAAAAAGTGCTAATTTTCGCTTTGACAAGGTATTTTGGATTGAATATATTGGGATCGCTTGATCCGGATAATAATCAATAAAAACCTTTTTTTGTTAAGTTTAAAAACTCATGTTGCCCCTGCGTAACATGAGGTAAATAGGAGGTTATGCCATGTTAATTCAACCATCTCCAAGTATCGGCATAATATGGATGAGCATATGCGTGTATGTTATAACGCTTATAAGTTTTGCGATATTTTATTATATCGGCGAACATAAACATTTCAGACGTAAATGAATTTTATAAATTGTCTGGGAGCTTAAATCTTCGGAATAAAGTTAACGCAAACGGGTTATGTGATTGTTGTATAACTAAATCAATTTTTGCGGCTAAATCTTTTTTGCTAAGCAGAATTTTATAATGGTTTTTATCAGCTTTGGTTTTTTGTGGTTGTAATAATTTGAACCATGCCCAGGGGCCATGTTCATTTATAGCAACGTGATTGTTATTTTCGCCGGTAAAAACAACTTTTGCCAAATTAGAATTTACATCATCTGGCCAAATAAATTGATCTGCATCATATAATATGCCTTGTTGGTAAGTTTTTTGTTGATTTCCTAAGGCAATGGTGAAACTTTCGGTGTTATTTTTTATTGCCAAAGCTTGGATGGAAAACGGCACATAAAGTGATTGATCGGATCTACGGAAATATGTACGCTGAATTTGAAAAGCTTTTTGTAAAGAGGACAGGGTGCTCGGATAAATCGGCAACGAATCTCCGTCGAGATTTTTTAATTTCCATGGTAATTGTGAAGAATCTACGAACGCATCTAAATAATCTTTAAAAAATTTGTCAATTAATCCATGCGGAGCAAAAAAGTAGGAAAAGTTTGTTAAACTTACATCATTATTTTCGATGCTTGCAAATGGAAAATGATTTGCAATTTGAGCATTATATTGAGGGACAATATTTTTTTGCCATATGGAATTTATATAATCTTCCGAGGAAAGTAGCATTAAATGCCAAGAATTAGTGGTAAGGTTATATAACCAGCTTTTAATCGGCTCTGGATAAGATTGAGTTATTGTTAATAGATGCTCGATAGGATCATCTTCCGAACCATTATTACGCATTCTAATACTGGTTATTTTAAATGTTTGTTTTTTTGTGTTATCAGACATAATTATCGGTTGTAAATAGGCGTATAAATTTTGTAGAGCTTGCATCATATTTTGCGCAGAATCTTGTTGTAAGATATTATTAGACACAGCGGAGAAGTTTTTTAACATTGGATTAATTGCTGCAACTTGCGGCACAATGTTATCTTGAACTAATTTCGCTAATTCTAATAACGGAGAATCATTACCGCTCAACAATTTTGTTGCGGTGATTAAATGGTCGAGTTTAGTGAAATTCACCATCTTGATGTTTTCGATAAATTTAACCCAAACATCAGCATAATTTAGTAAATATTTTTTGGTTAATTGTTGTGTTACCTGAAGAAGATTAGATTCAAGTTGTTTCGATGATGGTTTGTCCATTACCCAATTACCATGTGTTGCTTCTTGAGCCGCTTGGTTAATTAAAGTTGGGTAAACCAAAGCGAAATTTTGTGCGGTGTAGATGCTGGGGATATTGATATTATCATCTGCAAAGGTAAATACAAATGCGGCTTGTTGATTAGTGCTGAAATTTAACGATAATAATTGATTGTTTGGAGATTCGTTAGATAAAATCGCAAACGCCAGATCAACCACATCGAGTTTTTTTAATTTATTGCGGGAAGATTTAATCAGGTGATGGTTTAATTTTAAGTTAGGCGAATAATTTGCAAGAAAATCATTTATATATGGTAAAAACTCGATTTTGGCCGTTTCCTTATTAGATTTGATTAAAATCGTAGTTAAGGATTTTTTAAGATATTCTTTATCATATTGATCACTTGATCCAAGCATAAGATAACTTTTTAGATTTGCATATAATTGGTCTGGCGGCAGTGATTCTGTTTGTAGATTTTTCAGTAATAAAGATTTTATTCTGGGCAGCAAAATGGCATTTAACTTTTTGTGATATAAAGAAGATATTTTTTGCTGCATCACAGAATTCACGCTATTTCTTATAAAAGGAAGGAGAAATGCATGTTTAGTTAGAGCAAGATTAATTTGTTTAAGGGTATGCAAAGAAGTAGCTTGATGGTTATCATTTCCGGCCAATTGATCGGTGACGATGATTTGTTTAACTTGATTAACCAGCTTTTGTTGATTGTCAAATTTGTACCAACAAGCGAGAATGAGAAAGCCTGCCAGCGCGATTAATGAAGGATAGGCCAATAAACGAATCAAAGGTTTATAAGTGGGCGCGTTAAGTTTTGCCACCGGAACTTTTTCAGCGAACAAATGGTTGTTAAATAAATCGTATACAAAATAAGCTTTATTATCTGGCATCCGAATATTAATTAATGAACGCGCATTGGATGAAACTGTATCTTCGTTTTGATAAAAAGACGATCCTCTCTTTTGAATCGCAGAAACAAAAAATATTCCCGCAGGGCAAAAATTTTCTCCGAGGCGACGAAAAGCTTTATTCAATAACTGAGTCAACGGTTTTTTTAATTGTATCATTTTGGTCGGGAATTCGTTAATTAGCGCGCGTTTGTCGTAGTTGTGTTCGTGTTGTAATCGCCAAATTAATTGGTTATTTAGACGAAGAATCATTTTGTGAAAAATTCCATTAAAGTTATCGGCAAATGATTGGTTATTTATTTTCCTGGTTTTAATTAAATTACCCCAAATTTGTTGGCGTTCTTCACGGCCTAAGTCATTAAAATATTCGCGAAAACCGGTAATCAGATCACATTTGTTAAAAATAAGATAAAGCGGAACATGTGCATGCAATACTTTGGTCAACATAGTTAATTGTTTGTTGATGTTATCAAAAAACTTTTGTTTTAACTTTTTTGGTTTACGCAAAAGATCATCTAAGTCTAAGATCAACAAAATTCCGCTGGGAAGGGTGTTGTGATTATATTGTTTTATCAGGCGTAAAAAATATTTTTGCAAATAGTTTGATTTATTATTTATCGAGGAAAAATTTGCTCCAGGCGTATCTATAACTACCGCGTGTTTGGTGGCCCACCAATTATAATTTTTAGTATTTTGAACATTATCAATGGATTTAAAATTTTTGGCTAAAATAAACTTAAGTTCTGAGTTGGCGAGCAGTGTAGTTTTTCCAGCATTTGACGGACCAATTGATATATAATATGGTAATGAATTTAGTTTTGGGTTTTTTTTGTTTTTAAGCGTGCTGGTTTTACTTAAAAATTTATTGGCTTCTTTAGCGCGCTTTTTTATTGCTTTTTTATGTCGATAACGTAAATAAAGTTTATTCATTACACGATTATCCCGTTGCATGATTATTTTCCATAGATTGAATTTGCTGAATAAGCCTTGCAGAATCGCTTTTTATTTGATGATTAAATGTATAATAAATACCGCCAATCATGGTAGTCGCAATTATTATGGCAGGCCATATGGAAATATGTTGGCGTTTTTTTTGATAAGTTTTTTCGGTTTTAATGAGAGGAGATAAATGTTTGTCAATTTCACCACGATGAAAACGAATAACTCGATAA
>Ga0114923_10003262_pt1 | contig 10948 bp, 9 predicted proteins | sample SumtaG_FD_89578 | JGI IMG/M metagenome (GOLD analysis project Ga0114923, IMG submission 89578) | Deep subsurface microbial communities from Indian Ocean to uncover new lineages of life (NeLLi) - Sumatra_00157 metaG | ecosystem: Environmental > Aquatic > Marine > Oceanic > Sediment | place: near...
AGGGGTTCAGTAACTGCGGGATCAAGCAAATTTAATCTCCTTATAAATTCGCTATTGTCAATCATCAAAATATCTAATTTTGGTTTTGACGACTCACAAAGGCGAACTTCGGTTTCCCTTTTTAACACTATCAGTAAATCAATGTCTCTTCCTGGTCGAGTGCCAAACCAAAACAGAAACTTAATATCCTCTGGATTGATTCGTTTCTTCACTTCTTGAATAATTTCTTTTTTATTCATTCTATTTTCTCCTTTCAAGGTTTTATTTTTTAAAGAACTTGTTTATTTACTTTTATCATAAAGTGTTAAATTTGTCAAGAAAAAAGCGCCTCACAAAAAAATGAAGCGCATTTCAATGATTTCTATTTTTTTAACTTCCGCTTTCTCAGCTTCGCTCGACCGCAAACCTTGCAATGACCTCTTTGACTAGTTAAAGTTTTCTTTCCCCCGCATTGCCCACTATAACAAGGCGTTTTCTTGTTTTTACGTCCCATTTAAAGGTCCTTTCAATAATATTTGTTAAACAAATTGAATTTTAAAAAAACAATAATTTTATTTTAATTAAATAAATATTTATGTCAAATTCTTGGGAATAAAAGTTTTCCTCTTTTGTTTATGAACTTGCCGGTTTTTCTTTCTATTTCTTTTTTAATTTTTTCTGATGTTTCCGGCAAAAACGGCTGAAGCAACTCAGCTATATTATCCAAGACAACTAATAAACTACCAAGAACTTGAGGAGAGTTTTCTTTCTTCTCCCAGGGCTTTTCTTTCTCAATATATTTATCGCAAAAACTTATCAAATCCCAAACTGATTTTAATGCTTCATTGAACCTAAATTCCTCCAAAGCTTTCTTATATTTCTTTTTGGTTTTATTTATTTCTTTTTTTATTTCTTTATTATCGCTTTTCTCAAAACCTATATCATTAACCATCTTACTAATCCGTGCAACTAAATTCCCAATTCCTGATGCTAAATCAGAATTGTATCTTTGCTCAAACTTTTCATAAGTAAAATCACCATCTTCAGCAGAAGGAATTTCTCTTAAAAGAAAATATCTAACAGCGTCTGTTCCATATTTCTCAACCAATTCAAAAGGATCAATCACATTGCCTAATGACTTAGACATTTTTTGTCCATCAACAGCTATAAAGCCATGAACAAATAGTTTTTTAGGAAGATCTATTCCTATAGATAAAAGCATTGCTGGCCAAAACAAGGCATGGAATTTTAAAATGTCTTTACCAATGCAATGAACATCAGCAGGCCAATACTTTTTAAACTTTTTATCCTTATCATAACCAATAGCAGAAATATAGTTTACAAGAGCGTCGCTCCATACATAAATTCGCTGAGAATCATCTTTAGGGACTGGGATTCCCCATTCTAATTTTTCTTTTGACCTGGAAAAACTTATATCTTCTAACCCTTGTTTAATTAACCCTAAAACTTCATTCTTTCTTGATTCAGGAATTATTTTAATTTCATCTTTTTCAATTTTTTCTTTTAATATATTCTGATACTTTGAAAGACGAAAGAAATAATTTCCTTCTTCTACAACATCTGGCTTTTTTTTATGGATTGAACATTTGTCATCTTCTAAGTCTTTTTCCTTAATAAAAGACTCGCAGCCAATACAGTATAACCCCTTATACTTCTTCTTATAAATATCCCCGCTTTCTTCTAATTTCTTCCAGACTTTTTCTACTGCTGGCCAATGTCTTTTTTTATCAGTTGTTCTGATGAAATCATCATTTGATAAATTTAGAACTTTTGTTAATTCTTTAAACTTGTTTGAAATTTCGTCAACAAAATCTTTAGGATCTTTTCCCAATTCTTTCGCTTTTTTAGCAATCTTAGACCCATGCTCATCTGTGCCTGTTAAAAAAAATACATCTTCTTTCAAAACTTTATGATAACGAGCTAAAACATCTGCTTGAATAGATTCCAAGGCAAAACCCACATGTGGAAATGCGTTTGTGTATACAATACTGGTTGTGATATAAAACTTTTTCATAATCTTAAAAGGGAGAATTTAATCTCCCTTTAGTTTTACCATAATTTTAGCACAAAATCTATACCACTACCGCATTTCCATCTCTTCTTTTTTCCAGAAACTCCTTAAAGAATTCAAACAATATGCCAAATAAAGGAACAGCTAAAACTGCCCCTAATAATCCCCAGAGATTCGCTCCAACAACCAAAGAAACTAAAACCAAAGCGGGAGGCAGGCCAACAAATTTCTTCATTAATATTGGAGATAAAATATTTCCTTCAATTTGTTGTATTAAACCAAAGGCAATTAGAATAAAAACTGCCTTAAACATCTCTGTTGGAAAAACAATCAAAAAGAGAACAATCGCTGTAAGAAGCGGACCCACGTAAGGAATAAAGTTAAATACGCCAGCAAACAATGCCAAAGTAAAAGGATATTCTACATTAAAAAGAAGAAATGTAATATATGAAGCAAGTCCAACAAACAAACATGCTAACATTCTTGCGCCAAACCAACCTGCTACCTTTTTCTGACATCTTGCCCAAACACTCAAAACTTGAGCCTCATACTTCTTTGGGAATAAAAGCATCAAAGTTTTCTCAACGCCTCTTTCTTCCAAAGAAAGAAATATAGCAGTAACAATAACAAATAAAGCGCTGAATACTCCGCCAAAAATACTAAATAATGCGCTAAAAATATTATCTGCCATTCCTTCCAAAGTACTCCCTAGTGCTTTTAAAAAACTCTCAAGGTTTTCAAATGCCCGAAAACCAAGACCCTTCAATGGAGGAGAAACCTTTTCAAAGTATTCAGGGAAAGATTCTAAAAATGCCTGGATTTCAGAAATGAAAATAGGAACTATCAAATAAATCAAAACGCTTAATATTCCAAAAACTCCTACATACATAAAAACAACCGCAAGGCCACGAGGTATTTTTCTTTTCTGTAAAAAATTAACAGCTGGATTAAACAAGACAGAAATCGTCAAAGCGAAAATAAACCAAATTAGAATATCTCTAATTGAATAAAGAATATAAAAGCAGGCAACTGCAATAGAAATCTTTGCAATTGTTCTCCAAGAAATATCTAATAGTTTTTCTTGATCCATATATTTAAAACTTTAATAATTTTTGAAATCTTGCTTGATCTTTAAACGGTCCTATCAAGGCCAAGTTTAACTTTTCTGGCTTAAAAATATCTTTACTAACTTTCAGAATGTCATTAACGCTCACTTTATTAATTTTAGCATAAATTTGCTCAGGAGTTAAAATTTTGCTTTCAAGAAGCTCCTGCAAAGCATAAAATGATGCTCTGGCGTCAGATGCTTCAAAAAGCAAAGTCATTTTTCCTTTAAAATGATCCTTTGCCTTTTTAAGTTCTTTTGATGAAATCTTGTTCTGAGAAATCCTCTTATATTCTTTTAAAACAGCTGAGACTGCTTTTTCTGCTCTTTTATTATCTACTCCAGCTTGGGTAACTAAACAGCCGGTATCAGGATCAGAAGAAACACCAGTTTTTACATAATAAGCAAGCCCTAACTCTTCCCTCACTTTAATAAATAAGCGGGAGCTCATCATTCCTCCTAAAATCAATCCTAAGAGCTCTAAAGTAAACCTGTGAGGATGAAAAAGATTATATCCCCTTACCCCCAAACAGAAATGAGTCTGGTCTGTATTCTTAAAACTCACGAGAGATTCCGGCTGTGTTTGTTTTTCAATAACTAATGGTTTTTTAATTATATCGCCTATTTTAATTTTAGAAAAGTATTTTTTTGCCTTTGCTTCAACATCCTTAGAAATATTACCAGCTATGCAAATAATAGTATTTGAACCAATATATTGTGTTTTCATATAATCTGCTAACTGCTTTCGGGAAATCTTTGACACGCTCTCCTTAGTTCCGGCAATATCTCTTCCAGCTGGCTGGTCGCCATATAGCACTTTATTCCATAAACTTTGGACATAAGAAGAGGGGTGGTCATAATACATATTAATCTCTTCTATAATCACTCTTTTCTCTTTTTTAATCTCTTTAGAATCTAATTTTGAATTCAAGTAAATATCAGAAATTACATCCAAGGCTAAATCAAAATGCTTAACGTCAACTTTTGCAAAATAGCCAGTGTATTCTTCTCCAGTAAAAGCATTGTATATTCCTCCGACTCTATCCAATGGTTCAGCAATAGTTATAGGAGTAGGCCTTTTCTTTGTGCCTTTAAAAAACATATGCTCTAAAAAATGCGAAATGCCGTTTATTTCTTTCTTCTCATACTTAGAACCAGTCGCAACCAACACTAAGACCGTTACTGCTTTAGTCCCCTTTTGTGGAACAGTAATAATCCTTAATCCATTTTTCAAAGTTGTTTTCTTAAACATTCTGTTAAGTCCTTTATTTTTACTCTTTTTTGTTTCATTGTATCGCGATTACGGACAGTAACATCGTCTTTTTTAAAACTGTCAAAATCAATAGTAATACAAAATAAAGTGCCGATTTCGTCCTGGCGGCGGTAGCGACGGCCAATAGAACCACTCTCATCATACTGACAAACAAAATTAGGTTTTAATAAATTATAAATCTGTTTTGCTTTTTTAACTATCTCTGGTTTGTTTTTTACTAAAGGCAAAACTGCTGCTTTAATAGGAGCTAAGGATTTATCAAGCTTAAGCATTACTTCAACTTGTTTCGCTGATTGAGTGGTCTTGGTTCGACCTCCCTTAATTTCTGTATAAGCATCACACAAAAAAGCGAATAAACTTCTATCTACTCCAACTGATGTTTCAATAACATGCGGGAAATAATCTTCATATTTCAAGTCCTCTTTGCTATGCTTTGAATGATTAGACAAATCCCAATCCCCCCTATTATGAATTCCCTCAATTTCTTTCCAGCCAAAGGGAAACTTATACTCAATATCTACTGCTCTTTTAGCATAATGAGGAAGTTCATTTTTAGGAACTTCTTTTGCCCTTAAGTTTGCTTTTTTAATCCCTAAATTTAGATACCAATTTAGCCGTTCTTTTTTCCAATAATTAAAGGACTTGGGAGCATTTTTTGGCTCGCAAAACCACTGCATTTCCATTTGTTCAAATTCACGAGTTCTATAAATAAAATCCTTGGGATTAATTTCATTTCTAAATGCTTTGCCTATTTGAGCAACACCAAAAGGAATCTTCATTCGCATTGTTTGCATGACATTCTTAAAATTAGTATAAATCCCCTGGCAGGTTTCAGGCCTTAAATATGTTACAGAGGCCTCATCCTCAACAGGCCCTACAAATGTCTTCATCATTAGATTGAACTTCTTTGGCTTTGTTAAACTTCCTCCGCAATCAGGACATTTTTCTTTTATAAAATCTTTTCTAAAACGATGATGACATTTCTTACATTCAACTAATTCATCAGCAAAACCAGCTGTTAAATGGCCAGAGGCCTTCCAAACCTTTGGACTCATTAAAATAGAAGCATCCAAGCCAACAATATCATCATGCTTTTTAGTCATCTCGTCCCACCAGGCCTTTTTGATATTATTCTTCAATTCCACGCCCAAAGGACCAAAATCATAACAAGAGCCAAATCCTCCATAAATCTCAGATGAAGCAAAAACAAAACCTCTTCTTTTAGAAAAACTCACAATTTTTTGCATTGAATCTACCATTAATATATTTTAACCGATTTTTCCAAAAATAAAAAGGGCTGAATTAATTTTCAACCCGTTTCCTGTATTGTAATATTTTTTTGATTTTCTGTTGTGCAAGCTTTAAAAGATGCTTATACCTAACCATATCAAGCGTTTCTACCCATTTCTTAGTTCTTTCTCCAGCAGTTGGCAAACCATAAAAATGCCTAACTACCCTTTTTTGATCGTCCGAAAGACCAGCTCTTCTTATAATTCTTTCAGTAACTTTCTGTTTTTTCACTTTCGAAAACCTCCATTTCTGTTGTAAAAGAATCAATTTTCTTTGATATACGATTATACTTCCTAAAAAATAAAAAGTCAAGAAAAACTATCTAACAATTTTTGAAGCTTCGCCCTGAATAAATTGTCCTGTCCACTGATCTTCGCCACTAATTACTGCTTTATTAATAATTGTCTGGCCAGATGTTAAAGAAATTTGAAAAGAAACACTCGGAGCTTCATTTAAAATACCCGTTCCTGCACCCATATCTCCGACCATCCAGACAATTTCTCTGCTTCCGCTGTCAAAAGCAAACTTTGAGGATTCGCTTTCAGGAAAAATATCACCAGATAAATTTACACTTGAAGGCAAAGTTGCTTTTACCTTAATATTTTTAACATCATTAAAATAATTCTTAGCCTGCCAAGTTATAGTATAAATATCGCCCTGTTGAGAAGCTTGTTGAGAAATCTCTAATTTTGAATTTACCTTTGTTTCAAACTCCTCCGTTATTTGAGAAACTAAGACTGAATTCTTCAAGACAGCGTTTTTCTCTTCAGGATTGTTAATTGCCCAATCATCTCTCAAATTAATCCAAAACTCAACTTTTCCTTCTTTTCCTTCATCTAAAAACTTGAGCTTTGGAACATCTCTCCAATCCCAGATTACAGAGCTATCTCCTTTTTGAAATCGGCCTGATTCGCTTTTTATTGTATCAAAGTCAAATCCTGCTCCATCAAGAAAAACTACTAAGAATAAATCTTTAAATGGTTCTCCGCTAATATTTCTAAAGAAAACTTCGTAATGAAGCGAATCGCCAGGACTAACAGTGTAATTACTTTGTCCATTTATATGCTGAAAAATAGAAAGCTGGGGCTTGGTAATTTCTACTCCTTTTGTTATCTCTTTTAAAATAATAAACTCATCATCCTGCCAAACACCAATAGTAGCTTTAAACATTTTCTGTTCTCTAAGTTCTCCAGAAAGCTTGCCCGTGATCTCTATTCTTCCTCCTTCGGCTTTGTTCAAAAGAGGAATCTCCCATTCTGTTTTATCTGAACCACTGGGATCGCTACTTAAAAACTCAAAGCCATCAGGATACTCAATCTTTATGCCTAAATCAGTAAGGGGATAATCCATGCTTGAGAAATAATTCAAAGAAAATTCAAGGTCTCTGCCAGTTTCTACTTTTGAAGATAGGTCAAAATCAAAGGTCAAAGGAACTGAGTCAATGATAGTACTAAAAGTAGTAGTTGATTCATATCGAGCCTGAAGATTTTTTACGCGGTAATTTAACCAGGCCTTAGCTGTTTTCACTTCTCCATATTTTCCTAAAAGTCGCCCCTTAAATTGGAAGGTTTTGTCCTCTCCAGGATAAATATCTCCTAACTCCTCGGGCCCTATTTCTATTCTTCTTGAAACTCCATCTTCCAACAAAGTATATTCTGGGAATTCAAAAATAAGGCGGGGCTCTTCTAATCTAACCTCTCCATTATTCTTATACTTCACTGTATATTCAACCTCCTGCACAACTGAAGCATTCCCAGGACCTAAGATCTCCAATTTCAAAATCTCCTTTGAATAAGGATTTCTTTGCCAGTACCAATAACCAGCAACTGCAAGAATTGCAGCTAAAATTATAACTAAAACGATAATCTTTCTCATGCCTTAATCATATCTAACACTTTCTAAAAAATCAAGAGAAATTGCTTCTAATTCTTTTTTATGGAAATCTTGAATCTTTAATCTTAATAAAATATTCCAGTCCTTTTTGAGAAAAAGACGTAGTATTTTAATAGTTTCCGGGCGTATTTCTTTATCTGCTGCCCCTTCAAAACATTCAGAACAAATTATTCCATCTTCTGAATTAAAATAGAATCTTTCAGGAACCAATTTCTTCTGACAAATCGCGCAATGGTATAAATCAATCTGATATCCTAAAATTGAGAGTAGATTCCAGAAAAAATAATGATAAACTAAAGAATAACTATTTATTTTTTCGAAAACTTCAGTCAACAAGTTCCAGATATCTTCATCTTTCTCTTCGCCTTTAATTAAATCACCGACATTTTCAGCAATTTGGCTAACAATCCCTAATTTCTCTAAATCTTGTTTTACGTTCTTAAACTTTTCAATTGTTATTGCGTCAGTTAAGGTTTTATGATTCTTTCCCTGGATAAATTCAATCTCTGATAAATAGAAAAGGTCTATTCCTGCCCTTAGTTTTGACTTAATCTTTCTAATTGCTTTTCCTAAAACCTTTAACTTGCCAAAATCCTTAGTATAAATAGTAAAAACCTGATCTGCCTCCCGCAAATCAGTTTTCTCTAATATAAAAGCTTGTGTTCTGTAATGAACTGCCATACTGTTTACCTGCTTTACATTTTTTCAATTTCCTTTAAATATTTTATTTTTCTTTTTAAGTCTATCAACTCGGAAGGCTTTTTAGCAGTTCGCTTTGCTTTTCCAAGCTGCCTTACTCTTTTTTGAAATTCGGGTTTAGTGATGTGCTGCCCAAACTCTTTTCCAAAAACTTTCTCCATTCCCATTCTTCTTGAATAAGACATTTTTTTCTGTCTATCGCCAGGCCTAGTACGAGGAGCTTTTTTCCTAAGATATCTTTTAAAACCAGACCGAGAAATTGAACTCTTCTTATCAAAAATTCCCATAAATTTTATAGAACTTTAATTGACGAAAACGACCTTTTTAAAACAAACCAAAAAACTGAATTATAAATAAGGCAAAAATTAAAAGATACATCAAACCTTCCCAAGCATGAATTCTTCGAGAAATCCCAGAAATTATAAAAAGTAAAGTAGCAACAACTAAATAAGGAAGACCTATTGAAAAAGTAGTTTCATTAATTTCTAAAGGTCTAATAAGAGCTGGCAAACCTATAACTATAAATATAGTAAAAACATTTGAACCAAAAACATTCCCTAGAGCAAGTTCGTATTTTTTCTTAAGGGCAGCTTTAATTGATACAACAAGTTCTGGCAAAGAAGTACCAACGGCTACAGCAGTAATAGTGATAAAAGAAGCATTTATTCCCAAGATAACTGCTAACTTTGACACCGATTCAACTGTATAATTTGAACCGATAACTAAACCTACTATGCCTAAAATTAAGAAAAAGAAAATTTTAAAGCCCAATTTAACTGGCTTTTTTTCAATCCGACTAATATCTTTTTGAACTTTAGCCCTTCTTCTTTCAGGACGCAGAGGTAAAACTTCAATCGCTTCTGGAGTATCTTCCTCATTTTCTACACCTCTATTATGAAAAATCGTATATAATAAATATATTATAAATCCTAATGTAAGAATAATTCCTTCTCCTAAAACTATCTTTTTATCTAAAGACATAAAAAGAACTAAAACTGTACTAACCGCAAGCAATGGAGCATCTAAATCAATTAAGCTTCTTTTAACTATAAGCTTACGGCCTATAACAGCGGATATACCAACAATTAAAAGAATTGTGGCGATATTAGAACCAAAAGCAGTATCAACCACAAATTCTGTATTCCCCTTAATGGTAGCAATAAGAGTTGTTGCTACTTCAGGAAAAGAGGTGCCAATAGCAACAATTGTTACTCCGATTACAAAAGGAGAAAGCTTGAAGAACAGTCCAATTTTCTCGGAACTTTCAACAAGCCAATCAGCTGATTTTACTAATAAAGCTAAACTGGCGATAAAAATAACAATCCAAAGAATAAGCATATTAATTTAGTTTAGATTAAAATCACTAAAAATGGAAGAGAACCGCTCTCTTCTATTTTTTTATAGTTTCTTAATTTTTATATAATGTTTTCCTTTGCCTATTTTTATTTCTTTGCCAGATACTTCTTTTTTAACATTAAACTCTTTGGCCCCAACTTCTTTTTTAAAGTCCTCTACATTTATTACATCAAAAGTAGAATCAATCAGAATAACATCTTTAGGCGTTAATCCCATTTCTTTTCTAATTTTATTTACATTACGGATCATTTCCCTATACTCGCCCTCTTTTTTTAATTCTTTTGTAATCTTAGTATCTAATTTAATCTTTTTGCCAAAAGTAATTTTCTTAACATTAACTTCCTCTTTTATCAATTCTAATAACTCTTTATCTAACTTATCTTTAATCTGAAGCAAAGCCAATGGCTGACGAACTTTTATTCCTGCCTCTGCTCTTTCAGCTAAAGCCAAAGTAACAATATCTCGAACCTGAACCATTTTCTCTTCAAGCTTGTTATCTATTTTTCCTGATTTAGGCCAATCGTATAAATGAATTGATTCAGGCATATTATTTGTTTTTAATCCATTATACATTTCCTCTGCAAAAAACGGCGTTACTGGAGCAATAAGTTTTAATAGATTTAATAATATATGATATAAGGTGAAAACTGCTTCTTTTTTATTATTTTGTTTAAATCTTTTTCTCGATCTTCTTACATACCAAAGAGATAAATCTTCAATAAAGAAACTCTCAATTGCTAAAACAGTAGAAGCAACATTATGTTTGTCTAAGTTTTTTGTAGCTTTTTCAATTACATTATTTAATCTTGAAATAATCCACTTGTCTAATACATTATTAGTTTGTAGTTTGTAGTTGGTGGTTAGTAGTTCTTTCTTTGAAACATAAGTATTAAAAAATGTAAAAACATTATACAAAGTTAATAATTTTCTCTTTATTTCTTCAGCACCTTTGTATCCAAACTTCAAATCATTAACAGGGTTTTGCCTTGAATACATCCATCGCATAGGATCTGCTCCAATTTTTTCAACTGCATCATCAAACCAAATAGCATTTCCTTTTGATTTATGCATTTCTTCTCCATGTTCATCTCTCACAGAAGCATGACCAAAAACTGTTTTCATTGGATTAGCGCCTTCTAAAACAGTACTCATTACAATTAATGCGTAAAACCAATTCTTGAATTGACCTGGAAATGATTCACAAATCAAATCAGCTGGAAACCAATCTTTTTCCATTGTAGAAAAAGGAACTATTCCAGCATCAAGCCAAGGAGTTCCAACATCTTTAATTCTTGAAACTTGTTGTCCGCACTTAGAGCAT
>Ga0114923_10003263_pt1 | contig 10946 bp, 8 predicted proteins | sample SumtaG_FD_89578 | JGI IMG/M metagenome (GOLD analysis project Ga0114923, IMG submission 89578) | Deep subsurface microbial communities from Indian Ocean to uncover new lineages of life (NeLLi) - Sumatra_00157 metaG | ecosystem: Environmental > Aquatic > Marine > Oceanic > Sediment | place: near...
TAAGCATTCGTGAAAACACAGTGAGCACCAATCTTTTTTAAATCTGATGTGGAAATAATGTTTTTATATGGATGAACTACTGGAAATAGATTTGGAGTTACCATACGTTTATCATTTAAAGTAAGTTTTCCAATTCTTCCCAATGCGTCGACATCCGATATTTCCCATTTCATAATGTTCAATTTATTTTCAGTTAATGTTGATCAAAAAATTCTTGCAAGCGGTCTTCCTGAAACAACTTCTCTAACCAATCTACTTTCCCAACAATGTAATCATCAACATCTTTTTTTTCAACTATAATACCTATAATAACTTTCGCTACAGATTCAATACTTAATTTAGTCGTGTCAATTTCAAAAAGTGTTGGATTCATTTTTTTTTGGAGGAAATAATTCACACAGTTTCCTAAAATCTCAGCTTGAACATTCTCCATTATTTTTTTTATATCAAAATTTTTTTCTTTTAACCTTTTAATTAATTCATCTGGATCACATCTTAGAATAAAAGCAAAATCAATATAATCATTAGGGATGATATCAGAAAAATGACTTTCAATAATTAAATATTGAAAATTTTGATTTTTGATCTCTTTGATTTTATCTAAAACAAACGGAAGGAATGTTTCAAAATCAACAATATAGGTATCTCTCTCTTTATCAAATTCAAATGAAAAATTATCTGAAATTGCTAATTCATTTAAGGAAATAATCTCTGCATCAATTAAACATGATAATTTTCGTGTAACAGAAGTCTTTCCGCATCCCGGAGTTCCAGAGATAATTATATTTTTCATTTACAAATTAATACTAGAGAATGATACTTAAAAAAATAAATGAATACAATGAAATTAAACCATGAAAAAAATAATGGGAAAGGGGGATCTCAACCGACAAATCCACATAATATCCACATAATTATGAATTTTTTACCTTTAGACACACCAAAGGTAAATAAATCCTTTCCTCTTTAGAGAGATGCGACATAAAAATACTATATCATTATGTGAATTTCAAACGTAAAGTAGATTAAAGTAGTAATAGAAGATGGATTCAAATTATAATGATTATATCATTCAATATCATTATTTTTGTAGGATTTTTTTTTCAAGTATAAAACGACAATTTTTGGAGAAATCTTCCTTTATTTTCTTAACTTCTATTGACATGATAATTAATTTACCATTGAATCTTAAAGGAAATTATCTTTTTTCATGATTTAATTTAACAAGAAATTCAGTTTTTTCTTTAAATATAACAAACTATGTAGAATTCAAAGAATTTCATATTGTTATTTTTAATATGTTTAAATACTTTAATAAAAAAAGATTGTCAAAAAAAGAGAATTTTTACTAAAAATCGAAAGATCCAAACTCTTTAAATAAAATTTATAGATGGGGTGAATTAATTGGAAATATATACACCAGCTTTTAATAGAATAAGAGAACTTATTCAAGATGATTTGTTGAAATTTATTGGAAAAAATATTGTCGCCGATTCCAGAAAAATTAATGACCATTTTCATGAATTAAAAAAAGAAAAAATATCAGAAAATCCAGATTTTGAGCTGATTGATTTTAGTTATAGTTCACCATACAGTCCTCAGATAGGGGCTCTTTTAGTTGATTTAATTCGTGGTTGTATTGTTAGAGAAGCAAGAAATGGATATAAACTTACTAGTTTTGGATTAAAGTTGATTGATAAAAAGAAATAGTTAATAAGATGATGATATGTGTGCAAAATTAGCGGATTCTTTTAACAAATATCGAAAAATTCAGGTATTAATGATTTTGCATAGTCATCTATATGCGGCTGCAATTTATTCACATATTCAGGTAATGCGTAAAATGTAATGTGTTGATAATCTATAACTCTAGGAGCGGCATAGCCCATTTTCTGCAATGTCAGCATTTCCTCATCATTTGTAATTGGATCAATTCTTTTTATAAAAGGTTGTTTATATGGTTCAGATGTATCTCTATCTTTTGGAAACCTAATAACAATAACATAATCAATAAGTGTTTCCCTTTTCACACCTGGTATTTTTTTCTCAAGTTCTTCAATTATTGATGGTTCCTTAGAAATTACATCTTGCTTGAATTTCCTAATTTTATCGGAAGTATTAAAACCATATATAAAGTTATGTATCTTCTCTTCTTGATTTGCTTTATATTCTCTTTTATATTTAAAATGAAGTTTTTCGTTATAATCAATATATTTTCCTTTATCAAGTAATGCTTGAAATTCATCAAATTGACCGTTTTTAATAAGAAATTCTCGATATTCATCTTCTGACTTAATTAATTTATTTATTAGATCCCATGTATTAAATTTCCTGGCAACTCTATAATATCTTCTATTATTTAACCTTAAGACCACATCATTTGAAATAGGATTATTAATAATTCTTAAATATTCTAACAATTTATCATCTGTATACCTCAAGAGATCTACGCCACATTCGATTGGAGGCCATTTATTTTTATCAATTCCTGCTGTGGCAACATTAACATTTTTAATAGCATCTACGATAGCTACCACTAACATAGTCTCGCATGCTAATGTTGTATGGTGGTGATAAACTGTCGGATACATTGTTGCCCTAGATCGTAATAACAAATTAAATGCCCTTGTGCCTTTTTCCAATACGCCTAATTCATAATATTTTTTTTCTTTATCTTCTATAATTGTTAAGAATGAGATTAATCTATCAATATCAGCAGGTATTGGTAATCCTGAGAATTTTGAATCCCTTAATAAATAGTCAATTTTATCTGCGTCAGAATACCCGTTAATAATTTTAATTATTAACATTTTATATTTATCATCAAATATTTTTGAAACATTACCTTTATCATCTTTATTGGGGAGTGAGTTATTGGTAACACATAGGGAAATTAAGTCTAAATGAATAGGAATAGTATGATAAATGTTTTTAATCATCTTAGATACAGGTTGCGATTCTATCAAATGGTATGCTAAATACTCATGTAATTTTGATGTAGTTTGTCCTAAACCTCCTGAACGAAAAACTATTTGATCATCAATTTCTTTACATTTATAGCTAACAGACCTTAACCAATCAATCACATCTTCTGTAAGATGAGAAAAAGGACCATGTCCTATATCATGAAGTAGTCCTGCTAGCTTTATAGTATTAATATCTTTTTCTTTATCGTGATCATCCCTTTCTTCAAAGTCACATATTATTTCTTTGTAAATTCTCCCTGCTAGATATGAAACACCTAAACTATGAGAAAATCTGTTATGAACTGCCCCAGGATATACAAAATTTGCTAAACCCATCTGATTGATTTTGGTCAATCGCTGTAAGAAAGGAGAATTTATAATTTTTCTTTCAAAATTTTCAAACTTTAAAGTTCCAAAAACATTGTCGTGAATGTACAAATCTTTATCTTTTAAGAAATTTTTGTACATCCCATAATTTTTACATATAAACTTAGCTATATCATCAATCCTTTCACTAATATTCATTCCAGCTTCCTATATCAGATTTACTCTTTATCTATTAACTTCAATCCAAAACTAGTAAGTTTATATCCGTTTCTAGCTTCTCTAACAATACATCCACGAATCAAATCAACTAAAAGGTCCTCTATCTGAGGACTGTATGGTGAACTATAACTAAAATCAATCAGCTCAAAATCTGGATTTTCTGATATTTTTTCATTTTTTAATTCATGAAAATGGTCATTAATTTTTCTGGAATCGGCGACAATATTTTTTCCAATAAATTTCAACAAATCATCTTGAATAAGTTCTCTTACTCTATTAAAAGCTGGTGTATATAGCTCCATAATTCAATTCCCTCAATTTGATTAATATTATATAAAGATTTTGTATATTTATTTTTATTTACTTATTCTTAAAAGTATAATGACATTCCAGATTTTTTAATGTTTTTATTAATGTACGATAGATCAGATTTATTTGGAAGATTATTTTGTCTGTTTCGTAAAATTCATGATATATTGAATATTAATTGATCTTTCCGACAAAATTATCTATTTTTCGATCTCAAAGAGAAACTTAAATATTATAACTTAATAATTAGATTATGGAGAAATTTTCATTTTTAGGAGATCCATTCATTAGGAAATTTCTTAATGAGTTATCACTTACTATTCTTCGTATTATAAAGAGAAATCCTAACATATATACAAGTCAAATATGGAAAAAAATTATAAAAATTGGATTTCTTAAAAATAAAAGTCAATTATATCGATATATTAACATTCTTGAGCAATATAATCTGATAATAATAAATTCTTGGAAAAAAAGTGCTGAAGGGATAGGTTATAGTTATTTAATCACTGATTCTGGATTAGATGTCTTGGATTTTTTGTCAAAATATTTTGAATAATAAAAAAACATATTAAGTTTTATGAACAATCAATCCTTCGTTAGAGAAGATAACATAATAAGAGTCAGTTTTAAAATGGGAAAGGGGGGCTTCGAACCCCCGACCTCACGGTTATCAGCCGTGCGCTATACCAGGCTAAGCCACTAAAGAGATACTTCGAAAATAAGAATCCACTCTCCCAAGCTGCTTTCCCATTCAAAAATTATTGATAAATTCTTTTATTCTCAATTTTTTATAAGTTGACCTAGTTATTATCAAAGCCAATTTATATAATAATTAAATGGAAGATAGCTAAAAAAATTTTTGACATTTTGAATTAGAAAATTTTCTTTTAATTTACAAATAGTCCCCCAATGATTCATTAATTCGATAGGGTTCTTCTTCTCCAAGAGGATCAAATCTAATATATGGATCATATTTCAATTGAACGTCATATAAGCCAAATATCTCTTTAACTTGCTTATTAAATTGTAAGATAATTTCCTGTATTACTTTTTTTGGGTTTTTCAATAAAAATCTTCGAGTAAAACCGTCCTTTTCTTTCAAGCGTATTAAAATAACTTTTTTTCTATAAGAAAACTCATTCTTAATTAAATCTCTTGCGTTTACTGAGGCAAAATCCTCCATGCGTTTACAAAAATGATTTTTTCCTATATCAATCTCATCATGATAAAAACTGTCATATTCTCCCGCTATGGTAAATTCGTATTTGGCTCCACTATTCCCTACAACACAAACATCAGCACAAAAATGATCATATCGTAATTGCCCTACGAAAACACGAATCTGATATTTCTTTCCATATATTTCTATTGTTTGGATTACAATTTTTTCTCTATCAATTCCACAAGCCTGTTCTAAGCGGACTTGAGATTTAAATTTTTTGTTGAAAAACTGACTTAAATAATTCCTCATTATTCTTTCACATAGACGCTCGTTACAATATAAGCACCAATTATAATCATAAATTAATTTTCTTACTTGAATTGGAAAAGTATGGCCTTCTTCGCATAATATTTCTATATGTCGATCAGTAGGGTAATCAGACATTAAGTCAAAAAATGCCTTAGAAGATAAAACATGTGCTTTTCCATGACTTCGCTGATAAACAAAATCTTCAATATCCTCATATTGAATTTTCCTTCTATTAGCGCACTGTTTCCCCCAAATTTCATCATAAATTGCATATGATTCTTCACGACTATAACATTTAGTTTGAATAAGATATTCTATTAGCCATGGTTTAAATGTATTTTTACTGAGTATCCCATGTAGTTCACCTTCTAACAATTTATTCCTCGTTGGAATTAATGATGTTCTTTCAGGAAATAGTCCTACATATTTTTCAATTATATCATAAAATCTCATTTTTTCCCTTTGTTTAGCAGAATTATCAGGCCAGAATAATTTAATGGTTTTATCTACTGCTTTTTTCCCGTACAATATTTCAAACCAAGTTGAGATATAAAGCCTAAGAGTTGGTCTTGAAATTCTTAAACGATCTGAAATTGCTCTTAATGATCCAAATCTGTCATCATAAATTATGTCTTTAAAACAAGTTATTGGGTCATTTCCCAATAAATCTATTATATAATTTCTAATTTCTTGTTTTTTTATTTCACTGAGATTTGAACAACTAGGTTGTAAACCTAATTTTATTTTGTTAATACGAAATAGATTTGAATCATTCGCCTTAGAATGATTAAAATAACGATCTTTGGAGTTATTAAATCCAAAATAATTTTCACTATTAAAATAATTCCCTTTTTTATTCTCTTTTTTCATGTAATCCCATACATCTTATAATTTTTCTATTACTCTATTTTCAATTAATTTTTATCTAGGAATGGAATAAAAATCTATTTTATATTTTAGAGTCATTATTTTGTTCATTTTTTAATAGAAGTTAATCCTTTAAAATCCGTGATATTAATTTTCTTCTTTTCTCTTTAGATATATAATCATATATGTTTATAAATTTATATATTTTCTATTCAAACGATTTTGTCTTTATAAATAAACTAAAAATCTTTAATGAAATTTTGCCTTTATAAAGCTTTCGTAAAAATACTTTATCTTAGTATACTCTTTAAACACTTTAAAATCAAATTGATAAGCCTAAAAATGGACATAAACTATGATATTTTGAAAAATATCTAGGATTTCAAAATTGGCTTAGATTCTGCTTTTTCTTTGAAGATAAGTTCAGGATACAAATATTCAAAAGTCTTACTAAATAATTTATAATTCGCCCATTTCTTAGCTCGAGGCTTCCAAATTAAATTTTGTAAGGGATTGTATTTTTTAATAAATTTATAATAGATTTGACTTCCATAAACCGATCTAAGGAGAGAATCACCACTTACCAAATCAGTTAATATCAAATATTTCTCAACTTTTAAATATTGGAATACATATTCAAAAATTCTTAAAAATTCAGAGAGTTCGCAGTCAGGAAGATATAATTTTATCATTAAACCACGATTAACCTTTTTCTCCTTGGAAAATCCGTGGATATAATATTCTCCTTCAATGTCGTAAACAAAACTTAAATTAAAATACTGAAATATATGTTTAAGGAGTTTATTCGTTTCTGGTTTTAGATTTAGAAGAAAAATATGGATAATTTCTTTAAATCCAATATTTTTAAGTTTAATATAAGGAAAAATGATTTTTTCCTTAATTAGAGGTTGAATTTCATCGAAAATTGCTCTGCTATTTGAATTAATTTTTCTCTTAATATCAATAGAGCTCCGATTGTATAGAGGTAATAAAGTTTTAAAATAGATGGAATCAGGTGGATAATAATCTGAAGTGGATAAATCACCAATATTAAAATTCTTCACTTCTGAGGGCTGAACCTTATAATTTGGGATGAAAAGAATATTCTGGACGTGGGTGCTGAAATTATTGGAATCTAAATACCATTCATTTGAGCTCAAATTGTTGTTGAAATGGAGAATTTGGGAAAATTTTTTAACAGAAAAGAAGCAGTATTCCCTGATTTTGTTCTTACTTCTCAACCAGTTAAGATACGAAGTGTTTGGGTTGTTAAGTGGAAAGATATATTTAATTAATAACGAATTGGTATTGTCGATTGATGCTAAATGTTTAATTTTTTGGAAAGTGTTTGTAAACAGCAGCTTGAAATCTATGTCTTCTAAATCAAATGGGGTAATGTATAAAAGATATTGTCCTAACCCGAATTTTTGTAAAGCAGGAAAGAATTTTATTGATTTTACATGCTGTTTAAAGAAATCTTCTTTTTTTGCGATGTCTATTTTTTCTTCGTTCAATAAATATTTTTCGAGATTTTTATGAAAGTTTAATAATTTAGAGATATCTCTTGTATTAAAACTGACGACCTCGGAACTAATTCGTCGGCTTATTTTCTTTACAAGACCTGTCATATTATTTTTCTTGGGCCAAAAATTAAATGTATTAACAGACTTTTCCTCGAATGGGGTTAATTCGTCTCCCAAAATTCCCCTAATATACAGAAAATATTGATTAAAAAGATCTTTTGAGTAGAAAAACTCTTTCTTGTTGAAATCATAAAAATCCTTTCTTGAAAAAGTCTGTAAAAAACCATCCCAAGAATATTGTTTTAAAGAAATTATGTTTTCTTTAAAAATATTAGATAGTATAGAAGTAAATGTTATTATTTCGTTTCTATTCAAATATGGAATAAAAAGTTGGAAAAAGATAAGTTCCTGGCTACTGAATAAATCTATAGTTTCATAATAATAGCTTTTAGGAAAATAATTTTTTAATTTTTCTATTGTTGCTCTAACTTTAGAGGAATTTTTTAGTATTATTTGAGGAAAATAGCTTGCGACAGAGTTTGTCCATATAGTAGCAATTAAGTAGGGTTTAATTATCTTTGGATCCTTATTTATAAATTCATCTATCTTGAGATTAATTGTTCTGTTTGTGATATTAGTTGTTTTATTATTTTTCTTTAAATCCCTTAATCGTGTTTTTTTTAGTTTAATAATCTTATTTAATAAAGGAAGATCATTAATTATTTTTTTAATTGATTTAATACTAAAAATTTTTAAATTAGAACATATATTTAGAAATTCGCAAAAAATTCGAAGTTTTTCAACTTCTTTTGTGTATTTTTCACTTGAATTAAGATAATTCAGGAAGATATTTTTAAAGGCAGATGAATCTGAATCTATTCTATCAAATATTCCACTTTCTTCAATTAATTGTATGGTATTCTCTTTCTCATAAAATTCTTTAAATTGAATAAAATTATTCATTCTGGTATCCTTAGATTCTTTTTCAATTATCCGGAAATAATTTACCCATTTTTCTAACTCATCCTTAATACAGAAAAATCCAAAATTTTGATTCCTTTCTAAAAACTCTATGAAATCCTTTCTAAGGTTAAGAGAATCAAGTAACAATTGCAAGTTTTTCTCCAATTCTTTAATTAGACTATTCTCCCCAATGAAAAAATTAGAATAATCAGATTTTATTATGTTGGATATCTCTTTTTTTCTTGAAAAGTTTATCCCAATATAGGAAAAAAATCTAATTCTTTCTAATATTAAAAAATCAAGTAGTGAAAGATTGGTATTACAAAAATTTTTATTATAATTTAGTTCAAATTCGAGTTCGAAATCTTTAGAGTAGTTTTTATTATTACGATTAATTATTTGCCCAATTTTATAAAAATCTCTAAAATAATTCAAATTTAAAGAAAAAACATACTTATTTGCTAAGGAACAATTTTTTTGAATTAAATAGCCAAAACGTTCCATTTTTTCCAAAATATAAACTAATTCTTTTATATAAATACGTGGAATAACAAAAAATGCAGATAATTCTACTGTAAAGTTGGCTATCGAAAGTTTTGGCATGATTAGAAATGGCATTTGGTTAACAATCTTGTCAATTTTAGCTTTCTCTAAGAGTGGATTGAATTTAAGATGACATGTAATAATAGCTAAATTAATTGCTTTCCAATCAAAATAGTATGATGGGGTTATATAGCTATATTTATTTATCCAACGAAGGTTTTTTCTAAATCTCCGTAAACTTAAATCAGTTTGGATGATTCCTTGTTTTTTAAAATCATTAAAATAATTGCAAAAACCTTCCATACTATCGCAGTTTTTTATCCTGTAAAAAATTTTTGTTAAAATTCTTAGAGTTTCTGTAATCTCATTACTCAGTAAATTCTTTGAAGATTTGAATATAAACCCATCATACATTTTATCAAGGAAAAATTGTAGATTTTCATCGAAATTTAGATTTGGATTACGTCTGATGAATTCAAAAAAGAATTGTTTTGGACTTTCCGAAGATTTTTTTTCTTGTAATTCAAGGAATTTGTCAAATCGAAATTTATCAAACCGAAATTTATCTGACTGATTCGATAGAAGATTGTATTTCAAATATTTATCTCTAATAAACAATTCCCACTCGGTAATTTCATTAAATTCTTGCAAATCAATTTCAACAAATTGGTTAATAGCAAAATCTATGAAATTTGTCTCTTTTAGATTATTCGGGATAAAAATAAGATAAGCACTTTGAAGTAGCAGAAACGGAAAGAATTTTCTATAATTCCTAAAAAGTGTAATATGATATGTATTATTTACTATATATCTATTCACTCCGTACCGCAATAATCTTGAATTTAAATCTCTTCTCTCACTTATTTCATCAACAACATGTATTCTTACTTTTTTATTGACTACTTCTAAATTTAAATAAGCTTTTAACTCATTCATTAAATAGATGAAAACTTGATTTATCTCCTTAGGATCATCAATAGCAGATACCTGTCTCAACTTATCTAAATTTGGAGAGTTAACCAATTTTATCGATTTAATGTATAATTTTTATCTTGAATCTAATATGAAGCAGCCCTTCTTTTAAACTTTTTCATAGAATCTTAAGCTAGCTTTATCTTCCAAGTTAATTACAAACTTTCAAAACCCATTAACTCTAAAATATGTAAAAAATTTTTTGCCTAAGATACTTCCTGTTGTAAAGTAGAGAAAATTATTTTTATCAACTATAAAAACCTGTACTTAGAATTTTACAATAATTTTACCTCACTTCGAGTGTGATTTGATCAATTTATTATCTCTAGAGAGAAAATTATTTCTGTTTAAATAGAATAGTTTAGAAAGAATAACACCAGCATAAAAACTGGAAATTCATTTTGTTTAATAACTAGGTTAGTAGTATGAAATTAATTAAATTATATAAGGTTCTTTTATTTGTATTGGTTGGTATTGCTTCATTTTTACCCATGGCTAGCATTGTATTGGGTTTTCATGGAGATGGTGGAGGCCCATAGTACTTGTATTTAAGCTTATAATACTATTATGGATACCAATTAATCAAATAAAATATATTTTCATTTTTTTACAGCATTAAATCCTATATCTGTATTAATTCTAATAACAATATTTTTTAATAAAATAATTTTCCAACGAATTTAATAAATAGTATTTAAAAAATTTTATGACCTAATTTATAATAAGTAAAAGTTAGTATTTTTAAAAATCTGAAGTCGTGAAAACATTGCCGAAAGTTTTAAA
>Ga0114923_10003264_pt1 | contig 10946 bp, 10 predicted proteins | sample SumtaG_FD_89578 | JGI IMG/M metagenome (GOLD analysis project Ga0114923, IMG submission 89578) | Deep subsurface microbial communities from Indian Ocean to uncover new lineages of life (NeLLi) - Sumatra_00157 metaG | ecosystem: Environmental > Aquatic > Marine > Oceanic > Sediment | place: near...
GACAAAGCCGGGAAGCTGAATGTTTGCACATCAAATGGATTGCTCGTAAGACCCGGTGCTACAGAACTAAATCTACCGTCGAGCTGTTTTTCCATTTCGGCCATCATGGCCTGACGCGCGTCAGCGTTCATCGCTTCCCATTCAAGATGCGGGTTCCGTCCTGTGCCAAACTTTTTCAACAGTTCGGTTGCGAGCCCCGCTTGAATTGATCCCGGCGCCCAGTTGTCAAACATATAAGCCAGAGCAGCAGCGTTATTCTCACCGAGCGCAGTAGCGTCGGCCATGTTTCGCTGCGTAACTGGATTATTGAAAAGCATCCGACCGACAGCGAGTGCGCGATTGACCTCATCTTCATTGTCGCTGGCAAGCATGGAGTTGAGCGGAATTGAAAGCCCCCAGGTGATGACACCGACCCTACCCGGACCATCATTGATCCACCGTTCAATGTCCTCGAGACTCGAAGTACGAATATCGACCTGACCCTGTGCCATCGCATCATATAATCCATCCAGAGTTTCAGCCATTTCCGCTGATTGCTGAATATCAATCGGGCCGGTCTTTCTCCATATTGCATCGTCAAAATCAGCCAGTTCTTCGTTGCTCATGTCATCAAGATTTTCAATGCCAAATCTTTTCATGAATTGCTCAACTGTATTCTGACGTACTTGCTCGTTGTCAGCGAGTGCAGCTTTGGCGCGGCGTTCTGCCCGGGTGCCGTTGCTACCGGCATTGGAGCCCCATGCATTGAGCATCAGATTCGCAATCGCTTTCTTCAGCGGGTGGTTCTCGGTCAGCTCCGCCTCATCAAACCATCGCTGCATCTGTGGCATATCAATCAGGTCACCACGGCGGGTTGCGTCGATAACGTGTGGCAGATACCAGGAATAGAACTCATTGCTCTGAGTGTTAAAACGATCGCTTTGTGCGCCTGAGCGGGCCGCTTCTTTAGTCTGGATCATGTTGATTGCAACGCCAGCGATCGCGCGGCGTACTTCGTTATCCGGGTGAACCTCTGTCACCGGCACGCTAACCACTTCACCCTCGCCATCATCATTGAGGCGAATGACCTTAATAGTGCCTTCGCCTTCCATGAACCGGACGTACTGTTCAACGGCAAAGCTCGCGCCCTCGGCGGTGTTCGGCAAGTCGGTAATTTCGCCGGCCATGAACGAAAGGGACAGGCGGCTATCCAGCTCCTGCACGCGCAGCTCGCCCTCGGCCTCGTTGAAATAATTGAAGTCAACGCCATCAGCGATATGTGCGATGAGCTTGGCGTACTCCTCAACGACCAATTGTGTCGGCGCACCCGTTTCAGCAAGGCCTGAGAGATTGCGATAAATCTCATTGCCAGTGTTGGCGTGTGTATCCGCGGCCTGGTTGAAATCGAACTCGGCGCGTTTACGCACAATATGATTGAAATGCCCGACTGCCACCTCCTGAGCAATGCGGTTGACATCGCCCCTGACGGCCGCTGGCGCGAGATCCGTGACGGCCTCGATGTAGGACTCCGCCACCTCCTGATAGCCCTCCGGGTCGAGCTGGTGGTCGCTGGCGATCTGATTCAGCTTCTTGTTAGCGTCGAGGTTGGTCTGCTGCAGAAAGCGCGTACCGACCATAGCCGTGTACTGGCGTGAGAAGATGTTCGGCGCTACCAGCCCATTCTTACCGATCGGTAAGGTTGGTGCGACGAGGTTGCCTTCTTCATTACGCTCGAATACCAAAGCCTGTGCAGCGAGATTAGCTTCCTCGACGCGCTTTTCAGAAGCACGCCGGAACGCGATGTCGCCAATGCCTGCTGCGGTCCTGACCAGCGCGGGTCCGATACTTGGCTGATCAGGGATTATGACCCGGGCCTGAGTGATGCCTACTTTTCGTGTGAGCTTGGCCATTACTCGAATGTTCCCCTTCTCCGTTTCTTTTTCGGTGCCGGTGCTGGCGGCGTCGGTGGTGGTATCGCAGGCTTACCAAGCTGCGAAAACTGATCCACCGCACCTGCTCCAATGGCAACGATATTCAGCAGGCCTGTTGTCTTGGCAGTACTCTCGTTGCGCCGTGATATGTCGATTTTGGTTGCGATCTGTGCCCGTGTGGTAGCGAGATTGACGCGAATGTTCTCCTGGTCGCTCTCTGCTGCCCTGAAATTAAATGCTCGACCAGCAATCAACGACATTGAAGCGAACGGATCGAGGTTGCCTGAGTTGGCAATATTCTCTGAGTTGGCCGCTGACAATTCCCTGAGTCGTTCGTTTTGCTCATCGAGCGCGGCTAGTTCCGCGTTCTTCTTTTCGAGTCTGAGCTGGCGGCGGCGATCCTTTTCAATCGCAATGGTGTTCGCCGTATCGACCGCAATGGCAGCACCACTCGCAATGGCAGCGATGACAAATACATATTCAGCCATTAGTATTCCACCTCAGCAGCGATCGCCAGCACTTCACAAGGAAGCGGGATATCGTTTGTGATCGTAACAGTAGGCCGCTCAGAGTATCCGAGCAACCAGAACTTCTGATTGCCCTTGACCAGCTTCGGTTTCTTGGTGATATCGTCCTCTACCTTAAAGGTCAGCATTTTTTGGCCGTTGAGCTTTAAGGCCAGTGACGAAATAATGAACACATCGACAGCAACCAGACGTTTTGGCAGACCACCTGTGACACCTTCGGTATCTTTGACCTCGAACGGCATTGGCTCAAGTTCCTGCGTGTAGTTGAAGCCGACAGTGATGTTATGCACTGGGCCAGCATCGAGTGTAAGCCCGCCACTCGACGATAAAGTAAATTCGCCAAGATAGAAGTCTGCCTCTGAGCCTTCAGTCAGCAGGCCTGCATCCTCGGTTATCGGTGGACTCTCTGCTGTGGTAACGCTCACCAGAGCATCGTCAATGTGTCCTGCTGCGCCGGACCAGACAGACTGCGGAACCAGAAAAGTTTTCGTACCATCAAGATTGACTTGCGTGCGGGTGCAATCGAGCGTGTGATTCATTTCAAATCGCTCGAGATAGAAAAAGGTGCCGTTCGGGATGGTGCGCTCGACCAGCGCATACAGCTTGTCCGCGATGACGGTCAGTGACTTCCACTTGCCCTGCGTATCCCATACCCCCCATGAACGAATTGACTCGGCACGGGCACTATGCCACCAAGCAATCGTGCCATCGCCATTAACAAAGAAGGCCATCTGTTCTGGTCGGTCATAACCACCGTACAGAACTTCAACGTCAACAACTGCCTGCACTGCATCCTCTGAAATCAATGAAATGGGATCTGAGGAATAGCCGCGTGAGCTGTCGCGCCAGATAAACTCTCGAATAGCATTGCCCTGGTTCTGCACAAACAAAGTCGACTCATCGAACACTGCCGAACGTACACCACGGCGTGTGCCATAGTGCGTTTGCTGAACGACATTAAATGTCTCGGGTATCAGCGGCACATCATCACCTTCCGGCGCATACCATTCGGAGTTTTCGGTAAATATCTGTAAGTGACGACCACTGACGAGATCGACAATACGAAGGATTTGCTTCGACACGATCGCTGCTTGAATAGATTCATGTGGCAATGCATCGCCAGTATCGAAATTAAAAAACGCAGCAACCTTCGACCCGAAGATATGGGCTGGAAGTGAGGAACTACCTCCGAGCCAAAGGCGCTGCGAGTGGAACTCGATTACACCGGGCCAGCCACGCTTTGTGGTAAATGCTTCTTCATCCCAATTAGCATGAGCGGGTGGCGAGGTAAGCGTGTTGCCGGTGATCTTTGCAATGTTGCCAGAGGTGAGGCCTTCTATTTCCTCGGTCGCATTGACAGCAAACTTACCGGCAATCATGGCGACTGAAATACTGCTACCGAGCGTTTCGACAACTTCGGCTTTAACGCCTGAATCCCGACCGACAATAATCTCACCGACGATGAAATCATTCGGCGTATTGATGCTGCTATTGAAGCTCAGTACCGCGCCCTGATCCAGGTCCTCCAAAACTGTGCCGAGAAGATTGGTAGTGGTGTTGAACAGGGTAATGAATATCTGCTTACCGCGATATCGAATCGCGTGGTTCACATAACCATCATCAAATACGGGTGCGCTGGCAATGATGTTGACCACGCCGGTATGACCACTCGGATTGATTGTCACCTCCGGGTCAGTAAATTTGAAAAACGGCATGAACTTCGGATACGCGCCTAATGGGGCCTGACCTTCAAACTCGTAATCGGTGAGCGTGAATGTCGTTGCACTGGTGCGGGTGATCTTCTGAGTTTTGCGATTGGTGTGCGCCAAGAACATTACATCGCCCTTTTGCGTCACCGACATTTCCTTGATGTTATTTTCACTCCAATCAAAACTCAAGGTATCAACTTTCGAACCATCATCTGGATCATGAATGCTGATATTTTCATTCGGTGAGCCCGATGAGTTACGGAATATAACGATGTAGGTTTGACTCTCATTGAAAATGAAAGACTCAATGAGTATGGCATCATCAAGGAATCCTGTTGGTCCCGCACCAATGGGGCCGCCGAATAGAAAGGCAGAGCCAGGTCGACGCCGCGCACCGCCCGTGACTCTCGGCCACCAGTTTTTGTACTTTTGACAACCGTTCTCGTACTGCGCCAGATCAACGCGCCCAAGCATCCCCTCGGACAACAACCCGCCAGAGAAGTTGGATTGAAAATTGCGGAATGTCGTCATTAGCGATTACGCCAAAACTTATCTATCCTGCCTCCGCGGGCTCGCACCAGACGACGCAGATTGAGTTTTCGATTGGTCTGCGCCTGCGCATCCTCAGTCTTTGACTTCTTCCAGTGTTCGTCAGCAAGTGTTTTCATCGCGCTTGCAACGTCTACCTTTCGAGTCACCGAAAAGGATAGCATTGTCGCCAGCCGATACACGATCAGCAACGTGAAATAGGGGTTCCAGAGTGTTTCGTCAGCCCGAAAACGATACTGAATAATGACATCATCATCCGCCGAGTCATTCGTGTGAATTTGATCCTGATGGCGATCGTAATCAATGGGGATCTTGCCGACCATAACGGTATCAACTGACAGAATCCCGTTCGGTGCCTGGTAGGCAGTGTTGTAGCGTGTGTCGGGAGGGTCAGCCAGCAACGATAGTTTGAGGTCAAATGTCTTGGTAGCGAAACGCCACTTGTACAAAGACAGTTCCGCCTCTGCCGTGAGCTCGTACCACGCTTTCAAAAACTCTGATTGAGTGGTGCCGTCGTCGAAACTGTCTATCGGGTCTACTCCGGCCCCGAAGCACGCCAGCCGCGATACTTCTATCCGTTCATTCTGTGCCATAAGCAATTGGGGCCGAGGTCAGCAATGCCAACCCCGGCCCACACTCCCCTTGAGGTAACTTACGTGCCGTTCGTCACGGTGACGGGGGTAACATTATCCGCCGAAGTAACCACCAGCACATCGACCAACTGCGTGCCACCACTTGTACTCACAATCATGATTATATCGTTTTCACGAAGATCATTGACGTAAGGATCGAAGTAGGCAGAGGCGATAATCGTCGCCAACACATCAACCGATTTGTAAAGCCACAGAGTCACAGTGCCCGCTTGCAGACGGTTCATGTTCGTAGCGTCGAACGCACAAGGCAGTAACGAAAACAGAAGTGACATTAAGAATTTCATAATTACACCTCCGTTGAGCGGATGCGATAGCCGCCCAAGTCGTCAATAAGGCAGGCCTGCATTGACATATAACCAACTGCCAAATGCGCTTGTTCCTTACCTTGCCATGTGAAGTCCATCGCAACATCCTGACCGGAGGCATGACCGATAGCTGACTTGTGGTAGGCAACATTCTGCCGAACACCCGTCAACAGGGACAAGCCCGAGAAGGAAAAGATGTGGAACGAGAACCAGTTCTTCGCGCTAAAGCCAACCTTCGGAAAGGGCAGGTCAGATTCAGGTACGAAGTCCAGCGAGGCAAACGGTGTGAGTCCCATTAGGTCAGTCCAGCCTTGCGGAGCGACGGCAAGAAAACGCTGACCATCATCCGGCACATCACCGTTACCGAGAAATTCATACGCTTCTTCGATCTTGGGTTGTGTAACAACACCCGTGACCGAAGTCTCGCCTGAAATTGTATCGGTAATTGTGGTGATATCCGCGTCTGATGCGCGACCCAGGGCTGCGGCGATTGACTGCGTAACAGCCGCACGCTCGTCATGTTCGATCTTCAACTCATCGAGCTTGTCGATGAACTCACCGCCGTACCTGTCTTTCAAAATACATTCGACGTTTGTGTGAGCGAGGTTAAGGATCGGAACTTGACCGCCTCGGGTCTTGGTGCCAGCGACACCCTTGCCAATCTTCTGAAAGGTTGTGGACTTACCTACGACATTCGTTTTGCGCCGAACAGTGTTGAGAAGTTTGGAGCCCATGCGCTGATACGCAAGATGAACTTCCGACTCAAACTGCTTGGTGAAAGCGATGTCTATCGAGTTTGTTTGGCCCATTGGTAAAAACAGACCGAGCAAGAAACGAATTAGGTTCATCGTTTTTCCCCTAGTAGATTGAAATAACAACTTATGGTTATCTCTAACTACTAGCCTTGATCGGTTGTGCCGGAAGAATCCGGGCCGGGGCTAGTTCGTAGCGGCCACGGCCCGAATATGGGTGAGCAGGTTGTTTTTGTCAAGTTGTTGCTTGCTGTCCTTTGTAGAGTCTCGCGTAGCCGTCAGTGACCTTCTTGATAAAAGCCGGGTCTTTCTCCTGCCAGTATTTTTTGTCGTTCTGCATCGAACGCAGTTCTTCCAGCGTCAGTGCATCGCCGGGCGGATCGCCACTGAAACTGCCGGGACCAGAGGCTTTCATTAATTTCTCAACAGCGGCAATCGAATCGGCAGAGGTGAGAATTGGGGCGATCGACTTCATTTCCGCTTCATCGAGCGTCTTGCCGAGCCAGTTCTGTACCTTCAAAAGCCGGTCCTGCCCGTAATCACCGAGCTTGCCAATCTCGTCCGTCATGTTAGGCATGGCCGCCAGCTCGATCTTGACATATTCACCGATCGCCAGATTGACCTGATCCTGAGTCAAGCCCTGCTCTTTGGCGAATCCAAAGAACCAGTCGACCAGCGGATCTTCGGCATTGAGCGTCATTTCAATGTCATCGGGTATCTTCACATCTTCCGGTATCGCCAGTTCGTATTTTTCAGGTACGCCGGCAGCGCGTTCCGCGTCCAGCTCGGCCTTGAGCGTGTCCTTTCCCGCTCGCAGCTTGTTTTCCAGCTCAGTGAAGGCCTTGAATCCGATCTCAGTACGCGGTCCGGTATCGGCATCAAAGAACTTCTCAGGGCACCAGTCAGGCCGTTCGCCGGGGCCGGGTGGTGGCGGCGGTGGTGGTGGTGGATCGTCCTCGAAAGGCAGGAATAGACTCAAAATTCTACGGATGTTCCACGTGGAACACTTTGGATGTTTCATGGTTTCTTGTCCTCACCGTCTTTTATGCGTGTATCAATGACGCCCATCAGCCAACGGGCGCCTTCATGGTACTGAATAAGATTGCGGTCAGTGCCGGGAGGCATGACCTGGTTAGTCGTAATCGACTTCAGATAGTTGCGAACCGTGTCGCCAACCGCGCCAGAGAACACGATCGCAAAGGCCTCATTCAGTTGATGCTCTGCTTTTGGCGGCCGTTTCTTGCCGTCAGGAGCGATGTACTGTTTCGGTTTCTCTGCTGTGGTCTTTACTGGTCGCCTGTGTCGTTGTGCTACTTCACCTTCACTCATTGCCCGATTGCAGTTTGAGCGGGTAAGCCGCCCGGAGCCGGTGCTTCTGCTCCGATCTCACCCACGTTCGCCACAAGTTCCTCCCGTGCGTCCTCATCACGTACCAGAGTTGCCGGTACTTCCCATTTTTCCTGTAGTTGGTCAACGATAGCGCCCTGTTCCAAGAACACCTGACCCGCCTGCGGCCCGAGGATACCAAGAACATCACCCGCAAAGCCACGCAAACGCTCGATTTCATCAAATTTCTGTGCCCTCGCCAGTGGCGACTTCGCAATAATGCGGATCTGGCGGCCATCGAGGCGTGGCATTTCAATGACACCCTGCTCTGTGAGCAAGAAGATAACCCGCTGCAGAAGCTGGTCAGTCCACTCAGTTTTGAGGCGAGCGGCAGGGCCACTGGTTTGTTCGGCAAGGTCTGCCATGCGAGCATTTATCTCGGTGGCGGATCTCGGTGTTTGATCCAATGGGCCCAGGTCTTGTGCAAACAGGGCTTTGCGTATGTTTGTCTGCTGCTGCGTGAGGACAATATCGGCGACGTTGAAGTTGGATGGTGAGTCAGTTCGCTCGAGGCCGCGGCTGTCCGGAGGTCGTGCATACACCGCGCCCGGTACGATTTCCACGTTATCGACGTTGATTTCTCCGTCGTCGTCGATTTGCCATAGTCCCGATATCGCCATCTGAGAATTTTCAAGGATCATTTCCGTGACAAGGTTGGTCGTGCGAATAGCGGGAAGTGCGTTTATCAACGGGCCGCGTCCGTACACTTCCCCTGCTGCGACCGACCAGCGTGGCGTAACATAAGGGCGTGCGCCGAGTCCGTTTGTTTCGGAATCGAGCACCAAAGATTTATCCTCAGAGGCGACCACCTGATAGATGTATCGCTGCGTATTGAGCTCGTCCCAATCACGATAAGACGCCTCGATGAGATTTGTTTCGGCATCCGGGTTGCCGTTCAGCTTGCCCTTCAGTTGCTCCGAAATTGTAGCATCGGGCCAGATAGTCTGAATGTCTGCGATGCGTACTGCTTCACGAATACGGAACACGCCATCGACTGTCTTGAATGGGCCGGTATCCCAAAAGGTATGCGACTGCGGAACGGTTTTGAAGTTGAGCAACTTGCCGTCGATACCATCCTCGACAATCATGGTCGACCAGCCAACACCAAGATCGGTAATTACTTCCTGCGCTTCGTTGTCAAAGTTGGAATTAGCCAGCGCATCCCATACGAACTTCGTTACTTCGGTCAGCTCGGCTTGCAGTTGCCTTATTGCTTTGCGTGAAATTTCAGGGCCCGGTTCAAACAGCCACCAGATACTATGCGATGGCACAATGCCCTGCTTGATGCGAGAAACAAAATCAGACAATGAAACAAGTGCAGTCTCGTCGTAAATTTCGACGGTGCGTTCTTCACCGGGAACGGTTTCGTAAAAGCCTTCTCTTGCCGGCAGCATAAAATCATAAATATCCTGCCACAAATCTTCCCAATTGGATCGGGCGCTTTTCGCTCTGGAGAATCGTTTCAGTAATGCCGCGCCAGTAAGTTTCATGTGCCGGCCTGACTGTTGTTTTGAGGAAAGCCCTTGAAGCCGCCAGAACCCAGTAGCGAGAAAATGCCTCTCAGCTTACGGCGGAAAGCGATCTGATCGCCAAAGGCGCGGGTTGTTTCTCTGGCGTTTTCGACGCGCAAAGTGCGCTCGCGCTCAATTTGTAATTTTTCAAGCTGTTTCTGTTCCGGTGACGCCTTGCTCTTTCTGGTCATTCTGATCTCTCCAACAGTAGACGACCTCACCACCTGCCCGCAGCAGTCTACGATATAAACCAAAGGGTGTCAGCAAGGCAGGGCTGCCGAGGCCCAGGTAGCGACTAATCATATTCGAGCAGTAGCTTATCAGCATCCCACGGTCCTCGTTGTCCGGCGCGGGCTCAAAGCGAACGACAGTCACCTTCTCGGCATGGATGCCAGTGAGCATCTTTTCCAGCTCGAAGTCATACATGATGATGAAATCAGTTTTCGATTGCCGCCAGTCGATGACCAGCCAGCGTTGTGACCAGCCGCACCAATGCGCTAAAAAACAATGCCGAAAGCCTTCTCTGGTACGGAACAGGTAATCCCACCAACCGCGACCCTTGCGATCAATGAAGTAAACTAGATGTTCGCGTGACGAGTACTTCTGCCTCTGCGTTTCTTCCCGAACACCGGCCATTTCGTTTTCGCTTTTCCTTTGACTTTGCCTGAGCCTGCTTGGTGAATAAGTTTGCGCCCTTCACCAGCTCCAAGGAACAGGTATTGCAGCGCGTCGTGTGGATGAGAGTACTTGTTTTTGATTGGCGATGTTTCATAGCGAGGTGCGCCACCTGTGCCAATCCTGCGATAGCAGTATCCCGATGTGAAACCCTTGTTCAGATAGGTGCAGTCTGCGCCAAAGAGTACGCCGGGATGACCGTCGATCATGCGATTCAAAATCTCTTTGACAGTCTCGATACGGATTGTGGGGTCGTTCGTTGGCAACGGCGCCGGGTAGGCCTTGACGCCATTCGCTGCCAAAATCTGAAACGCTGTCTTTTTGTCCTCGCGTGCGTTCGAGCGTATGTCGCCGGACGGATCGCCGTAAATCTTGAACTGCTGATGTTCACTGACAAGCAACTCGGCGAGCGTTGCCTTGATGACGCGCGCGAACTCAGGCAGAGACATATCTTCGGGTACAACTTCCTTGACGATGTGCCACTGACCGTGGCCGGACCTCTGACCAAATACTGCGGCAGGATAAAAACCAAAGTCGAGGCCGACCCAAATGGTGCGCCCGGGCATGACATCGAGTGGAGTCTGCGCCTTGTGCGATTCCTGGTTGTACATCGGGTACACGGGCTTACCTTCGGAAACGGTGCCGAGGCGGTTCATCACGTATACGTCGATCCAGTCCTTTGTTTTGCCAGTGATGATCTTCGAGTAATAGTCCGCCGGCAGGTTGTCGATGTTCTCTGCCTCTGGCTTCACATGGTAGGCAGTTACATGACCTTCTTCATTCTTGGTTTCGATCATGCCGGGAGCTTGCGTAAAAAAGTTCCAGCCTTCCGGTTTGCGCAGCATGAGCATTTCTTCGTCGGACATAAATTCAGGCATCGGTGCATCGCCTGACATGATCGACCACCAGTGATCGTCCTCCGGTGCGTTGGTATCGGCGATCATGCCGTACCACGTTGGCCCGCCTTCA
>Ga0114923_10003265_pt1 | contig 10945 bp, 8 predicted proteins | sample SumtaG_FD_89578 | JGI IMG/M metagenome (GOLD analysis project Ga0114923, IMG submission 89578) | Deep subsurface microbial communities from Indian Ocean to uncover new lineages of life (NeLLi) - Sumatra_00157 metaG | ecosystem: Environmental > Aquatic > Marine > Oceanic > Sediment | place: near...
AGCCTCAAATAGAAACTTTCGTTTATGTTTCCACCAGGATGCGAACTGGTCGTTACCAGAGGAGTTGTATCAATAGAGAAGTTGAAATATTTCTCTGTTCTGTTGCCGGCAGGATCTTCCACTTCCACATAAAGGATTGTTTTGCCTTCCGAAAGATCGGATGCAGGTGTATAAGAAAGTGATGTGCCGGTAATCGTAGAATTCAGCGTCACATGCTGATCGTTGACTTTGAACAAGACAGAACTTGTATTGATGCCTGAAGAATCCTGAAAAGTGAGCTCGATCTGCGGCCGTTTTGTAAACAGTGCGGTGTCATTCTCTGGTGTTGTCATTGTAATTACGGGTATATCCGTATCAAGCACATAACTTTCGGTTTTCAGCGGCCCCGCATTTGCGGCTTCGTCTACTGCAAAATATTTCAAGGTTATTGTTTTAAAAATTTGTAGGCTGATCGGTGATCTTCCGCTATTTGTATCTGGAGTTCCTGGTGTTGGAGTGCTTTCATCAACCGTATAGTAAATTGTTGCAGATTCGTTACTTGACAGCGTTAAGGCAAAGGCTGTTTGGAATGCACCACCCGACTGGCTATGGGTAGTTATAGGTGCAGTATAGTCATTGACCCATGTGAATATGGTTGCATCGGCCTCAGTCTGCCAGAATCCCAAGGAGTGTTTCCCTATTACCCTGATGGTACGACTTTCTTCTGACAATGACTGCAATACTAATGTTTCAGTCACACTTCTGGCAGAAAAAAAAGCGCTGCCGTCAACACTGTACTTGTACTCAGAGATGTCGGTCCCGTTTATCGTAAACGTGACGTCATGCTGATTGGTTGGGGAAGTAAATTGAGGCAGAATGCTTGCCACAGGGGCATAAACCATTATAGCTGCTGTTGCCGTATTTCCCTGAGTGGTACCGTCATTGGCTGTGAAAGTAAAGGAGTCAGGGCCGTTGAAATCTGTATCAGGAGTATATGTAAGACTTGGAGGTGTGCCGCTAAATTGCCCATGCTCTGGGGAATCGATGATAGAATAGGTTAAATCATCTCCCTCAACATCGGCCGCTGTTAATGTAATCTCCACAGTAGTATTCTTGTTCGTAGCTACATTCTGATCATTAGCCACTGGTGCATCGTTGATCGGGTTCACGATGATGGAGACCGCAGCAGTGTCGGTGCCGCCATTTCCATCACTCATAGTGTAGATGAAGCTGTCTGTGCCATTGAAGTTTAGGTTCGGCGTGTAGGTGAAGGTTCCATCTCCGTGGCTTGCCACTGTTCCGTTGGCCGGCTGGGTAAAGCCCGAAATACTGAGCGTATCTCCGTCTACATCCGTGTCATTGGCAAGAACATTACTCGTGGTTGCCGGCATATCCTCATCCGTGGTCGCGGCGTCATCGACTGAAATAGGCTCATCGTTCACCGCCGTAACCGTGATGGCGACCGTTGCCGGTTCGGAGTCTTCGGTACCATCATTCGCAATAAAGGTGAAAGAGTCTAAACCATTGTAGTTGGCACTGGGAGAGTAGGCGAGATCGGGCGGCGTTCCGGTGAGCATGCCGTGGCTTGGCTCGGAGGTCATTTGGTAGGTGAGCGGATCGCCATCCAGGTCAGAGCCTATCAGCATAATCGAAACCGCAGTATCCTCGTCTGTGGTTGCTGATTGAGGTTCAGCCACCGGGGCACTGTTTACAACTGTGACGGTCACGCTGGCAGTAGCTGTGCCGCCACGACCTATAGCCGTGATGGTATATGTGGTGGTCTCTTGGGGTGAGACAACCAGAGACCCGCTTAGAGGCACATTGCCAATACCGTTGTCGATACTCACACTCTCGGCATGGGTCGAACTCCATGACAAGATGGAGGACTCAACAATCTTAATGGCCTCAGGAATGGCACTGAAGCTAACAGTCGGTGGCTCTTGTGTAACTTGAATAGTAAGGTAACTTTCCGGCTTGCTCCTCAGCTCTACTGAAATGGTGTTAGACGCTCTAAGATTAACAGGAGCTTCCAAGACATAAACTTCCTTGGAATCCTTTTTTTTCTTCCCTTTCTTCTCTTTGGGTTTCTTTTTCCCCTTCTCCTTACTATCCTGTCGCTTCTTTTTGAAATCCTTCGGACCGAATATCTGTTTCCCATTAATAAAAATCAGAGCGCTGCTGACTCTGTGTTTCTTATCCTCATCACCATTTGTAACGATGAGCTTACCCTCGTGAGGTGTCGCAGGGAATGTATCGGTATAGATATTTGGTGCACCCTTAGTTCGCAAATATTGAGTAGGTCCAAATCTAGTCACCTCGGTCCCGGAAGACGTGCCAATGGGAATGAATAAGCTAAGAAATAAAGACAGTACAATCAGAACGTGTTTTTTCATGATATATCAGCTTTAAACATCAGCGAATACGAGTCTTGAATCAGAATTAAAAGAAAATCGATTAAAGCGATTGGATGCCGTATCAGAAAACAAGGGAGATAAGAGGGGGCCTATATTGGACTACTCTTTCATTGCCCTTTTAGTCCCTTATCCGGCAGAGACTTCTACTTTAGCAATCATAATGCCAAAAGATGATTCTCAAGATGAGCCGTAACTAACTGTAATCCAAGGCTATTTTTTGGGGTAGAAATGGGCGGGAGTTTTGCTGTTACAAAACGTTACAATATTACGATTTGGCGGGTTATTTAGTGATACAATTTTACACACAGACAGGAGTAGAAAGGGGCCAAGTAGAAGTGGTTTGTTGGGGAGAGGTGGGCAGAGGTATTTATCTCTCACCCCAGGGTAGAGATACGTTCGTGCAGAACGTGCTTTGCGTTTTTCCACTGTCAGCCCTAACCCGTTTTCTTCCGCTTGCCATACGTAGCACGCTTCTCTTTAACCTTAAAACCAATCTTGCCCCTCGATTTTTCGGGTGGTGCCATGAGCTGGCGAATGGCGTCGAAAATGGTTTGAATGCTTTCGTCATGGTTTTCGATCTTGCGCTCCAGTTCGGTTAACTTCGACGCCAGCTCTTTGTGCGTGGAAAGGACTTCGCGAAGTCTTACAAAAGCACGCATAATGGCAATATTCACCTTCACCGCCCTCGGACTGTTCAGCAGGCCGGAAAGCATGGCCACACCAAGTAGCTGGTATTACAACAGAAAAGGTCTTGATTTGCTTAAGAAATCACAGACCATTTAAAAAATACGCAACAATGCGCAAGCAAGGCGCATTTTTAGTTGCGCACTGTTGCGCAATATAGTATGTTCCCTGATAAAACCTATCTTACTCAGGAGGCCATATGCTCTCTTTTACCCCCAGCAATAGAATAGAAAATGAACTGAAAAGGCTCCAGGGGTTATTTGTGGAAACATATAAAGACCTGGAGGCCTTACCTCCTGACGAGGCAAGATATCTTCATCGTTTTGCCTTAATCAGCAATATCGGAGCCTCCACCAGAATAGAAAATGCGGTTCTAACAGACCAAGAGATAGAATGGATTGATACGGCCTTGAACAAAGACGGTAAAGTAACCGCGTTTGAGGAGAAGAGAACTTTTATTCTGGACAAGTTGTCAAAAGACAGAGAACGAAGCGTTGAGGAGGTGGTTGGTTGCCGACAGGTGCTGACAACCGTCTACCTGCAAGCGAATGAACTTTTCCCTTTAACGGAAGCTGTCATTCGAGGGCTTCATCATGATTTACTTCGATACCATCCCAAGGCTGCGAGTCATGCAGGAGGATATAAGACAGCGCCGAACCGAGTGGTTTCTATCAGTCACGACACTGGAGAAAAGCGGGTGGTCTTAGATCCCTCTCCTCCGGGAATTATCACGAGTACCGCAATGGCGGAGCTGGTAAAATGGTATAACAATACCATCCGAGAACACCCTTGGACCCTATTGGTTGCCGCTGAGTTTGTTTTTCGATTCCTGGCAATCCACCCTTTCCAGGATGGTAACGGGCGGCTCGGGCGAGCCCTTTTTATTTTGGCCTTATTCCAGTCGGATGATAAGTATTTAGCGGGTATTACCCCCTATATCGCCATTGACCGTCATATTGAGCAAAACCGCCCCCTTTATTACGCCGTCCTTCATAAATGCTCCGGCGGCAGGTTTCTAGCCGATCCGACACAGTATAAGTTAGAGCCTTTAGCCTGGTTTTTTATCAAGACTATGGAATCTTCGTTAGCCGATGTTAAGTTCTACCGTAAGAAATATGCCGGCCTCCAGAAGCTTTCGGCATCTGCTCTGGCCGTTTTGAACTGTTTTAGATCCAGCCCGGAAAAGCGCCTGAAAGTAGCTGATATCGTAGAAGAGACGGGGCTACCCCGCCGCACCGTTCAATATGCCCTCAAGACACTTACCAGCCAACACTTTCTCCAGTCACTTGGGCGAGGAGCCGGAAGCCATTATCAGCTTGTGTTTTGATGAAACTCAGCAAGTCTATGCAGGAGAGGGGGAACTTGTTGATCGAGTTGAACTGCAACAGCGAGCGCCCCTCACTGATTTTCCTGCATATGCTTTACGAGGTGCCCCAGTTCGGGAAAGATGAGTTCTTTGCAGGCAAGTTTGCAGGCCTTGAGGCTGCCGGGTATGCAAAAGACCAGGGTTTTACCGACAATGCCGGCAGTTGCCCGGGAGAGGAGGGCGGCCGAGTCGATTTCCTCATAGCTCAACTGGCTAAAAAGTGGACCAAAGGCGGTAAGCTCTTTGGTAAACATGGGCCGGACTGCCTCGACAGTCACATCAGCAGGGCTGATTCCCGTGCCCCCGCTCACCAGGATTGCATTAGGGTTATGCTCCTGGATGATCGTGCGAATCGTATCCGCTATGACATCCTTGTTGTCGGGGATCACCTCGTGAAGAGCGACTTTATGCTTTTTCTCGGCCCGCTTTCTCATCCAATGTCCGCTCTTGTCATCAGCAAGGCTGCGGGTGGTAGATACGGTTACTATTGCGAGCACAAGTGACTTTGGGGCGTGCGCTTTGTGTTTTTCAGTAGTCATGGTCGATACCTTTTCTGTAATCTGCCCTTTGATCATTGTCAACCCGAAAAGCTTTCTCCTGGTGAAGACAGAAAGGGTGCTGGGCCTGTGAGGCGTTGACAATTCAATGCAACAAGGGTATCTTGGCTGATAAATTTTTGTCGCGGCTTGCGAGGTTTGTTTTATCAAAAGGAAAACACATGTTGAAAAGGAAAACTTTAAGAGAACCAAAACAGACCCAAAAGAAGGGTTGGTTTAAAAGATTCTTGGAGCGTATATCCAGGGCCAACGAGAAAAGTGACGGCCGGCTGTGTCCGGCTTGAAAGACCACCTCCAGGAGTGCCGGTCGGCACTAGGAGACCCTATGTCATCACAAACAGGCGTGGTTCGTCACGACCTTTACAAGGAGCACCTTGTTGGTTTCCCCCACGTAGAAAGTCCCCAGCGCCTGCAAGTCATCTATGACATGCTTGATGCGGCCGACATGTCGGGAAGATTTGTGAACATCGCACCGCGTCCCGCCACCCACGATGAACTCGCCCGGGTCCACAGTCATTCACATATCGAGAGAGTGGCCGGTACGGACAGTAAGCCGCATGCGTCACTTGATCCGGATACCCAGACCACACCACTTTCCTATCAGGCGGCCAAACTGGCGGCGGGCGGCCTGTTCTCCCTCGTGGACAAGATCTTTGACGGCACCGTAAAAAATGGTTTTGCCTTGGTCAGGCCCCCGGGGCATCATGCGGAAAGGGATCGGGCCATGGGGTTTTGTCTATTCAATAATGTGGCGCTTGGCGCCCACTATGCCATGAATACTCATGGCGTAAAGAAGATCCTGATCGTGGATTGGGATCTGCACCACGGTAATGCCACTCAGAAGTCCTTTTATACCGACCCGGATGTCCTCTATTTTTCCACACACCAGTATCCATACTATCCTGGAACAGGGGGTCTGAGAGAAGCGGGAAACAAGGAGGGGATCGGGTTGACCGTTAACGTGCCGCTCTCGCCGGGCTATGGGGACAAAGACTTCTTCAAGATCTTCAAGGAGATCCTTTGTCCTATAGCGGGCGCCTTTAAACCTGAATTGATCTTTATATCCGCTGGATTTGACACATACATGGCTGATCCCCTTGGCGGGATGAACGTCACGCCGATGGGTTATGCGGCCATGACACGCCTGATCATGGACCTTGCCAGGACATACGCTTTTGAAAGGGTGGCCATTACTTTAGAGGGTGGCTATCATCTAACAGGGCTCAGGGAGTCGGTACAGGCTGTCTTAAGGGAGCTGTCAGGGGATAGCATCTTGACGGACGGCGACCTGGAGGCCCTTGAAAAAGGGGCTGCACCACCCATTGTTGAGGATGTGATTCGAGTTCAAAGACCTTACTGGCCCTCATTAAAGATTTCTTGACCAATGCAAAAGCGAGACGGTCACCGAAGTACTTTTTCTTTGGCGATCCGAAAGCCGGCCGAGTCGGGATAGCCATGTAACACCTTATTATACGCCTCAAGGGCCTTTTCGGGGCGATTGAGGGCCTCCATCATCCGCCCAAGGTTGTAATAGGCATCTCCCTTCATGAACTCATCTTGTGTGTCTGTTATCTTATGAAAGTATTCTGCGGCAGCCCCGTAGTCTTTTTTGGCTTCATAGGCATGCGCGAGGCCGTTCAAGATAAGTTTTTGGATAGCGACCTCCTCTGAAAAAGCGCCGAGTGCTTTTTTATATAATTCAATCGCCTTTTGATAGTCGCCTCTATGATAGCTCATGTCTGCATAGACAGCGAGACTGAACCGCGCTGCATTGGTTGATGGGTATTTTCTAATTACTTCCTCAAATTGCTCGGCAGCCTGTTCTTTGGCCTGCGTTGTTTTGTTCCCTGAAATCTCAGCCAAATAGTTTAAACGTCCCTGTTCGAATATGGCACAAGCCCTGCGTTCGGACAGGTTTGAAAAATATTGAAACCCGGCAAAGGCCAGGAGAACCACAACCACCCCGATCGCAACGCCAAAAGCCGGCCTTTGATTGTCGGCTACAAACCTAATGGCCTTGGCCGAAAAGGTAAGAAACTCATCCGGTTCCTTTAAGAGCTGTTTTCTCGTAACCCGCTTCTTCTTGGCCATTAGCCCCCCTTATTAGGCGTAGGCACTTAGTCATGAAATTCGAGTTTTTTCCGGCAGAACATTTTAAGAGATAATCACGCCTCTTCTCAAGGCGTAAAGCCGCAAAACACGAAAGATTGAAAGCACGAAATAAAACAACATTCAGACTTTCGTGTCTTCGTACTTTCGTGCTTTCGTGATAAGGTTCTTTTGTTTTGGTTCTCCGCCTGCGGCCTGTCCGGGTCAGGAAATTGAAAGTGCGGACTGAATTTGTGCCTGCATGGTTTTTATTACGGCAACCGGGTCGGAAGCATCCCTTATGGGGCGACCAACAACAATGTAATCTGCCCCGTTTTTAAAGGCCTCTGCGACATCCACTGTGCGTTTTTGGTCGTCAGTGTTTTTTACCGGGCGGATTCCCGGGGCAACGACCAAAAAATTGTCGCCAAGCTCCTTTCTTAGTATGGGCGCTTCAAGACCTGATGAAATCACACCGCTGCAACCAATCTCAAGGGCTCGCCTGGCACGGGAAAGGACAAGATCTTGTACAGAGCATTTAAAACCGAGATCTCTAATATCCGCTTCATCCAAACTCGTAAGGACGGTGACTGCAAGAACCTGCACCCCTTGTGCGGCCTCCACGGCGGCTTTCAGTATGGCGTCGTTTCCGTGGACCGTGGTAAAGGTTACTCCCCTGTCCGTCAATGCCCGAACAGCCAATCTCACCGTTTCAGGCACATCAAAAAGTTTAAGGTCCGCAAATACCTTAAGGTCCCTCTTCAGGATCCACTCGATGATCTCGAAACCTTCCGCAAGAAAAAGCTGAAGGCCCACCTTGAAAAACCTGGTGTAGGGTTCCAGGGTTTTAACGTACTGCTTTGCCTCTTCCCTGGTCGATACGTCCAGGGCAAAGATGATGCGTTCGTTTAAGGGGATATCCTTTGCCATTGATCCGTTACCTGTTTGGCTGGGCTTCTCTGATTTTCCGCTCACGGTACTTACTCTGCTACAGAAAGAGTCATTTGCGTTTAATACTATATCGTGGGAATTGCAAGGGTTATCTATATCAATATCAAGCGCCGGCTTTATAATTGACACAATTGATTTTTCCATTATATTGTTAACATATAAGATTTGAAAGGGGCTTTTTATCATTTCTATTTGAAGCTCCACGCAGCTTGCTGCGGGGAATGCGCTCGCTTTTGCAGTTCAAATCTCTCAAAGGATGATTAAAGACAATGCCCATGAAATTTATTGAAACCTCCTTGCCCGACGTTTTTCTGCTTGAGCCCGATGTGTTCAAAGATGATCGAGGATTCTTCATGGAAACCTACCATCAGAGGAGATATGCAGAAGGCGGAATAGACCGTGTGTTTGTCCAGGACAACCATTCCCATTCAAAGCAAGGCACCCTTCGGGGGCTTCACTATCAACTCAAGCATGCTCAGGGTAAATTGGTCTATGTGATAACAGGGGAAATATTTGACGTTGTCGCGGATATACGACAGGGCTCTCCCACATTTGGTCAATGGGCGGGGGCCCGTCTCTCTGCAGAGAACAAGCGCCAGATCTTTGTGCCTGAGGGCTTTGCCCACGGTTTCTGTGTCCTGAGTGGAATCGCGGACGTCATCTATAAGTGCACTGATTTCTATGTCCCTGAGGATGAGTATGGAATTCTTTGGTCAGACCCGGATATCGGCATTGACTGGCCGATTGACAACCCCGTTCTTTCGACAAAGGACAGCCAAAACCCAAGGCTGGCCGAGGTTGCGGAGGATTTATTGCCCAGGTATTCGGATGAACCGCAATAGCGAGTGCATTCCTGTATATCCTGTCTAAAATAAAGAACAAGGAGTAACTCATGGAGTACATCAAGATACGCTTTGGGAAGAATCTCGGAGAGATGCACAGCAGGCTCAGCAGGACCATAGATGAAATGTTTCGGAGGGTCAACCCAATGCTGGTCCTGCCGGAGCAGGTCTGGCGGCCCCAGATGGATATCTATGAAACGCCGGAAGAGATTATTGTTGTTGGAGAGATCTCGGGTGTAGACAAGGAAGACCTGGAGGTGGAACTCGATCAGAACGCTGTAAGGATCTCCGGCAGGAGGAGAGAGGTCCCGCATGGTCCAAGCATAAGGTACCACCTGGCTGAAGTCGCTTACGGCGGCTTTGAAAGGGTCTTGCTGCTGCCGGTGCCGATCAACCCCGAGGCGGTCACAGCCTCCTACGCCAACGGCCTTCTCAGGATCACCATGAAGAAAAAGCTGCGAGATCAGGTCCATCGGGTCCCCATCGATGTTGAACCGCAATAACGAGTGTATTCCCGGCAGGTTGCTGCAGGGATTTTCAATAAATCGAATGTTCAGGAGATATAGTGATGACAGCAGAAGACGATAAGCAAGCTTCCTCCCAAGTCGAGGAAACCGGCAAGGTCCCGGAGATTTTGCCGATCTTGCCGGTCATAGATGTAGCGCTCTTCCCCAGGATGGTCCTTCCGCTGGTGGTCCAGGAAGAGACATATGTTCAATTGGTCGATGAGGCCATGGCCAAAGACCGTCTCATCGGGCTCGTTGTTTCCAAGGAGACTGATACGAAGACGGCACATGAACCATCTAACCTTTATGATGTGGGAACCGTGGCCTTAATCTTAAAGATGTCTAAACCTGATGAGACCGGGGCCCAACTCCTTGTCCAGGGAGTCGGTCGATTCCGCATACTAGAATATCTTCCCGACAAACCATACCCTTGCGCGCGGATAGAACCTGTTCCCGAGCAAACCATCAAGGACATCGAAGTAAATGCCATGATGACTAATCTGGTGGGGCTGTATCAGAAGGTCCTGGGACTTGCTTCGTACCTGCCAAAAGAATTAGGGGTTTTGTCCAAATCGCTTGATGATGGGGGAGTGCTGGCCGACCTCATTGCTTCCAGCTTGAACATATCCAAAGACGAAAAGCAGAAGATCCTCGAAACCGAAGGTGTAAAAGAACGCCTCAAAGAGGTTACCCGGTTGATCAACCGGGAGCTTCAGGTCCTTGAGCTGGGCCGGAAGATCCAATCCCAGGTCAAGCAGGATATGGATAAGGCCCAGCGGGATTTCTACCTGAGGCAGCAGCTAAAGGCGATTAGGGAGGAGCTTGGTGAAAAGGACGAAGACAAGACAGTCCTCGAGGATTATCGGGCCAAGATTGCAGAGAAGGGTCTTCCCGAGGACGCCAGGGAAGAGGCCGAAAGGGAACTGGGGCGCCTGGCACGTATGCATCCGTCTTCAGCCGAGTATACCGTGGCTACCACTTACTTGGACTGGCTTACTGCGCTTCCCTGGAACGAAAGCACGGAGGACATGCTTGATATCAAGAAAGCCAGGGACGTCTTGGACGAAGACCATTACGACTTAGATAAAGTGAAAAAACGTATCATCGAATATCTGGCCGTTCGCAAACTCAAACCTGATTCCAAGGGGCCGATTCTGTGCTTTGTAGGCCCGCCCGGCACAGGGAAAACCTCTTTGGGGCGTTCGATCGCCCGGGCTCTGGGGAGAAAGTTTATTCGCATCTCCCTCGGGGGTGTGCGGGATGAGGCTGAGATACGCGGTCATCGCCGAACCTATGTGGGTGCGCTGCCTGGACGGATCATCCAGGGCATCAGGCGGAGCGGAAGCAACAACCCTGTGTTCATGCTGGATGAGATAGACAAAATAGGGGCCGATTTTCGCGGCGACCCATCTTCAGCCCTCCTTGAGGTACTCGATCCTGAACAAAATTTCTCGTTTTCGGATCATTACTTAGATGTTCCCTTTGACCTTTCCAAGGTGATGTTTATTACCACCGGCAACATCCTGGATACCGTTCCCCCGGCCCTTCGAGACCGTAT
>Ga0114923_10003266_pt1 | contig 10944 bp, 7 predicted proteins | sample SumtaG_FD_89578 | JGI IMG/M metagenome (GOLD analysis project Ga0114923, IMG submission 89578) | Deep subsurface microbial communities from Indian Ocean to uncover new lineages of life (NeLLi) - Sumatra_00157 metaG | ecosystem: Environmental > Aquatic > Marine > Oceanic > Sediment | place: near...
TAGTCAGCTCTCGAGCAATTCCTTCAGCAAAAAAAGCGGTTGGCAGTTATGTTTATAACTATACAGCCACATTTGAAGGAGAGGCCGTAACCAGTTTTGACAAGTCAGTTACTATTACTATCGGTTATACAGACGAACAAATTAGCGACTTAAAAGAATCAAGTTTGAAGGTTTATTATTGGAAAGAAGCTACTTCTGAATGGACAAGTTTAACAAGCACGGTTAATAGAACAAATAATACTGTCACTGCTGCTACTGACCACTTTACTTACTTTATTATTTTAGGAGAAGAAGGGGTGGAAGACGAGCCAGAAGTAACAGAAGTAACTATTATTGATGGTGATTTAATCCGTAATCCCAATGCCGCAGGCATGGCCCAATTTGACATTCATATTGTTAAATTAGTTGGCAGCAAGAAGTTCAAGCGGCTCATTCTGTCTCCTCATGTTTTTGAGAGCTATGAACACTTTGATAAGAATGCTAATGGCAGCCCCTGGGATGATGTTCAGGATGTAGCGCAGTCGGTTATGGATGAGTATACTACCTCTGATTTAGTTAGAGCGGTTGGAGATTCCGAAGTTTATAAGCTGACGCCAACTGGCGATACAGGCACTAAGCAGTGGTTGAATATGACCATCTCTCAATTTGAAACAGCTGGCTATGACTGGGATTCTATCTACGAGATTAACGCCACGGACCGAGATGCTTATATTACCGGGACAGAGATAGCTGGTACTGGAGGAGGGTCAGCCACTGGAGGAGAAACCATTATTATCAAAACGGCTAATTTAAGAATAAGGAGTTTGCCTTCCTTGAGTGGAGATAGCTTGGGCTTTGTTCATCAGGGAGAAGTTTATGATTTGCTTGATGAGCAGGATGGTTGGTATAAGATTACGACGACTGATAATATTACCGGTTGGTGCTATGGCGGAGATACTGGCGGTTATGCAGCTAAACAGTAAATATTATAAGTATAATAAGGTCAGACCTTTTTGATACAACCTTTTTTGCAATTGCAAAAAAGGTTGTATCAATAAGGTCTGACCTTAAGATTTAGCTTTGGTATAACTTTTTGGTTTCTTGGAGCATTTGTTCCAGCCCAAATTCTTCTTCTACTTTTTGACGGGCTTTTTTAGCCATTTCTTTAGTTATTTTCGGGTTTTCTATTAAGTAGATTATTTTTTCAGCCAATTGTTGGCTGTTTTTTGGTTCAACCAAAATCAAGGAATCAAGGTCAGACCTTTTTGATACAACCTTTTTTGCAATTGCAAAAAAGGTTGTATCAAAAAGGTCTGACCTTGAGGTCTCTGGCACACCGCCTACATTAGTGGCGATAATCGGCGTTTCAGCAGCCATGGCTTCTAAAATAGTATAAGGCAGTCCTTCTTTAATTGAAGGCAGGACAAAAATATCAAAGGCCTTGAGATAGGAAGCGGCCTGGTCAAGCCATTCTATCAGATGAACATTTTTGAGTTCATGCTTTTTTATAAAACTATACATTTTTTCTTTGTCTGGATTTTCACCGCTGCCGATTAGAATTACATCAAATCTTGAGGTCAGACCTTTTTGATACAACCTTTTTGGGTAAATTTTACCCAAAAAGGTTGTATCAAAAAGGTCTGACCTCAAGATCGCCTCCAAAAGATAAAAAAGTCCTTTGTTTTTTGTCCATTCAGCAATGGTTCCAATGACTAAAGGAGAGGTTTTGCCAAGAAGCTTCTTTTGGGCTTCTTCTTTAGAAAGAAAAGAAATATTTTCAATATCAATGCCATTATGAATCGCAACTAATTTATCAACCGGGGCTATTTTATTTTCAATAGCGATTTGCCGGTCATATTGAGAAACGCAAATTATCTTATCGTAGAATAGAGCGGTCAATTTGCTGAAGAGTTTAATTAAGGCAAGTTGCCATTGAGGCCTGTCTTCATTGAAAGCCCAGCCATGGGCCGTGAAAATAAGGCGAAGGCGGCGACCAGTGAAAAATTTGTATAGCCAAGCAGTTATGCCGACCAGACCACCTGCTTTAGAACTATTGACATGAATAATATCCGGCTTTAATTGGGAGATTAAACCAATTATCTCAAAGAAAGAGAAAAAATCCTTAAAGGGATTGATACTTCGCTGGAAGTTTTTAATCTGATAATAAGGTAATCCAGTTTCTTTAATCTTTTGAGCAAACTTGCCTTGACCACCGGCAGCCACCACAGCTTCAAATTCATTAGATAGATGAGTTGCCAAATCATAGATATAGCGAGCCGCCCCGCCCCAGACAGATTTAGTGATAATGTATAAGATTGATTTTTTAGTCATTTTGTAGTATATTAAGCCATATATGGCTAATAATCAAGAGCCAAGAATTTTGATTTTTTCAACAACTTATCTGCCTTTTATTGGCGGAGCAGAGCTCGCAGTGAAGGAAATTACGGATAGAGTCAAGGATTTTGAGTTTGATTTGATTACTGCTCAATTGAATAAAAATTTGGCTAAGTTTGAAAAGATGGGAAATGTTAATATTTATCGGGTTGGCCGGGGCTGGATTTTAGATAAATATTTATTTCCCTGGTTAGCATATTTTAAGGCAAAAAAATTACACCGAGAAAAGGACTATCAAATAGTTCAGGCAATAATGGCTTTTTATGCTGGCTTAGCCGCTTTGTTTTTCAAATGGAGATATCCTCAAGTTAAATATTTACTAACTATGCAAAGCGGCGATTCAGATTTTTTTATCTGGTTGCGGACTTGGTTCTGGTATCCGCTTTACAAAAAGATTTATACTGAACCGGATTATATCCAGGCAATTAGTAGTTTCTTAGTAAAACGAGCAGAAAAGTATGGTTATCGGGGCAAAATTGAAATAGTTCCCAATGGAGTAGACCTTACAAAATTTAGCAGAATCAAGGTCAGACCTTTCGACCAAGACCTTGCTTCACAAGGTCGTGGAATCTCAAGGTCAGACCTTGAGATTAGGCACGCCCTTAGAATTAAACCAGATGAAAAAATAATTATGGGCGGCTCTCGCTTGGTTAAGAAAAATGGCTTAGACGATTTAATTAAAACGGGTCAATATCTAAATTTTCCTTATAGGATTTTACTTATGGGAGATGGCTCCGAGAGAAATAATTTAGAGAGTATAGCTCAACGATTAAAAATAGAAGATAAAATTATATTTATAGGCAAGTATGATAATGATGATTTGTCCAAATATTTAAGTATTGCTGATGTTTTTGTCAGACCTTCTTTGTCTGAAGGTCTGGGAAGCGCTTTTTTAGAAGCCATGGCAGCTGGTTTGCCAGTGATCGGCACTCCAGTCGGCGGCATTCCTGATTTTTTGAAGGATGAACAAACAGGCCTTTTTTGTCAAGTGAATAATCCTAAGGATATTGCAGAAAAAATTCTATATATTCTAGATTCTAAAAATAAAGAACAAATAGAAGAAATTAAAGAAAATGCTAAACAAATGGTTGAAAATAAATATAATTGGGATTTAATTTCCGAAAAAATGAGAAAAATATTTAAAGGTTTAATATTTTTTAACTAATAAGAGTTTTGTAACCATCTCTAATTATTTAGATGAAGATTTTAATTACCGGCGCAGCCGGAATGTTGGGTAGCTCAATGACCCCGATTTTAAGAGAAAACGGGCATGAAGTTTATCCGACAGATATAAAAATAGAAGAGGGAATTGAATATTTAAATGTTCGTGATTATAGACAAGTTTTAGATTGGGTAAAAAAAATCCAACCCGATTTTGTTTTACATTTGGCAGCGGAAACTGATATGGAAGTTTGTGAAAATAAACCTAAATATGCTTATTTAACTAATACTCTCGGGACTCAAAATATTGCCTTGATCTGTAAAAAATTTGATATAAAAACGGTCTATATTTGCACAGCTGGTATTTTTGACGGCCAAAAAGACACTTTCTATACTGAATTTGATGAAGTTAAGCCATTATCGGTCTATGGTCAGTCAAAATTTGAAGGAGAGAAAATAGTTCGGGCAACTTTGGATAGATATTTTGTTTTTCGTCCCGGCTGGATGATTGGCGGCGGTCGGAAAGATAAAAAATTTGTCGGTAAAGTTTTGGGACAAATTCGTCGTGGAGCCAAGGAATTATACGCAGTTAATGATAAATTTGGCACGCCTACTTACACTAAAGATTTTTGTAGAAATTTGGCAGAAGTGATTAAAACTGATTTTTATGGAGTTTATCATATGGTTTGTCGGGGGTCAGCCAGTCGTTATGATATAGCTTCTGAAATAGTTAAAATTTTAAATCGTCCAGATATTAAAATCCATAGTGTTCATTCTGATTATTTTGCCGAGGAATATCCAGTCAACAGGCCAAAGTCAGAAATGTTAACTAATTTTATGTTGGAATTACGGGGAATAAATAAGATGAGAAATTGGCGAGAAATTTTACGGGAATATATTGAGGAGAATTTTAGTGATTTAATTAATAAAAGGATTGGCTTTACAAAAGAAAGTCAAGATGATGGATTTAGAAAGAAAAGAGTGATTATTTTAGGAGCTGGTTTAGCTGGTTTAAGTTGCGCTTATAAATTATCACAAAAAGGAGCTGAAGTAGTTATTTTAGAGAAAGAAAAAGAAGTCGGTGGTTTATCACGGACAATTAAATATAAAGATTATTGTTTTGATTTTTCAGCCCATCGTTTTGTCGGAAAAGACAGAAAGTTGATTGAAGAAATGAAAATTATCATGGGGGATAATTTTGAGAAGCATTCTAAACGTTCACGAATTTTGATGTGGGATAAGTGGTTGAATTATCCCTTTGAATTACCCAACTTAATTATGGCTATGCCTAAATGGTTAGCCCTACGGGCTGTTCTTAGTTATAGTTACGCTTTAATAAAACAAAAAATTAGACCGAGTAAAATTATTTCTTTTAAAGATTGGTTTGTTGCTAGTTTTGGCCATATGCTTTATAAGACAAATTGTGAGTCCTACGCTTTAAAGCATTGGCGAATTAATCCATCACAAATTACTTCAGAGTGGGGCAAGGAGCGCGCGCCGGCTAGTTTTAATTTAAGGACAATCATTAAAGATTTATTTTTTAAAAAACAAAATCACAAACTTGAACAAGGCAGTCCTTATCCAGACGCTGATTCATTTTATTATCCTAATCGCGGTAACATCGGGGCAATCGCTTATCGTTTAGCTGCTGAAGTTCATAATTTAGGAGGTCTTATTTGTACTGGAGTTAAGATTAAGGATGTTATTTTAAAGGATAAAGGAGTCAAAGCGCAGTATGAAAAAGACAAGCAAAGCGAATTATTAGAGGCCGAAATGATAGTTTCAACTATTCCGCTAAATGAATTAGTTAAGATATTGAAACCGGAGGTTCCGGAGAATATCTGCAATCATTTGGCCAACTTGAAATATCTGAATACCATTTTCATCAATGTTATCATTAACAAACCGAAAATCAGTGACGATTCCTGGCTTTATTTTCCTCAGCCATCTGATGAGATTATATTTAATCGGGCTGTAGAATTTAAAAACTGGAGTCCGCTGGCAGCCCCCATAAATAAAACTTCGCTATGCTTGGATATTTCTTGTATGTCAGACGAGCCGATTTGGCAAAATACTAACAGCCGTGAATTAATAGAAAAAGCAAGAAAAGGTTTATTGCGGGCAAAAATTATTGATAATCCGGAAGAATTAGAGGAAGGAATTGTTTTTAAGGTGCCTTATACTTATCCGATTTATGATTTATCGTATGCTGATAATTTGAGACCGGTTATTGACCATTTAGAACAATCAGGCCAGTTAAAATTGTTAGGCCGAACAGGAAAGTTTTGTTATTCCAATATGGATGATGTAGTCAAAGAGGGATTTGATTTGGCCGATGAAATTATGACTGGACAATAATGATTAAATTTATCAAAAAACATAAACTTGTTTTTATAATTTTTGGAGCGGCTCTTATTTTTCGTTTACTTATTTTCAGCCTCCTAATATTTAATTATGGCTCAGGAAGTTTTTATCTTAATAATGACGGTCAAAGTCTAAATGGCAATGATAGTCAGTACTATGTTTTGATTGCCAGGAATTTAGTTGAAGAAAAAAGTTATTCACACTTTGTTGACCAGCCATTTCAACCAACTAGTTATAGAACTCCATTACTGCCTCTTTATTTTGTCCCTTTTATTTATCTATTTGGCTTTAAAAGCATTTGGCTGGCTATTTTAATTTTAGATATTATTTTATCATTGACCGCTGTAATAGTTTATTATTTGGCCAAACTATTTGTTTCTAAGAAAAGTTCCTTGATTATTGCTTTGCTGGTCGCCTTAGAGCCGTTATTGGCTTATCATTCTAATTTTGCCGAAGCAGATGCTTTAATGGTCCTATTGTTTTTAATTTCGCTTTATTATTTAATTTTATTTTGGCAAGATGGTCAGAAAAAAAGACTCTATTGGTCAGCTTTTTTTTTAGGATTAGTGACTTTAGCCAAACCAATCGGCGCTTATTTACTGATATTATTTGTTGTTTTTATTTTATTAAAATTATTTTTCAATAAGAAAGAATTCAAGCAGGTAGCTCTTCAGACAATATTATTTATTCTAATTTTTGCAGCCATAATATCTCCTTGGCTCTGGAGAAATTATTCTGTTTTCGGAGTATTGAGTTTGTCTTCAGTTAAAGCTTATAATTTGTATTTTTATTACACTAATCATATTAAATTAGATGATGAAGAAATTAATTTTTATTCTCAAGATCGCGATAAATACCAAAAGCAATTAATAGCTATTTCTTGGAAACGGATTAAAAGTCAGCCAGTAAAATATTTTAAGCAACATTTTTTAGGGACAACCCGTTCTTTTTTTGCTAGTGACTTTCCGCCATTTTATTACAGAGACCATCAAAAAATTTTACCATTTGCCTATAATCCTGTTCATCCCCTTAATTTAAGTAAAGAGATTTTGGCTGGAAATTATAAAAATGTTTTAAAATTTGTTTTTAGTCCTGAAAATTTTAGTTATCTTTTACGTCATCTTTTATTTGCTTTATTTTATTTAATAATCATTTATAGCTGGTTAAGGTCTTTTAAAAAAGATAAAAAGATTTTTGTTATTTTTAGTTTTTTTCTAATATTGACATTTTATTTTGTTTCTGCCTCCGGTTTATTTGTTGACCCAAAGTATCGTCTGCCAGTTATTCCCTTGTTATTAATAATGTTTTTTTATGTTTTTAGCCAATCAACAAAAAAGAAACGAGGATACAAAAAAATTGTTCTGGCCAGCGGGACTTTTCCCCCAGAAATTTCCGGTCAATCAACTTTTGTTTTAAATTTTATAACCAGATTACCACAGTCGATTCAGTCAATAGTTGTTTCTTATGGCCAAAAAAATGAACAGAGAGAAAATAATATTTTTATTATTAAAAGAAATATTTGGCGATATTTTAATTATTGGCGATTGTTAAGAAAAGAAGCTCAAGATGCTCATATAATTTATGCCCAAGATTTGATCTCTTCTGGCTGGCCAGCCGCTTTAGCTAAAAGAAAAAATAATAAATTAATTATTAGAATAGGTGGGGATTTTTTATGGGAAAAAATGGTTAACTCTGGAAGATGTCAATTACCTTTAAGTAAATATTATAGTCAACCGAAAGATTTATTAGAAAAAATTTATTTGAAGATTTATAAATTTGTTTTAAAGAGATGTAATAAAATAGTTTTTAATACGGACTGGCAAAGAAAACTTTATCAAAGAGTTTTTAAAATTGCCAAAGAAAAAACAGCCGTTATAGAGAATCCTTTTCCAGAAACAGAATCAATAACTGAACCAGCAATCAACCAAAAGATTATCTTTGCTGGTCGGTTAATCAAACTTAAAAATATAGATTTTCTAATCAAGGCCTTTAATCAGATTTTCAACAACCGACCTAATTACCAATTAGAAATTATTGGTCAAGGTCCGGAAAAGAAAAATTTAGAAAAATTAATCAATCAATTAAATTTACAAAATAAGGTTATTCTTAGACAAAAGATTTCTCATCAGCAGTTAATTAAAGAAATTAATCAGTGCTTTTTAGTTATTATCCCTTCTTTAACGGAAATCAGTCCTAATTTGGCTTTAGAATGCATTAAACTAAAAAAGCCATTTCTTTTGACTAAAGAGACCGGCCTTTATAAAAGATTTAAAGATAATTTAATTTTTATTAATCCATTTAATCAAGAGGATTTGGCAAATAAGATAAATAAGCTTTTAGACAAGGAGAGTTATCGGAAATATCAGGAGAAGCTCTCTCTTATTTCAACTGATTATTCTTGGTCAGCCGTAGTTGAACAACATATAGATATTTTTAAAAGGATTCAACCCTTGCGAAGGTCAGACCTTCGCAAGGGTTGAACTCTAGGGTCTGATGAAAGTAATTTTTAACTGTCATACTGAATATGATTTGAATAATAAAGAATCTTTTTCCCATTTGCCTGTTTTGTTAAATTGGTTAGAATTATTAAATATTCCGATGACTTTTTCTTTGGCGGTTGGCGGTATTTTTCGTGATAATCTATTGAAATTTATCAAGGATAAAAAAATAGAATTTTCTAAAAAATCAGAAATAGCGATTCATTTTCATTTAGAAAAAGAACAATATCAAGATTATTTTAATCAATTTCAAAAAATACTTGGTTTACATCCAAAAACCATGGTCTTTGGCAAATGGAAAATAGATTATGATTCATTGCGGTTTCTAAGTGAATTAGGTATTGAAAAAGATGGGTCGTTAATTGAATCTGATAAGGTAATTAGAGCGCCATTTTTAATAGAGGGCATTTTAGAAGTTCCAGTGGTTAGTTTCAAGGGAAAGCCGGTTAATCCCTTTACTCAATTAAGCCACTTTTTTCTTTTGAGGAGGATTATTAAAAAATATCATACTAAAAATTTAATTTGTCAGATTGGATTTCATTCCTATGATTTTTTCAGATTCAATCAAAAACCTAAATTTCGTTTAATCAAAAAAATTATTTTCAAAAATATTTTAAAGATGATTAAGCAATATAATTTAGAAATTACTACCTTGTCAGAAATGGAAAAAGATAATTTTGAGGAATTGGCAGAAGTTAAAATGCCTTTATTAGGCAAATTGTTTAATTTAATCGGACATTAATAAATATACGACAACCGTTGTCGTAACAAATATATATGAGAGTTTTAATGATTAATTTAGATAAATCGATGCTCGGAGCTGACTATACTGGCGATGTTATTGAACGACACAAAAAATATGTTCAAAGAGCCGGTAAGTTGGATATCATTGTTTTTTGTAAAAAGGGACATAAAAAAATAAAGTATGGTCCTCATTTAACTATTTATCCGACAAATTCAAAATATAAGATTAATTATTTTTACGATGCTTATAGAATTGCTCAAGAGATTTATTGGCCAGATAAATTTAATTTGGTCATAAGTGAAGACCCTTTTGGCACCGGATTGGTGGCCTGGTTAATAAAAAAGAGATTTAAAATTCCTTTGCTGATTCATTTTCACGGTGATTTTTGGCAGAATAGATATTGGCTTTGGGAAAGATGGTTTAATCCAATTTTTCTTTTCTTGAGTAAATTTTTAGTTGATGGGGCTGATGGGATTAGAGTGGTTAGTTCAGAAATTAGAGATAAGTTAATCAAAGAAGGGGTAGACAAGCAGAAAATCAGAGTTATCCCTACGCCAGTTAATTTAGAGAAGTTTGAAAATTTTAATGAAAAGAAAGTTAAAAATCTTAGAGAAAAGCATCATCCAAATAGAAAAGTAATTATCAATGTTGGTCGAAAAGACCCATCTAAGGATTACAAAACTTTGTATAAAACAATTGAGTTAGTTTATAATGATTATAAGAAATTAGCTTTTTGGCAAATAGGCAGTGGGATTCGTATATGGGAGAAAATAATGGCGGATGAAAATTTAATTTTGACCTCAACAAGGAAAATTAACCAGCAAGAATTAACTAATCATTATCATGCTTCTGATATTTATGTTTCTTCCTCCTGCCATGAAAGTTTTGGCAAGGTTCTAATTGAAGCAATGGCTTGTGGTTTGCCGGTGGTGGCGACAGCGACGACGGGTTCTCAAGAAATTATCACTGATGGAGAAGATGGTTTTTTGGTTCCGATTGGCGACAGTCCCGCCTTGGCCAGAAAAATTTTATATCTGCTTAACAATCCAGCTAAAGCCAAAAAAATGGGAGAAACCGGTAAGAAAATGGTTAGAAAGAGATTTAACCAGCAAAAAATTATTAAAAGAATAATTGATTTCTGGCAGACTTTAACTTCTTCAAAATAGCTTATGACTAAATGGGATAAATTTTTCGATGAGAAAATTAGAGAAATTGCCCAAGAAAAAAATATTTTAGATATTGGCGGTGGTTTCCATTTTCAAAAGCAACTAAAAAAATATCAGTTGCTTTTTCAGGGTAAGAATTATAAAATCTTAGATAAGGAACTTGCTTATCAACCAGATATTGTGGCTGATATTCAAAAGATGCCCTTGGCAAACGAATCAGTTGACGCAATTATTTGCAAGGCAGTGCTCCAGCATATTCCCGAACCGCATCAAGCCGTTAAAGAGATATATCGAGTTTTGAAAAAAGAGGGCAAATGCCTTGTCTATGTTCCTTTTTTATATCCCTATCATGCCAAAGAGGGTGTTTATAAGGATTATTATCGCTATACCAAAGATGGTTTAGAGTATTTATTTAGGAAATTTAGCTCAATTGAAATTTGTCCGATCAGGGGTAACTTAGAGACAATCCTTAATTTTATTCCTTTCCGAATAATCAAAGTTTTTGTTCCTTTAGCCGGATTTGTAGATAGATTTTTATCTTTTAAGCAGGTTTCGGGCTATAATGTTTTTTTGGTTAAGTAAAGGGCTTTGTCCAAAATCACGAGGCAATTTGTAATTTGAGGTCAGACCTTTTTGA
>Ga0114923_10003267_pt1 | contig 10942 bp, 21 predicted proteins | sample SumtaG_FD_89578 | JGI IMG/M metagenome (GOLD analysis project Ga0114923, IMG submission 89578) | Deep subsurface microbial communities from Indian Ocean to uncover new lineages of life (NeLLi) - Sumatra_00157 metaG | ecosystem: Environmental > Aquatic > Marine > Oceanic > Sediment | place: near...
CTCGCCTCACGCTTTGGGGTGTGCCCAGCAATCACACCCCAGGGGCCCTGACCCCCGCCCGAGGATGCCCCGTATGGCGTTCCGGACCTCACGTGCCCTCCACCCCAGGGGAGGCGCCTTCTCTGCCACAGGCGGGCACAGGGCGCCCCGTGCGTTGCTCTTCCGCGTGCTCGGCCTTGATGTCCGCGGTGATGCGCCCCGACACCTCGAGTTGCACCACCTTCCACTCCTCGTCGGTGAGCCTGCGGATGACGTGCTTCCTGGCCCGGCACGCCCGCTCGGCAGCGAGGTGGAGCTCGGTGGCCTGCCTGACCAGGTTGGCGCGGATCGTCACGCCCCCCCTCCGCTCGACCCGCCCATCCGGGTACACGACCCAGACCGGCTTCCCGTACTTCACCCCGTACCGGATCGTGGCCCACGTCCCGCTGCCCCGCTTCAGCTCGGTGTCATTCGGCGGGCACCCGATGAGCACGTCGCACTGCTTCGCGATGGCCCGGTTGCGCGCCATGGGGTTCGTCGGCTCGGCTATCTCGCGCGCCCCGGTGTGGGCGCGCATGCTGTCGAACGTGCAGGGGCGGCACTGCATGTCGTAGCCGAGCGCCTCGGCCAGCCGATGGAAGTTTGCGTCGGCCCCGATGCAGTCGCCGTGGAGCCCGACGCAACGCCCGTTCGCGGCGCATTGCTTCGTGATGAGGTGAGCGACCTCGACAACCTGCGCCTCGGTCATCCCGTTCCGCGTCCCGGTGAAGCCGACGATCATCGCCACGCCCACCAGACCCGCAGCCTGACCCACTGCCACCTGACCCACGCGACGAGCCGCTCCCACCGACCCATCCCGCGCACCACGAGCGTCTCGGTGTCGACCGACATGACGACCACGCGGTCCGGCCCGATCTGCACCACGTCGCCCGGGACGAACCGGCCGGCGAGACACGCGAGCACCTGGTCGCGCTCCTCGCCGTGGAGCTTGCGTGCGGTCCAACCCATCACTCGAAGTCCCGCTGCTTGATCTTCGCCCTGCGCCCGTCCTCATGATGGAAGACCAGCCCCTCCGATACGTGGCCCGGTGAGTAGGTGCTGTCGAGGTTGACCACGAAGGCCCGCATCCCCTCGAACGTCAGGCCCGGTTTGCCAGCGAGCGGGGGTCGTAGATTGAACGGGTAGCAGACGGGCGTCTCCAGCCCGAGCGGGTTGCCCTGGATCTTCGGCCCCATCGCCTCGCAGCAGTGCTCACCGTCGGGCCAGTCCCGCACGTCGGTGCACTCGACCGCCATGGTGATCCACTTGTCGGTTGGGCCACCCGCGTCGCGGTACCACGGCTCGAAGATGCCGACGCCCTTCTGATCCTTGCTCGGGTTGCGCCTGGCTTCGACGCGAACGACCTGACCGCACCGCACCGTCAAGCGGACGTTGGTCCCGTCGAGCTTCTCGGTCGCCACGCCGTAGCCGTTCAGCACCCACTCGCAGCCGGGCGTCACCTCGTCGACGACGTGCCGGCCTTCCCGGACGAACACTGTCGGGATCTTCCTCATGGCTTCCCCGCTTCCTTCCGCAGCATGTCGAGCAGGTCAGCCGACCGCGCCGGTGATCGTTTGGCCCACCGCCCCGCGAGTGCCTCGATCTCGGCGATGAGACTGGCCCGCTTCCTCGTCTCGGCCGCGGCCTTCGTCGTCGCAACCCGGTGTGCGCTCCTCGACGTGCTCGCTTCGTTGCGCGCCTGGTCGGCCTCGCGCTGATAGCCCTTCGACGTGTCGTTCCCGTCGGCCCGGTCCATCGCGATCCCCGCAGCCTCGTTCGGACACTTCGCGGTGGCAAGCGCCATGATCGAGCTCATCGGCGCTTCGATCTTCTCGCGCTCCACGACGAGCACCGCGAACTCACCGTCCTGGCACGGTACGACGATCAGCGCCTCGTCCCGCTCGAACAGCCGCCGCTTGACCTGCTGCTCGTTCACGACCGCCCCGCCTCGTACCGCGCCCGCTCTTCCCGGGTCGCGTGCCGGATGTGCTTCCGGTCCGCCGTCAGGCTCTCCAGCGTGTGCCGGTGCGCCATGTCGAAGCTGGCGCCGCAGCTCACGATCTCCCACACCGTCCCGTGGTACACCGGCGCGCAGCCCGGCGCGTCGATCACGGTCACGACGTCGCCGACGTTGTAGCCGCGTCGAGGCTCATGCTCCGCGAGGTATGCGGCGCGCTCGTCGTCGGTGGCGTGGCGGAAGGAGGATTCGTAGTGGATAGCCGACGTGTCGGTGACCCCGTTCGGGAGCCAGCGCACACCGATGGACTTGTCCCCGTCGAGGATGACGACCTCGGCGATATCGTCGCAAGCCATCACCAGATCCCCCACCGCGAACCCCCGCTCGACGTCCTGCCACCCGCCCTTCTCGCGCAGCCAGACCCGCCCGCACCCGCAGCGCAGCTCCTCGACGTCCCACGTGACCCGGCACGTCGTGTCGCACCCGGGGCAGTCGAGCGCCTCGGCAGCGCGGCGCAGCTCGCCCGCCTCGACCCAGCCGCGGTGTGACCCGTCGCCGTTGTCGATCAGCACCAACCCGTGATCCACCGCCTCGACGCGAACCGTCATGCCGGCGATGACCGCGTCGTGATGCGCCGGGTCGATGACCACGATGTCGCCCACCGCGAACGGCGCCGGGTGTCGCGGCTCGGTGTGTTGCGCGACGAGGCGCTGCCGCTCGACGGCCTCGCGGTCGAACAGCGCGTCTAGCACCGCCTCGATCGCGCCGTCGTAGGTGGGGTGCTGCCGCCCGAAGCCCGCGTGCGGACCGTCCGTGACGACGGCCATGAAGCCGTCCTCCCCGTGACAGCCCCCGTCAGTCAGCCGGTGTGGTCCGGCGCCGATCGGCGTCCTGGCGCGCAGCCGTTCGCGCACCGGGTCTGCGTATTGGCGCGGTGCCCCGATCACGTCGTCGCTCCACCCCTCGTCATGCAGCGGCTCGTCGTCGCGCGGTTCCGTGATGATGCGGGGCGGCTTGCCCGGCTCGTCTGTTGCCCATCGAATGCTCATGTCGTCCTGCTCCTTCATCGGTAGATCTTGCCCGACACCACGTCGAGTATCTCGACTCGTCCCCTGATCCATTTCATGACCGGCTTGTTCGTCAGCGGGTCGGAGCGCGGCGGATGGTCCAGCACCAGCATCATGCCCCGCTCGGTATCGGCGATCGATGCCGGCCGCTCCACCCCGTCGAGGTACGTGCGCCAATGAGTCGACTCGACGTCGGGATCGTTGCAGTCGAGCCGCATCAGAACCCCCCGTCCATCTCCTGCTGACCCTTCGGCTCCGGAACATACCCCGGTGCCGCGAGCAGCCCCGTCTCGGCGCGTATCAAAAGCCCCTCGATCTCCGGCTCTTCCTTGTGCTTGCCGAGCCACCACCGACGCTTGCCTTTGTTGCGCTCGTCGTGCGTCCCCGGGTCGCGCCAGACGTGGATGATCGCGTCGGCCTTCTGTTCGATATACGACGCTTCGAACAGGTGCTCGTTCTCAGGCCGGACCGACTTGTCGCGCTTGCGGTACTGACTTCCCCAGCACACCGTGAGCGCCGTCTCGCCCCGCTGCGTCTCGCGCCGTGTCGCTTCGAGGCAGTCCATGATGTGGTGCCGCATCGCGACGTCGCCGCCCGGGTGCGCCACGGACTGGATGTAGTCGAGGTAGACGACCGTGATGCCGTGTTGCGCACGGGCCCGTCTGATGCAGTGCATGACCTCGTCGAGCGGCGCGCTTTGCGGCGTCGAGACCCAGACGTTCTCGGTCCTCAGCTGAACGATGCCCTCGCGTGCCGCGATGAGTTGGCTGTTCGACAGGTCGCCCGACTTCAGGCCCCGGAGCGGTGTACCCGCGGCGCTGAAGAGCGAGCGGTTGCCCCAGCGCGCTTCGTGGTCCTCGATAGAGACGACCAGGACCCGCTCGCCTTGCTGCGCCTGGGCCCGCCCCATCAGCAGCATCGTCGTCGACTTGCCCGATGACGAGTCACCCGCGAGCACCCACATCTCGCCGCGCTCCCACCCGATGATGTGGGTGTCGAGCTTCGGCAGTCCGGTCGTGATCGTCGGGCCACGTTCACCAGGCTCGATCCGTTCCGATGCTTCGAGTGCTTGCTGGGCGATCACGTGGACGCGCACCGCGGCGGTTCGGTCCTCATCAGCGATCTCGAGTTCGGCGAGGCGTGCCAGTCGACCCTGCACCGCGATGATCGCGTCGCCCTGCTCCAGCCCGCGCACCGCATCGAGGCAGCCTTCGACGAGCGAGCGTCGCGCAGCGAGCGCGCGGAGCCGTTCGCATATCGCGGCCGGGTCTTCGAGCATGGGCATCGCGAGGCTGAACGGTCGGCGAGCACGTGCCGCGTGATGGCCTGCGTTGGCGAGCTCGACATCGAGACGGTCCTCGGTGATGACTTCGTCGCGCAGATCGATCGACACCATGCACGTGTGCCAGTCGCGGTGGACCTTCACCCCGAAGCAGCCGCTCGGCAGCGGGTGATCCTGGAGCACCCTGCGATCGCACATCGCGCCGCCGAGGTAGCGCTCTTCGAGGGGCTGGTCGGTGCAGGTGCGGAGCGGGTCGGTCATCGCGGCCAACCCTGGAGCGGTGTCGCGTACGCCAGCATGAGCGGGTGGCGCGGTTGCCCGCGCTCCGTGGTGCCGAAGCAACTGAACGGGAGGTGCCCTAGTTCTCGTTCGAATCGACGGGCCCGTTGTTCGGTCAGCGCCCGAGCACGGGTTGCGCCACCCCATGCGACGATCATCGCCGCGTCGGCTGCGTACCTCACGTCGCGGAGCACGCGCGGGTTGTCCGGCCCGACGGGGTCTCGGGCGCCGACGAGTTCGCGGGGGTTCGTGGCACGGAGCGCGAAGAGGTTGACGACCTCGATCGCCTCGCACCCGTGACGCGTCGCGAAGCCGATGCACTTACGGATCGTCGGGTCGTCCTTCGTGCCGTCCGCGGTGCTCGGGTTCAGCATGACCCAGAGCATGCGACGCCCCGATCCCCATCGACGCCAAAGCCGATAGCGATAGGTGCCGCAGGCGCTCACGTCGGCGGCGCGCGTTATGGCCGTCATCCCGTGTGCCCCTCCAACACCGTCGCAGACCCGCCACCCCAACACGGCCCGCAGTGGTCCCCCACCCGCAGACACCGCGCCCCGTCGAGCAGCTTGGCGCACCGGGTGTGCTCGGCGGGCCAGACGATGTCGACCCCTCCGCCGCAGCCGTGGCACTTCGCGTGGTCTTGCTCGGCGCGGATGAAGAGCAACCCGCCGCAGTTGCACACCACGCCGTAGACGGGCGCGGCGGTTCGGGTGGGGTAGTCAGGCATCTTCGGCCTTTTGCGCAGCGATCGTCTGAAAACGGAACGTGTCGGGGTACCAGGTCACGCCCGCTTCGTGCCGCACGATCCCGTTCCGGATGATGCTGAACGCCTCTTGTCTGCCGGCCGCGTCCATGGTCCGAGAGACGGCCGGCTTGACGACACGGAGCCCGCGCCCGCTCGGGACGAGCAGCCCTTCACCGTCCAGTTCTGCCCACGTATCCAAGAGCCCACGAGGTGCCACGTACCAACGCCGGTGCCCCATGGAGCTGCCTCGAGGGCGGTGGGTCTTCTTCGCATCCGCGAGGAAGTCACGCCGCGAGACCTTCGCCTCGACCACGTGAATCACGCCCATCGGTGTCCACCCGATCGCGTCGGGCTTCTCGTCCAGGCACCTGTGGGTGAACTCGGCGTACACCGGTTGGCAACGTTGCTTGCTGCGGAGCCAGCGGCATGCACGCAGCACCAAGTCGTCGTGGGTCATCCCGCCCTCCGCTCCACAACCATCACCGCCCTGGCATCGCCCCGGATCAACCCGGCCCGCTTCAACTCGGCGAGCACCTCGACATGATCGACCGGGTCGTGCTCATGAATCAGCAGCGCCATCCGGAACACCGCGCCCGGATTCCGCACCGCGCCGAGGTCGTCGACCGCTGCGATCAGCGACGCGAGGCACCACCGCGCCTCTTCCGTGATGCCCGCGATCTCGGTGAGCCACTCCGGCATGTCGGGCAACGTCCCGCCGCGGTGCTCGCACATGACCTCCAACGCGTCACCGCCCGACTTGCTCAGGAACTCGGCGTCGCTCGGCGGGTGCCACGCGTGGATCGCTTCCTCGCGGTCGATGACGCCGCACGACGGCTCGGTCATCGCGGCCTCGTAGGCTGACCAGGAGCGGGTGAGTTCGGCGCGGGAGCGGAGGGTCATCGCCCGACGTACCCCGCACGCAGCGCCGCGTGCAACCGAGCCGGCGAGACCGCCATGACGTGGTCGAGCATGTCGGCGTGGATGCACGCGCCGAGAAGCGCCGCGGTCGCCTCGGTGTGCAGGTCCCAGGGCACGCTGGACCACCACAGCTTGAGACGGATGTCGGCGTCGTCCCGGTCCAACTCGCGCAGTCGAGCACGGAGCCGGGCGCGCTCGGCGGTGTGGGCGGTCATGACGCGTCCCCCAGCATCGCGGCCAGCTTCTCCGCGCACGTCTCGCACAGGTCGACCTCGCGGGTTGCGCCGGTCCACCCCCGCTTGTCGTTGCGCGTCACCTCGGCACGGGTCCAGTACGGCACGCCGCCTGCCTCGTCGGCCCACCCCTTCGCGCGGCAGCCGTTGCCGTCGCAGGTGACGCGGACGCCGGGCGCCCTCATGACTCCCCGTAGCAGGCGATCGGCTTCGGCCGCTCACCCCGCAGCGCGGCGGCGAGTTCCTCGGCGCACGACCGGTAGGCGGCGGACCGTTCGACGTGGGTCTTCCAGTGCTCGCTGCCGACGGGATACTCGTTCGCATGCCACGCGGCAGACTTCGCGCGGTTGTGCCATCGCACGACCCACGCTTCGATCGGGTCGTCGGGGAGCGGCACCGGCTCGGGCGGGAACGGTTCGGTGTCGCCCGGCTCGCGGTACGTCGGCGTCGGTTGGCCTGCCTCGCGGCGGGTGCGGTAGGTGAACGCTGCGGCGAGCCGGTCGAAGCTGCTCACGACACCGACCTCAGCGCCGGCCGGGTCTTCTCATGCGCCGCGATCGCGTCCTGCTGGGCCTGGTGCCGCACGCGCTCGAAGCCCTGGAGCGCTTCGTCGGTGAACTCCTTGTCGGGGTGGCCGCCTGCCACGCGTCCTCGGCGGCGGTTTCTTTGGCGTACCCGATGTCGTGGAGCTGGTTGTGGTCGAGGGGCTTCCACTCGGGGAGGTCGGGATCGGGCGCGGCCTTGCCCACCGCCTCGCTCGCCCAGCGCTCGACCTTCTCGAGCCACCACTCGGGCCGGCGCTTTTCGTACTCGTGGAAGTATCGCCGAGCCCACTCGGCGCAGATGTCAGCGGTTTCGACCCCGGTGCGTTGCGAGATCTCCGATGCCATGGCGCCGACCGGGCCGAAGAACTTCCGGCCGTCGCCCTGCCACGTGCCGCCCGAGGCGTTGACGTAAGCCACCTTGGCCGCGAGGTGTTGCCGCTCGGCCCTGTCCTCATTCTCGGACAGCTCGTTGGTGGTGGAGGTGCTCGCGCCCGCTCGCGTTCCACCACCTGCTTCTGCTTCTGAAGGTGCTTCTGCTTCTGCTATGTCGTTACTTTGAGTGACATTTGTTACATCGGGTGACGGGCGTGACGCGGCCTTTTTCTCGGCGTCCCGCTTGCGCTTCCGACGCTGACGTTCCGCGGCCTTCTCCCTGACCTCGTCGCGGTTGGCCTTCTCCCGGTACTTGGCGTAGTTCAGCAGCAGCCATCCGCCGTCGGCCGGCTCGACCCGGCGGCCCTCGTTGTCCGGGGTTCGCGAGTACTTGTCCGGCGACTGGAAGACCGCAAGTGCTTGTTCTGTTGCGGCAATCGGGATGCCCGCCCGGCGTGCCAGCCCCGGTAGCGACGCCTCGACGAGTCCGTCGCGGTCCGCCATGGCGAGCATGGTGATCCACACGATGCGCGTCTCGGCGTCGAGGTCCCAGACGGTGGAGTCGAGGATGGATGAAAAGAGCTTGGTGTATCCGGCCATGGGCACGAGTCTCTCCGTTGTGACGGTCACGATCAAGGCAACCCCGCCGATTGCCCGGGTGACACCTCGCATACCGGGCAACCGACGGGCGATGTGCTAGGCGCCGGACGCGAGATGGACCAGCCACCCCAACAAGACCACGACCGGCCAGCGCGCGATCGTGATCCACGCTATCTCGGGCGCCAGCTGCATCACCCGCTTGGCGCCTAGGTCCTTCTTGATCCGAGCCGTCTCGATCGGCGAGGAACTGTTCGACATGAAGAGCGACGCGACGAGTGCGAGCCCCAACGCATGCCAGTACGTGACGGCCGGGGCGCCGAGTGGCTGGACGAACCAACCCCACAGCATCAGCCAGGCCCACCCCTTCAGCGCGTACGAGGCCGGGATGCCGATGATGAGGAAGGCGCACCCCTTCGCGACCTCGCGGCCGGTCGGCTCGGTGTCATCGTCTTTCACGCCACATCCGGATCGATCGGCGGCCCGTCGTGATGGTCGGCCGCGTCGTCGGGCTCCGCATCGATCAGGTCCAGCGCGTCGCTGAACTCGAGGAGCGCGGCGTCGACCGACTCGGCAAACGCCGCGGCGCTCGAGCACTCGTCGCGCGCCTGGATCACGGCGACCCCGAACGTCTCGAACGCGCGCCTGGCCGCCTCGGACTTGTCGCCCCCGTCGGCCCGGAGCTCCATGAGCCGGCGCAGCACGCCGACGAGTGACATGGCGGGGCGCTTCATGACGACACCCCTCGGTGCAGTTCGACCTCGACGGTCGGGATGTCGCCGCGCAGGTAGTGAGTCACGCCGACGACCTTGAGGACCGGCTTGGTCATTCCTTCCCGGTCGCTGCCCTCGCCCCGTACGCGGTCGCCGATCCGTGGCGGGAAGGCGAAGCGCTCCGGCCACTTCGTCGAGCCGTAGTCGTCGAGGTTGGTGCGGCAGAAGTATCGCGGCTCGCTCATTCGACCGCCCCCCTCGCCCGCTTGCGCCCCTTGCTCTTCGTCTCGGCCGGCAGCTGGTCCCCGGGCAACAGCATCTGCCGCTCCGTCCCGGATGCCGCGCGCTGGTGAACCTTCTCGCCGGTGCCCCGCACGACGTAATGGATCTGCGTGCCGCCACCGTCCGGAACCAGATCGCACTCGACGATCTCGTACAGGTAGCCGTCCGCTGCCGCATCGAAGTGGAACTCGCGTTCCGCCTTCAGCATCGCGATGCGCGCCGTCTTGTGCCGGGTGCGCCGGGTCAACTCCTTCACGAGCGCGCGGACCTCCGGCAGGTCACGGCCCGCCCCGTTCTTCCGCTTGCCCTTCGTATAGCTCGGGTCGAGCTCGGCCCGGATGATCGGGTTCGCGAAGTCGCGGAACGACTTGAGCGCGGACTGTGCCTCCTTCTGCTTCTCGTGGGTCTCTTCCATCTGGCGGCGGTGCTTCTTCTGCGCCGTCTTGGTCAACGTCCTCTTGACCGGGAACCATTCGGTCCCGACCGTCTCCGGCTTCTTGCTCATGCTGTCCTCCCAGCGGACCAGGTGGCCCGGTAATCCTCGATGATCAGTCGCACCGATGCCATGCGGAGCGCGACGAGCGCAACCCCGCCGGCGTCGTAGATGGCCTCGCGCCGGTGCGACTCGGGCACGTGCTTCATCACGCCCTCGATGTTCGACGCCGTGAAGAACCGGCGCACCCCGTTCGCGACGGCCTGCTTCGGATGCTCGGGCCGTTCCTTCCCGGTCGTCACGCGCTTGGCTTCCCGCTCCGTGATCGACTTCGCCGAGAGGTCGGGCAGCGTCATGGCCAGCGCGCACCGCAGCGCGACGCCTGCTCGGCACAGTGACCACGCGGCGTTGGCATCCTTGGCCCCGACGGGCGTCTCGATGGCGACCGCGGCGATGTAGGCCGCGGTGCCCCCGACGGTCCGGGGCGTGGCAAGGAACCGGCTGGCGGCGGTGCAGAGCGTGACGGCGCGGAGGTATTCGTCGTGGTGCTTTTCCAGACCCTCGGGACGGTCCTTGCCCCAGCGCTTCTTCCGGCGCGTTGCTTCGGAGACGGTCTCGAAGTAGTCGCACCCGACCGGTTGCCGCGCGCCGTCGAGGGTGACGAGGAGCGCGCCGGTGCAGGCGAGCGAGGGATCGAAGCTCGCTAGCAGGGGGATCGGGGTCACGTCACGTCCCCGATGCTGCGGGGTACCTCGAAGCCGCTCGCATCACCGAAGCCCCAGTAGCCCACGCAGCCGCACTGGCTACCGTCGCGCTCGTCGCTGCATCCCGTCCAGTGGTGCTTGCTTCGTCGATGGCCGCAGCGGACGCAGCACGGGTCGGGCTTCGGGATCGTGGCCATCACGCCCCTACCTCTTCGTCATACTTGGCCAGAGCGGCGATCAAGGCGTCTGCGTTTGGCGGGCGTCCCCGTCCCCCTCGCTTCCCGACAGCCAGAGCCTCAGCGAGTAGCGTCCGCGCAGCCTCTACGACAGCTCGGGCAGAGAGTAGTTCGCGGGCCATGGACGGCGCGTAGTCTCCTCTCGGGTCCTGCTCGGCCACGATCCGCAGCGTCTCGTCGCTCACCGGAGGCGGGGCTGGCCTCGGTCCCTGCGGGCCGCCCCATGGGTGAGGTGCTCGGCAAGACGCAGGGCAACTACCCCACGACGCTCCGCATTCAGGACAGCCGCCGCGCATGTCGATCGTCTCGTCGCTCACGTCTCCTCCAGGTGTGCTCGGACAGCAGAGCGCCAAGCGTCGAGAGCGGCCTCTAACGCGTCGTCGCGGCGGTCGCCTTCCTCGAAGAGGGCCTCGGCTGAGACGGGGTCCACGATGTTGGACATGGCCAGGGCAGCCGCTTCGATCACGGCTAGCGCCTCCCTCCAGGTGCTACCGAGGAGAGCGATGGCACGGGCGTCGGCTTCCTCCTCGCACGTTGCCACCAATGCGCAGAGCCCGGCGA
>Ga0114923_10003268_pt1 | contig 10941 bp, 13 predicted proteins | sample SumtaG_FD_89578 | JGI IMG/M metagenome (GOLD analysis project Ga0114923, IMG submission 89578) | Deep subsurface microbial communities from Indian Ocean to uncover new lineages of life (NeLLi) - Sumatra_00157 metaG | ecosystem: Environmental > Aquatic > Marine > Oceanic > Sediment | place: near...
AGCTCGACAATGAAGTGCTCGAAGTGCGGGTGATCCTTTTTCTTGCGCAGTCGTTTGCGCTTGAAGTTGTTGGCGAATGCCGCGGGCATTCCGACTCGCTTGCGTCGTAACATCGACGACAAGTGGAATGAATGAATCCATGTCAGTGTCAGAATGCGTGTCAGCTCAACAACCCGTTCTCCCATCGTAGTGACAGTGACACCATCTGCGACGGCATTCAGGAACGTCGTCTCACTTTCAAGCAGTCCCTTATTAAAGTGTAGCTCGACCGGACAGTAGCTCAGCCTCTGGTGTACGTTGATGTCGCCATCCATCATCTCGACACCTTCTGCCCGGTAGAATGCGATGTTGCAGTCGATGAACTTCTCGCCTGCCTCGATGTTCAGTTCGGGATAGTCTCTGTTGTCTTTAGGATCAGTCTCATTCAGGCATACCAAGATGTCGTCTTTGCCATAGCCAGTGATCACGAGCGTGCACCATTCGAACGGCAAATTGATTGGCCGCGTGTTGCGGATGTAATCCAGTTCGGGCTGGTACTTGTCCAGCATTTCGATCAGCGTGCTAACGTCCACCTTGTACTTGGTTGATGAGCGCACGACGCGTGCGTTGTAAGCATCGACCGGGGCGCAATCCGCCATCATCTTATGGAAGTCGTCGTCACTCTGCTGACTGAACAGTGCATCGTTCATTGCCATGTACAGAGGCTTCCGTTTGACGGGACCTGTGCCTAGCATGACGTGCTCGGTGTGTTCGAGCCACGCCAACCACGTGTGGAATGCTGGGCCGAGTGATCCGGCTTTGTTGGTGCGCTGTCTGGTCATGATGCGCAGTACTCCTTCCAGTACTCGGCGAACTCATCCGTGCTGGACTCCAGTCTGCCGTAGCCAGCCACGTCCCTGATGTAGCTATCGCCATACTCCCAGCTACCGAATGTGTTGGGTGACTTAGCTGCGATGAACCACGTTGCGTACTCGTCTGCCTTCTTAGGTTTCGCAGTGCGGTTCACTTTGAGTACCTTCCATATCCAGTCTGCTCGTTCGTTCACGAACGTGGCATGGGGGGTTTCCAGTTCTGCTGTTTTCTTAAGCGACATTGTCTTGCTCCTTGTTATGAACACATGCGGGTGCACACGACTCGGTCGAATGCATCTAGAAATTCTTCGGTGCAGTACTCGTGCTCTGCAACCCATCCGCTCCTTGTTAACTTGATCCGATTGGTGCCTCCAAACACCAGACCGGTTTGATGACAGAAGTCATCGGGGACACCGCAGGCTTCGAATATCTCCTGCGCCGTCTCATAGACTTCGACGCCCATGTCATCAACTCGGTCTTGGGTTAGCATTACTCGATTCCTTTTTGCAGTCGTGCCAGTCTTCGACGTACACCTTGTCGTCGATCTAGATGTGCACGCGGGCTAGTATCGTCTTGATGACAGTGCCGGTGAGCCAGCCAGCACCACGTTCGATGCTGACTGTGTCACCTTTCCTATAAGGGTTGTTGCTGGTGCTCACGCGATCTCCTCCCCGTCATGCGTGGTCACGTTATAGATGTGCTGCAATTCGTACTCGACAGGGTCACCGTGTTCCATGCCCTCATTCATTGGATCGTTCGCGAGTGTCGCCTTCACCTTGACACCATCGACACTGACGATGTCAGTCCAGATGCGCTCGGCTCCGTACTGCCCGCTTGTGATCGCAATCTTTGCGTACACTCCCGGCTTGACGACTTCTCGCAGGTGGTCGATGCTAGCGACCTCGAATGTGTCGGGATATTGCTGCGCCATCCCTTGAGCGCTTTCACATGTGACTTTCATTTGCATTGCTCCTGATAAGCTTTGAGATTCAGCTCCAGCTGCGTGATGCTGAGCCCATTGATCTCCATGACCTCTTCGCAGTGGATGAGTGCGGACCCAAGACGGGGAATGACGTAAGCGTCGAGTGACCAACCGTGGTCATCGACACCTACAATAATGGTCTTGGAGTTGTCCAAGCTGCGACCCAGTACCCGGAAGTTATTCGGCAGGTACTGAGCCACATCTTTGGACTTACCCGTGAAGGCGAGAGCGATCCTCATGCTGCTGCTCCACGACGTGCACTGACGCGGATGGAAATGACTTCCTTCTCGGTCGTGTGTGCGGTGACCAACTGACGGGAAGGGTTGAGCTTTGCAGCAACTGTCTTCCAGTCGATCATGGTGCGCAGTGACTCTACAACTACTGCGCGGAACTGCTCATCTTCAAGCGCCTTGATACCGGCTGCGATGAACGTCTTGCGAATCTGACCTTCACGGTCTTTCAGTTCCGCCTGCTGTGCGCGGATGTTGCCGAGTTCATCGGCGAGTCCGACCAGATCTTTCCTTGTTACTCGTGCCATGTCTTGCTCCTTACGATTGAATACAAAATGTATTCTATCACGGGAACACTGCCGTGTAAAGAAAAGCAAAAAAACCTTACAAATCAATCACTTGGAATTTAACATAATTCTATGCTATTTGGGAGCGTGCGGGAAATACACGACTTGATCGTTCTTTTCGGTCGAACCAACCAGTCCGGCCTCATGCAGGTCATCGAGAATTTGTGTTCTTCTTTTCGAATCGATGCCGCGAGTATTGCGGGTAATTACACTGTGAGGAGTAAAGCCTTCCCTGAGTAGCAAACGTTGCGGTGCGGAGTTAGCTTTTTGTTCAGCGTATTTAAATGGGTTGTTGATAATGCGTTCAATCTTGAATGAATCCTTTTCGGTGTAGCTGTCACTCGCGGCAGTCATGCGTAGCTTTTCATCCCAGCAATCGTTGCTCCATGACACGAGTTGAATTGCCCACTTACCCAGATCGATATCGATAACAGGACGACGTGAATCGATACCGACTGCTGCGATACCTGCCAAGATCAGTGCATTCTGATTCGCTCGACTCCATGTGTGTTGTCCTCCCATTGCGCGACGACGTGACACCTCCTCGAACTCTTGGAATGCAGTGAACGTTCGCGTGTCCTCAAACTTAACGTCAGTGAAGTCACCATCCATCGGTTCGTGATCACGCAGGAGTTTTGCCTGCTTGCTGATTGCAGAAGGGAAGACGTGACTGCGCCTCTGGTTGACACCGTGGTATTCGACGCCTGTGTCGAAAAGTAAGAATCGATTCACGAACCCAGTCTCTTGTGCCGTACTGGTGAGCGCATCCATTAGCATTTCAGGTTGAGCAGTAGCGCAGACAACGAGGAAAGGATTATCGAGCGGGGGGATGGCGCGGTTACGTCCGGGTGCGCCGGGAACGAATTTGTTAGCTGAACCGTAAAGTGAGATGACGTGACTGAGTGTTTGAAAATCTGTCGAGCTGGGTTTCTTTGCACTGGACATGTAGCGTGCTGCTTCATCCCACAACCAGCACCCGATACCTTCCTCGCCCAAGTGATCTAGCATCGCATAGTAAGATTGGAAGTGTTGGATGACTGCTTCATCGAGACCGAGTTTAAGCGCAAACTTTGCAACTGAACGATGACAGGTGTCCTTCCCTCCGCCAGTCGGTGCAGTGATCATCATGTAAGGTTGCAACGGTGTGTCCCAACTTTCTACGAGATAGTGATTACATGTCGCTAGTGCGGTGCACGTGATCCCCGTAGCCAGTCCGAAAATAGGTTGATCAATAAATGATTCACGATTCGCCCACTTTGTGATATCTCCTACCAGTCCCGGTACCTCTAAAAGAGATTCATCGAACGCTAACCGTGCAGGCTCAGGTTTCAAGTTCGGTGGTGTCATCACCAACTTGCCTTCCATCCGGCCTGCAGTTGTCCACCTCTTCAGGGCTGCGATCACCGGCATGCTCATCCATGACTCCAGTGACGTGAATCCTTTTGTGCGATCACCAATCTTGTGATGCTCGACGGTGTTGCGCACAGCATTCACCCGGTCACTGATCTCATCCTCTTCTTCTTGGATGATATTGAGCACTGCCTCCATGACACGTCCGATTTTCTCGTCGGGCCACTCCTGATGACAGAGTGCACCTGTGCACGCGTGCACGTAATCATGGCGCGAACCTGCCTCCGGGTAATGACGGACCAACACGGAAGCGACAGCAATCTCATCAGCGTACCGTTCGAGGTCCAGTTTGGTCAGTACTGTGAAATCTTCATCCTCATCGGTGCAATAGATGCCACCCTCAGGGTGTCGGGATGGAGGGATGACCGACTGTGCTCCCGTGGCACGAATTTCGATGATGGTGCCCAATTCCTGCACCTGCCACTTGCGTGTCTGCGCACCTATTACCTTGTATACGTAGTGTGAGCGCTCCTTGCTTGTGCGCCCGTATATGAAGGTTTCGGGGAGGATGTAGTCGGCTACCCAGATAGCCTCTTCCATGTCCAGATCGACATCCACAGCATGGTCAGAAGCATCGCCCCAGAGCGCACCGATGTTGTCTCCGGGCTTGAAGGCACCGTTTTCGAGATCGTCCTCGACCAATCGAAGATGGGGCCAATTCGTTGATTTTGGTCGCTTTGATCTACTCCGGAGGGGTACCGTGTAGACGTTTTTCTCCAGCCAATACTTTGCTGTTTGCGTTGGGTCAAACCCTGCTTTATTCTGTGCCATCTCGTCCCTACATCCTAGGTTCGGGTACCGGGGAAGGGGTGTTAGGGACCATCACGGAAACTGCGCTCCTTCTCCACTTATGAGTGTTTATTGTCTGCGGGGCGGACCATCCTAGCAGAGCAACCGGAGCACTGGAAATGGTCTTGAGCGACAGCGACTCGTGGCGAGTCTAAACCCCCACTGCACCGAGTGCGACCTCCACGCTAATGCGAGGACGGTCTGCATGGCAGGCGACAGTCCGCGCAAACTCGATGACGTCGAGGTGTTTGTGATCGGGGAAGCTCCGGGTGCTAACGAAGATCGGAAAGGCATTCCGTTCATCGGGGAGTCTGGACGCATTCTAAGAAATGAACTGAAGCGCAATAATCTGACTGGTAAAACTTACATCACCAACCTCGTCAAATGTCGCCCACCGAATAACAGAACTCCCACGGCAGCAGAAATCAAAGCGTGCCGTCCGTACCTCGACAAAGAACTCGCCGCATTAAGACCCGCTTACGTCGTCACTGCTGGTGTGCCCGCGACGAAGACGTTGTTCCGTGGAAAAGCGAAGATCAACCAGTTCCATGGCGAGGTCATTGATAATCCGAAAGTCCCGTATATCGGGATGCCAATATTTCATCCAGCGTACACTCTTCGCGATCCGTCGAAGCTCCCCGGCCTTCAAGACGATCTCGCCCGCCTCGCTCGACTCATAGATGGCGGCATGCGCGATGACACAGTCAACTGGTCGGTGGTGCGCAAAGGTAACCTTGACACCTTCATCCGTGAGTTTGAGGCAGCACCCAGATTCGCATTTGACTGCGAGACATCGGGGCTTTTCCCATTCGATCCGAATGGCTACATCACTGCAATTGGGATTGCCCTTGACCATAAGACGTGGGTGATTCCGGGTCTTATGCATCCGGAGTACCAACAATTTTCCCATAGCCCCTTCGCTCACGGTAACGCTTTGCGTCGGGTGATGCAGTTGCTGTTTTTTATTGCTCATCGTGATCGGAAGCAGACGTTCGCACAGAATGGAAAGTTCGACAACAAGTGGATGCGGTGCCTGTTTGGTGGCTCCTTCCGCCTCGTCTTCGATGTCATGCTCGCACATCATGTGCTCGATGAGAACCTCCACCACGATCTGACCAATTTGTGCCGTACGTACCTCGATGAGCCTGAGTACGACATCTCGCTGGAGGAGAAGAACGGCAAGAGCAAAAACCCCGTGCGCAACTACAAATACTGCGCACAGGATGCTGCGTACACGCTCAGGCTAGGCACCCTCTTCGAGGGGATGCTCAGAGCTGAACCAGAGCTGCATCGTCTCTTCTGGAAGCTCACGATGCCGGGGGCTCGCGCAATGGAAGACGCAGAGATGGAGGGTCTGACCATCGATCCGGCAGCACGTAAAGAGGTCGGCATGGAGCTGCTCGCGAAGAAGATCACACTGCGTGAAGAATTAAATGAGATCGCAGGTTACGAGTTAAACTGGGACAGTCCGGCACAGATTGCAAAACTCCTATATGAAGAACTGGGGTATCGGTGCAAAATTTTTACCAAGAAAAAGAAACCGTCTACATCCGAGGATGCCCTGCTCAGCCTGATCAACAAACCTGTAGTCAGGAAGATTTTGGAGTACCGCAATGCCGGAAAGTTTTTCAACACATACATTAAAGGGTGGCAGAAGTATCGCATCGCTGACAAGTACTACTTCGACTACAAAATCCACGGTACTGTCACCGGACGTTACAGCTCACCCTTGCATCCTATTCCACGGGATGGATCGATCCGTAATCTCGTTACCGCACCCAGAGGGTGGACACTTTGTGCGTTGGATATTGCCACGGCAGAGATGCGCGTAGCTGCACATTTATCTCGTGATCCGGCAATGCGTCAGTGCTTCATCGACGGTGTAGATATTCACTGGCGCACGATGATCGAGAATCTGGTTGCTGGGCACGGTTCGTTCGCTACGCTCGTGCAAGATACTGCAGATGAGCTTACTGGTGATTGGCAACATTACTCAATGGCATTGGAAACCTTGCTCAACGCAGGACCGAAAGCAACCATCGAGGCACAACCTAGATGGTATGAAGGACGCACGCGAGCCAAGGCTGTTAACTTCGGTTTCATCTACGGCATGCACGAGAACAAGTTCATCCAGCAGGCACGAAAAGATTATGGCTGGGAACCCAGCAAGCAGGAAGCAAAGAACTCACGTCGCGCATACTTCCGACTGTACTCCCGACTGGAGGACTGGCACAGCAGAACGAAACGACTGGCGCGTGCGAATGGTCACGTACGTTGCTTGACTGGTCGGTTACGTAGGCTCCCCGGCATCCACGCCAAGGATAGGAAGGTGCGGTCGGAAGCTGAGCGACAGGCAGTCAACTCCGGCGTGCAGGCAATGATCGGAGACTACAAAGTTATGTTGCTCGTCGAGATTCACCAGACTTTCTCACGCAAGAAAGTACGAATCGTCGGTGAGCACCACGACGCAGTGTTAGCTATCGTGAAGAACGAATACATCGACGAGTGCGTGCCCAAGATGCTGAAGATGGCAGAGCGACCGAAGCTGATGGACACATTCAAAATCAAACTCAGCGTGCCCATGGAGGGTGAAGCAGAGCTGGGACCATGGGGTAAGGGGGAGAAATGGGCAGCATAATAAAACGTACGATTGACTGGGACAAAGTAACCACAGTCGAAGACATCAAAGCCATATTGATTGGGATGGACTTAAACATTACCGACGAGCCGGATAATCCAAATCACTCGCTTGCTGGAGTTCGGTATCTATTCCACCCATTACCGGAGCCCGCCGATGGAACACATTAGTTTCAGTGAAGTTAGTTCCTACCGACGCTGTCCGAAAGCGTGGGAGTACCGTTACCTACAACGTCTCAAGCGCAAGTTCAAAGGCGTGCGATTACTCCGCGGCGAAATACTGCACGAGATGCTCAATGCATTTGTGAATCAGAAAATAATCAAAGGCTACAACGGCAATGACCCATGGGATGTGCTCGAAGAGTATGCCGAACAGTTTGGTGCATACTTTGAAGAAGAAAAGGACATGCACGGAGATATCATCGGTGACTGCGGCAAAATCTTCGAGGGTTACCTGCGCAAGTACCGTAAAGACCCACTGATATACGAAGCGAGTGAGATCAAGGTCGAGGTAGATCTGAGTAAGCTCGGTAGTGGTGCGTTGCCTATCAAATTCATTGGCTTCCTCGACAAGATTGCACGTGACCAACAGGAGCGTCGTTGGCTCGTGGATCATAAATTCCTAAAGTCCATTCCGACTGCAGATGATCGATTCGCTGAACTGCAACTGTTGATATACGTGTGGGCAGTAGGCATGGAGGACCCGAAGAAACACATCGACGGTGTGTGCTGGGATTACGCACGTGCGAAGGCACCTACTGAACCTGAAGTGCTGAAGAGCGGAGAGCTATCGAAACGTAAGAATCTGGACTGTGATCCGTACACTTACCTCAAAGTAATTCGCAGGGAGCGCAAGGATGCAAAACAGTACGTAGATATGCTGGAGCACCTCGAAGGCAAGGAGGACACGTTTTTCGAACGTGTATTCCTGCCTAAGCCCAGCACCGACATGATCATCGAGGTAGTCAATGACTTCCTGCAGACTGCGGCAGAAATTCAGGCTAAGCGGGATGGCGGACGCTGCGCACGTAGCATGTCATCTTTTAATTGCAACACCTGTGAGTTTCGTACATTGTGCGAGGCCGAAGTCCGCGGGCTCGATGCTGACTATGTAATGAAGGCTGAATACCAGCCACGGGGAGAGAGACATGGCAATTAGAAAAAAACCAAGAGCAAAAAAGAAACGGCTTGCAAAAAAGAAACGGTTTGCAAAAAAGAAAAAGGCGGCGAAGACCACATCTATCCTCGACAAGATTCAACCGGTAACGAACATCAAGACCAACCTCGTGATGATGGTGTACGGTCGCTCCGGTACCGGCAAGACACACTTTGGTTCGACATTCCCCAAACCGGTACTGTTCATCGATACTAATGAACGCGGCACTGAGACCATTGCGCAGGAAGAAGATGTCGATGTTGTACGCGTCACAGAGTGGGGCGAACTGGATGAACTGTACTGGGCACTGCACAACCAAGAGACCGATGTCGCGTACGCATCCGTCGTAATCGATCAGGTGAGCAATCTGCAGGACATCGGCATGGCGGAAGTGCTGCGCAAAGGTCGTAAGGGAAGAGACGAGACGTTCACTCAGCGCAACTGGGGACAACTGTCTGGAATGATGAAGCAATGGATCACTGACTTCCGCGATCTATCTGATCATTACAATCTGTTACTTATCGCGCATGAGCGTGTGTTTGATGGAGGAGACGACGAAGAAGAAGCGATAGAGCCCAGTATCGGGGCACGTGTAATGCCCTCGGTTGGATCTTTTCTCGACGGTGCGGTTGATGCCATCGGGTCCACGTTCATTAAGGAACGTTGGGAAACAGAAGACAAAGAAGAAGTGCGGCATGTGGACTACTGTATGCGGATCGGTCCCCACGCGTTTTACTCAACAAAGATTCGCAGACCGGTGTCCGCTGGTCCTATTCCGGAACTGATCGTCAACCCGACGTTCAAGAAAATCCGGGACCTGACTTCGGGCAAACAAAAACCAAGACGGAAAAAAGTTAGGAGATCAAGTTAATGGCTACGAAGAAAAGACGAAAGGCACCATCAAAAAAGAAAGCAAAACGTGGTGGGCGCAGGAATAAGAATGTCATCCAAGTCGATTTTACTGATGTCGAAGCTGGGGGTGGGATGCCAACACCTGACGGTTACTACGTCGCGGAAATCCTGAGCGCTGAACAGGAAGTCAGTCAGAACGCTAACGACATGATCGTTATCCGCTGGAAGACAAACATCAACTCGACGGTATTCGACCGTTTCGTGTTGCTGCCACAGTCACTGTGGGTACTGCGTACCGCACTGGACTGCATGGGCTTCGAGACACCGGACGGTCCGTTCGATCTCGATGTCGATTCCTTGGTCGGCGAACGTTGCGGACTGGAGATCGTCAACGAGGAGTACGAAGAAAAGGATCAGCCTCGTGTAACTGGCTACCTCACTGAGGAAGTGGCAGAGCAGTACATTGCTGAGGCAGGTGGAGAAGTACCAGAAGAAGAAGAGGAGGAACCGGAAGAAGAATACGAAGAAGAACCAGAAGAAGAAGAGGAAGCACCTCCCAAGAAGAAGGCGTCGAAGAAAAAAGCAGCAAAGAAAAAGTCTGCCAAAAAGAAAGCAGGCAAAGCTCTGCGCCCCGGCGCTCGTGTCGTGTTCGACGATGAGGACGGCGACGAGATTCAGGGTGTCATCGAGGGCATCGAGGACGATCTGGCAATCGTTGTCGATGACGAAGAGGGCGAGTGGGAAATTCCGCTCGATGAGCTGAAGAAGGCCTAATGATTCGGACGGAACTTCGTCCGTATCAAAGTGAAGCTGTCGCTGCGGCTCTGCCCTACGATGGCTTCGCTCTTTTTCCTGAACAACGCACGGGGAAATGTCTGGTATCTCTGGCTATCGTCGATGTACGTAAGCCAGAGGTACTGGTCATTCTCTGTCCGAAGAAAGCACTCCTTACGTGGGAAGAGCAGATCGAGGAACACCTTGACAACGACTGGGGCTGCGAGATTTACACCGTTACCTATCAGGAGCCAGTGAAAGACATGCAGCTCCGGAAGGAGTGGTATGCCGAAACACTGAAGTGGCAAAAAGATGGTGTGTCAATGATGATCATCGCTGACGAAGCACACATGATCAAAAAACCGGGAGCTGCCCAGTCGCGGTTTGCACGCACGCTTGCGAAGCGTTGACAGTGGAAGCTCGCACTCACGGGCACCCCAATTGATGAAGGCTTCGAACAGTACTGGGCAGTCTTTGATTTCATCGGGAAGAATGAAATTTTTGGCACGTACACCGACTTCAAAGAACAGTACATCATTTACGAGGAACGTGAGCGTCGTGACAAGCGAACGTACCCTGTGATCGTCGGCTACCGTTACACCGAAGAGATCATGGAGAAGATCCACAAATACAGTTACCGCATCACGTTCAATGAAGCACGAAAGTCCATGGGCAAGCAGCCCGTGAAGGTGCGCAGAAAAAAAGTTCTTTTCGATCTCAAGCGTAACACTCGTCACATCTACGATGAGCTGAGGAAGGATCTGGAAACCACCATCGAAGACATCACGATTGATGTGCCGTTGCCCATGCACCTAAGCCAAAAACTACAGCAAGTGTGCGGAGGTCATCTCCTGCATCAGGAGCGCATTCCCGGTGAGAAAAAACGCAAACGCATCGGCCTTCCCGTAGGTAC
>Ga0114923_10003269_pt1 | contig 10938 bp, 4 predicted proteins | sample SumtaG_FD_89578 | JGI IMG/M metagenome (GOLD analysis project Ga0114923, IMG submission 89578) | Deep subsurface microbial communities from Indian Ocean to uncover new lineages of life (NeLLi) - Sumatra_00157 metaG | ecosystem: Environmental > Aquatic > Marine > Oceanic > Sediment | place: near...
CAGGCGCCGGTTCCTGCAGATTAGCTCGGGCTCAGCAGCCGCAATGCTCTTACCCCAAATCTCTTGCGGTGCTGAAGAAGGCGCCCGCTATCGAGAATTCACATTTCCAACTGAGCTCCCTGGTATATTGGAAAGCCACCGCCCGAACATCCTGTGGGTCAGTTGCGAGGACATCAGCCCGGACCTGGGCTGCTATGGTTATAGTTACGCCGTCTCGCCCAACATCGACGCCGTTGCGGCCCAAGGTGTGCGTTACACTAATGCCTATGCGCACGCGGGTGTTTGCGCCCCGGTGAGGTCCGGTATCATAACCGGCATGTATCCGACCACTATCGGCACGCATCACATGCGCTGCAAGGGTGTGCCGCCGGCGTATGTAAAATGTTTCAGCGAATATCTCAGAGCAGCGGGTTATTACTGCACAAACAACGTCAAAACCGATTACCAGTTCGACCCGCCGCTGACCGCCTGGGACGAAAGCAGCCGCAAGGCACACTGGCGCAATCGGGCCAAAGGCCAGCCGTTCTTCGCAGTTTTTAATTTCACAACTTCGCACGAAAGCAAAGTTCGCGACAGGAGCAAAGGCATGCTGCAGCGTTTAGCGAGTCTGCAACCGCACGAGAAGCACGACCCTGCCAAAGCGGTGCTGCCGCCTTATTATCCTGATACGACGGCGGTTCGCAAAGACTGGGCGCAGTATTACGATATCATTACCCTGATGGACAAGCAGGTTGGTGACGTCCTCAAACAGCTCGAAGAAGACGGCCTTGCTGACAACACGATAGTGTGGTTCTGGGGCGACCATGGACGCGGCCTGCCGCGGGGCAAGCGGTGGATTTATGACTCGGGCATTCACATTCCGCTGATTATCAAAGTGCCGGAAAAACTACGAAAGCTCGCGATGCCGAAGGGGCCCGGCGCACTCAAACCCGGCACCGTTAATGACGACCTGGTAGCTTTCATTGATTTTGCGCCGACGATGCTTTCGCTGGCCGGCGTCAAGATTCCCGACCACATACAGGGCAGGGCGTTTTTGGGCCGTCAAAAGGCCGGGCCCCGCGAGTACATTTTCGCTGCGCGTGACCGTATGGATGAGGCATACGATCTTATCCGTGCCGTGCGCGACAAGCGCTACAAATACATTCGCAACTATATGCCGCATCTTACCCGCGGCCAGGACATCGATTATATGAACCAGATGCCGACGATGCAGGAGATGCGCCGCCTCAATGCCGCCGGTAAACTCAGAGGCCCACAAATGCAGTACTTCGAGGAAACAAAGCCGGTCGAGGAGCTGTACGATACGGCCAGTGACCCGCATGAGGTCAGGAACCTGGCAGACGACCCGGAGTATAAGGATGTGCTCGAACGAATGCGCAAAGCCCATATGAAATGGGTGAAAGAGACTCGCGATATTGGGCGGATTCCCGAACCAGAGTTTGACGAAATGAAAAGGCCGGGCGGCCAATGGCAGAAAACGGAGACGCCCAGGTTCACCCACGCCAGGACCGCCGGAGGGAACAAGCATATCGTCATCACCTGTGCCACAGAGGGGGCATCCATTGCATATAGAGTAGGTAAGAGCAGCGGCTGGAAATTATATACAAAACCTGTACCACTAAAGAGCGGCCAAGTGTTGCATTCCAAGGCCTGCCGCATCGGTTTCAAGGACAGCGATGAGGCCGGATTCAAACTCGGTGACTCGCAGACCGGAATAATCGCCAGGCCTGTGGCCCCCTCGCATTGGAGAGACAAGCTCGATAAGACGGACCTGCTCAAACGTTTGCGGGAGATTAAGAAGTTGGACCGCAAGGGCCAAAAAGCCATACCGAAATACTTTGAAGCATTGGCCGATGAATACGCCTCTGTTCGTTACTGGGCAGTTGTCGGTTTGCACAATAACAGCAAAGGATTTTCCGACGCTGAGCGGGCAAAAGTCTCGCTTAAGAAGATGCTCAAAGACCCGGCGCCGGTTGTTCGCGTAGCAGCGGCGCATGCACTGTGTGACTGGGGCCAGGAGAAAGAAGCACTGCCGGTTCTGGTCGAGGCGCTTAAGTGTGATACGGACAAGGCACGGCTGTACGCGGTTATCGCTCTGAAGAAAATCGGTGCCAAAGCCCGCCCGGCTTTGCCTCGGATAAAGCCGGCGCTGAAGGATTCGGATAATTACGTCCAGCGAGTAACACGAGCGGTACTCGGTCAACTGGAAAACAAGTAACTCGTCGTATATCGCCAGGCGTGTTGAAGACGAGAGAACCGGGGGACGAGCCAATGTCTTATGGCTGGACGGACATGTCAGTTCCATCGAAGAAACTACGGGAGACGATGTGGAAAAAAGGTGGTATACAGGCGATAAGCCTTTACATCTTTTCTGAATAATCCGTTGCCAATGGTCGTCAAGACGGAAATCTTCTGCCCGAAAGTCAGAGTATCGAAGCACTTTATGCCCAATTCATAATCATCGAAATCACACAGGGTTACTTCATCAAGCAGATTTAATAATGCCTCGGCAAATACCTTAGCTTCGGCCCCTCCGAGTGTCCGGTCACCGTATTGCGTTCGCCACATCGTAAGAGCCTCAGTGCCCCACCTCTTTTCTCACTATATTCTGGCCGCAAGACATTCTAAGCGGTATTCGGCTTGGCTGTCAATCGGCTCTAACATCGCACCCTTGACCTCAACGCGCCAGAACGAGCGTGGGAAGCCTTCTTGTAAGTGTCTGCCCCCTTAACTGTCTTTTCTTGTGAAAACAAAGCGGGGCCTATACCGAATCAATCAGTATAAGCCCCGAACTGATGCGAATCTGCCATATCAACCACGCAATCTTAATTGCCACTCACGGTGCTTCTGGCTGTGGAGCCTGCCCGTACAGTCGAGTGTCGTCAACATACAATGTACCAGTGGCACCATTGCCATCAATCCCAATAGCCAGCTTTGTGACATTCTGCAGGCCGGCGCCAAGCGATGCAAGGTCGATATTCCACTGCTTCCATTCTGCTTTCGCTATGTCACCCGCATCACCGTCATAGACCACCTTGGAGCCGTCGACCTTCACATACAACTGCCCGGTGTTGCCCTCAGCGCCGTGGAAGTACAGCACCAATGTCGCAGCGCCGGCTTGCGTCCAGTTCTGCCCAACAGCAAAAGTGCGTTCGGCCTCTGAATATGTTGCGGCACCAGTGTTGTTGTAGGCCAACGGCATCGACTGCTTACCACTGTGAACGATAGTTTGCTCGGCAAAAGGAAGATTCTCATAACCGACGAGAGAACCGTTTGTCGCGACGCCGAATCCGTCTATCCACACGTTGAATATCCTCTTGCTCTCGAGGTCTTCGGGGTTAAGGTCATTGTAGGCCTCAAAATCGTCCACGATAAGGAACTCGCGCGTCGTAAGGTTCCAGACGTCGCTTTCCCAGGTAGTGGGGGTCTCGACTTCATTGACTTCGCTAACCTTCCAGTAATAAGTCTGGCCTAAATCCAGTGATAAGGGACCTTTTTTAGCCTCGGTCACGGTAGTAACAGGTGCAGTACCGTCTATCACAGCCTGCTCGTCAGAGCTGAAGTACACGTCGTGCTCGGCCGCCTCTCTTCCCGCTCTGAAGCCAAGGGTCACATCCAGCTCCACATCTGTTGCCCCGGAATCCGGGCTGGGCTCTCTTGCCCAGACAGGCATGTAGAAGAAGCGGACCTCGCTCAGACCATATTGGTCCAGGATGCCTCCCCAGTTGCTGTTAGCTGTAAGCCTGACGTACTTTGCCGCGGCGCCGCCAAAATCAATAGTGGTATTGTGTTCGTAGTCGGGCACACCAGGGGCCCGGGCAAACTCGGCAGTTGTACCCTGTGTCGTATAGTCGGTGCCGTTGACCGAATACTCGATAGTAACACCTTTGAGCCCAAAACCGATCACTGGCTCCAAACTGTCATTAGAGTTCCATACCCACATCTGGTGCAGTTTGTAAACCTTGTCGAACTGAAATTCGATCCAGGCCCCCAGCGGTTCATTGCCGCTAAGCCACATATCCGTCGGTTCCATCGAGTGAAGGTCATTGGCATCCAGTCCCGAGCCGTTGATGGTATTTTCAGGCCCTTTAGCTGCTTCACTGCTGGAAGCTGTGGCAGTTATATTCTCGATGGGATAGCCAACGGGCTCGGTCGTAAAACTCCAGAGGCCACCTTTGTATACCGTATAGTCCGGTGCGCCGTTGACCTCATCGACGCGCCAGTAGTAAGTCGTGCCGAAATCAAGGAGTCCAGGAGCATAGCTGTTGGCATCCTGGGTTATGCCACCAATGCCATCGTTGACGTCGTTGAAGTTCTCGCTAAAGTAAAGTTTGTGCCCATTGGTTGGTGGCGTAAATTCCCCGGGCGTCCAGCTAAGGACCGGCGTCGGACACACATCGGTCGTACCCTTGGCCGGATAAGGTTTTTTTGCCTGGTCCTTTGCCCCCTCAGTTGCATCTATGAAAGGTCTCCATGTTTCCTCAGCGTGGTCGTGCGTGGCAAGATCCTGTAAATTGTTGGAATTATGGAAAACGAACTGCACGATCCCATCAGTATCAGTCTCGAGGGCCTCAAGAACATCTATAGTAAACGAGTCACCAGCGACAACGTCGGAGTAATTGATCATGGTAAGGAAAGTGGTTTTTGTCGTGTCAAGACCGCCGAAATCGGCGGTATTGTTGCCGGGCGCATTGTTCCAGGTGAGACTCCTTTCGTCCCAGTCGATGTTATCGAGGCAGTCGTCGTTGACGTAGGAGACGTCGATGTGATGGTTGCCAGCCTTAGTCCGATTCGAAGCAACTGTGAGGGTTGCAGATTCGAGGTTGCCGACGTCGAATTTGATCCAGGACTTAGAACTTTTCGCGTCACTCCTGATGGAGAGCTTGCTGCTGTTGTGATTGTTCGTATCCAGTTCGAGAACACTGGTCCTGCAACTTTCATTAGCCATGATGATAATGTCGGCGAACACGGTTTGGGCAGAGACAATACTCAGTATCATAACGATACACACCAATAAAACTAACCTTTTAGACATAATTGTCCTCCTTCAAAAAAGTTAATATAGGATGTTAATTGAAATGCAAAAATCTTCACTCTGCAGCACAATAGCTCCTCCTTAATCGCAAAACTACAAATACTCCACAGGTAAGAGGAGTAGACTCCATAGATACCCGCCTACGCGGGCACAAGCTCTACCAATTATATTTATACCAACTTAGCCACTTTGCTGCAAGGGAAATTTATGCAAAACGAACCCGACAACCGGCAGCGACCGGCCACGCAATACGAAATACGAGATACGAATTAAAGCCACAGATACCTTGGGCATAAATTTCACTGATTGCACAGAATAAATTTGGCGGGAATTGAGAGGTTTGTTGTTTGATAATGTAATGTGGGGCAGAAAAATGGACTGCCCCAAGTTTTTTAGTTTTTATAGTTTTTAGTGGCTATTGTAAATCCAACCAAAAATGCCGCAATGTGAAATGCGTGGGAAGCACTTTGGGACGATTAAACTCATGCTCCAATCTGCTTACGCCATTCTCTTTCCAGCCTTTGAGCCCCAATTCAATTGGGGGTATATCACTATTGCATGCTTCTTCATTCACCTCGGCTAAAATATCCTTTGCTTCCATGCTCTGGATATATCCAATCATCGTTCCTGATGAAGATGCTCTGCCATATTTCCACTCTGGCTTGACGAATCTTAACACGCCGTATAATACGTAATTCTGATTGAATACCCTATCTTTTCGTATTGGCGTACCTAATCTTTTACATTCAATATAATAGTGTTTTGCACTCTTCCTTGGGTTAGGCTCCGAATGATTAATATACCCCCATTGAAAATCCGGGCGTTTCTTTCGCGACACATCAAGAAGTTCTTCCTCTTCGAGCGGCTGATTCATACATTCATAAACAGGAGGTGAGTCTATCCCACTATCTTCGCCGCCTAACTTCCGAACAGCGTCAAGCATACACAAATACAGTTCGTAGTTCAGTTTATCTTCGTTTTCCTTTGTTAAACCACGTTTTGTATTTCTCAATATCTCAAGTGCTAACACAAGCACTTTCAAAATTCTGGTCTCAAAATTAGCCCAGGAATCTATTTCGCTTAGATGTGGCCTGGTCAAACTTGCCCCCTGCTTCTTTCCTGCAAATGTATTGCCTGCAGCAATGTTGCTTCGGCATCTTCTCTCGCCATACTTCGCGTCCATAGCCGTCTTTCATTGCGTTTGATAATCATGATGTCAGTATCAGAAACGTCTCGAACTACTCCATCAATATAAACTCTTTTGCTAATCGGCGCAAGTTGCGTTTTGTCAAGCTTCTCCAAGACTTTGTGCCATTGAGCCGTTTCAGACTCTTTGGCAGGGCCGAGCGGTTTCTTTTTGTCTTGTGTTGAGAATACTATTGCAACCATAGGTATGTTTCTGTCCGGTCGAATTAGCTGCCACCGAAACTCACCATCAGGTTCAAGTTCCCGATTCCAAATCCGCAGGAATGTTCTGATATACCCTTCGAATCCCTTTTGCCAATCTCGCCGAGTTGGAACATCTTTAAGAACACCACAATTGTTCGCAGGCCTATTTGCTTCAACCGGTTTTACAGCCTCGCTCTTAACATTATTGTAAAAAAGATTAAGGCCGTATTCGCACATGTCCCTGATAAGGTCTCGTTCCGCCTCGTTCAATTCATAAAGATCAAAAATGGCCTCGTCAAGATCGTGTTCAAGTTGGAGAGTTTGTTCAAAAGTTAAAGTCGTACCACCAAATATATCTAAATTTGGCGAATTCGCTCCTTTTTCTTGCAACTCCTCCACGATTTTAACAATTCGACTTCGAAGCTTTATATCTTGAGGCAAACGAAGAGGCATTTGTTCAATATCTTTCATATAAATCTGATTATGCCATATCCAAGATCCCGCAGTTAACCAAAAATAATACCTTGTAAGTGATGACCAAAAAATGCCCAGGATTATTTTAGCTTCATTTGTGGTTAGGTCAGGCAATTTTACGGCATGTATTGAATTAGTGAAACAGAAGGGTTCGGTATCTACCCTGGATATTATCCACCCCTTTTCTTTATTTGCCTCTGTTATCCCTTGTTTAACTAGTAATCTACAGCCTTCATAGGCCTCCATTTTGCCAAAGCGGTGAACTCTCTGAGGAATACTACGCAAATCCGACTCACCAAAAGCTCCATACCGCACAAACTTTCTTGTCGGAAATACTTTGTAATCCCGCAATTTGCTTTTCGATGTTTTGTGCACAATTCCTGGTGTGAAGCCTTGACCAAAGTTGTCACGGGTGAGCTTTACCCCATTAATGGTAAGTTTTACAAATGGTGTTTCCATCTGTAAAGTACGTACCAAGTTAGCATCTCTATGGCTAGCCCACCAATATACTTTCCAAAAGTCATCATTAGCAAAAACGTCATTTTGGTTTAACTGCTTAAGATCAGAACTGCCTAATATTACTGATTGTATCCTCTTAGCGATCGCGGTTTTTTTGGCAGACCAATACTTAAAGGAGGTGTCAGAATCAGGTTCTTGTTTTGTGAAGTAAACAGCAATGAAAGGTGACTGTGCACCTGATTGCCGAGCTTTTCCTTTAAAAAACACATCACGAACATGTGCAAAATTTACAATAGAATGTAAGGTTGTTGTCGCTAACCAATGTTTTCTGAAATCCTGACTCTTCTCATGGCTTTTAAACAATACTCCTGAGGAAACCAACAGTGCCGCTTGGCCTTTATCAGATAACAAGTTGATTGCTCTATGAATAAATACTTGGGACCACTCTCTGCCACCTACAGATAATTTCGCTTCTTGTTTCTCGCACCATTGCAAGGCAATGTTCATTGCTTCGCGGCTTTCTTTTTCTTCCTCTTTGTTGCCGGGTGAACCCCACGGCGGGTTTCCTACAACAATGTCTGCACAGGATTGCGTGAATTTAGACAAAACATCATCATGTGCGATTTTTGACTCAACTTCAAAAGAATTGGCTTCAAGTAGTATATCATAATGTTGTTCCGGTTTTTTGATCCTTCCTTTTTCATACTTTAGGTTGGGTAGTTTCTTGCCTTGTTTTATTTGTTCTAAAATGTCCGGTCGCCTCTGGTAATGCAAGAATGCAAGGTACAAACTAAATGCCGCAACTCGAACGGCTTCTCCGTTAATGTCAATACCGGAAATCTGCTCTCGAAGAATTCTTCTAAGTTGAATATCACTGAGTCGCCTTCCATTTTGCGACCAGACCCTGTGGCGGACAATGCGCCTGAAAGATTCAACAAGGAAGATCCCCGACCCACATGCCGGGTCAAGAATCCTGGGCTTTTTATCTAAGCATTCAGGCGACAACACCTGGCTCAACAAAAACTCCACCAACGCAGGCGGAGTATAATGAGAACCGTTATTCCCAGTGTCACTTTTACCCGTGTTGTAAAATTCTTCATAAATGCTGCTAATCAGTTCAATCGGAATGACCTCAAACTTATAGGCAAAGAAAAATAACTGGCCACCATCTGCATTTCCACACAAAAACTCTTGGAGCTTCTTTAAATGTAACGGCTCGACCTTTGCTTTCTCTTCTTCTATATCTGGGAACATGTCGCCATTAAAGTCTTCGCTGAGTTGCTTGAATAAGGCATACGTAAAACCTTTGTCACTGAGGACCTTAAGATAAAGCCGATTGGCAAGTTCAGGATCAACAAAAAAACCGGGGGGCGGGGCATTGAGAATCTCCCGCCACTGAGGTTTTCCCCTGGCGATTTTCTTGAAATAGCTTTCTTTAAGAACTCCTCGGTCTTCAAGATAGCGTATAAATATCGACCGGCCAATAAGTGAATGTGCATACTTGGCTATAAGACCGGCATCACACAATTCATTGCGAACAACCTGCAAATCCGCGATGAGTGCTTTATCCGCGCGCTCGTCTTCACCGAATCGTTTATCTTCAAACAACCGGCCGGTTTCGATTTGCTCACGCCTGAATTGTTGCAGTTTTTCTGATACTTCCGCTATCGTTTTGGCTGTATTAAGTTGGCGGTTTTCGAGAGTTTCTTGCCAATCGTTCTGGTCTCTGGCCGGTCCATGATTCAGGTTATAAACCGCCAGTTCTCCCGGAGAAGCAAGGAAAAGTAAAGGAGGCCTTGCCATGTTCCATATTTGCTGGAATTTTTCTCGTCGATTATTAGAGTCTGCCTTTGCGAATACAATCACAGGATTGTTATCTACGAAGAAAATCTTGTCGGCTTCAACACTTTTAGCAAGTGCTACCCATTCCCCCTTATTTAACCAATCTTCTGGAGTGAACTCTGATGGAGAATCTACGACATGTACAAGGTCTCCCTCGGCATATCCTAAACCCTTATATGCAGCATCTAATAATTGTTGAGGGGATTCCATTCTTTTGCAACTACCATATGGTCTTGGACAACAACGCCTAATGAAAAACTAAGAACCGAAAACCTACGGACACCCACCTATTCTTCTTCTCAATCCTAATTCTTTCATCGATTTCAAACAGCCTTCATATAGTATATCGCCCCCTCGCCCGGTAAACAACCACCCATTTCCATAATCCACTCAACAATCCGTGTTAATCCGTGTCTAAATTTACTTGATTTCTAATCTGTTTTATGGTATAATGTGCATTAAATTAGCGTGGAGCGGATAGCGGACAACAGACAACAGACATTAGACATCGGACATCAGGGGGTTCCCAATGGCCAGCGAAAGCCAACTGCCTTATAGGCAGGTAAATTCGTCACTCGTATATCGTATATCGTATATCGTATAGCGTATTGCGGATAGTTCATAGACGACAGACTTCAGACAACAGACTACAGACATCGGATAACAGAGTTCAGACTACAGACAACAGACTTCTGATTCGCGAATAACCAATTAATCCAATTTATCCATATTATCTATTTAACCATTTAACCAATGAACCATCACAACCATCCAGTATCGAGTATCCAGAATCCGCCATTGGGCGTCCTGTGGAGAGAATCCAATCATTTATCTGCCTATAAGGCAGTTCGACAACTGTAGAGAGTTCTCTACAAATCGACCTTTTTATGCAAAACAAAGCCAATTTCCAAAAAAGTCAAATGAACGTAAGTATCTTTACAAAAATGGATTATGAAAATAAAAGCGATTGGACACCTGGTGAAAACAAACCCAATCAAAGCCAATTCAAAGCCAATCAAAGCCAATTGGTGAAGACCAGTACAAGACCAAAGATACAAGTCTTGAGTCTGAAGTCTGGGGTCTAAAGTCTGGAAGGAAGGCATCTAAGCTTAGAAATTGCAGGGAAATCAGATTTAGGGTATACTATGTTTTGAGCAGGCCGGGGCTAAATGATGTAAAGAATGCGAATTTAAGACGATTCGAGCCCGGTAGGAAGAAGTATTATTGTGGACAAAGCGAGAGCATTTAGTCTGTTAGAGGGACCTTGGGCCCAAGGTCCCCGCTTTGACTTCGACGAGCTCAGTCGAGTCGCGGGAACCCAAATAAAGATTTCCAGGCGGGCAAGTGGAGGATTCACAGCCGCCTTTACGCTGATAGAACTTTTGGTGGTAATTGCCATTATTGCGATATTGATGGCGATATTGATGCCGGCCCTGAATCGGGCCAGGGAGCAGGGCAAACGTGCGACTTGCATGAACAATCTCAGGCAATTGGCGCTGGGCTGGGTCTTGTATGCAGATGACAACGACGACAAAGTTGTCCACGCCAATACTGGGCGCGACGATGCTTGGGTGAGATGGAGTCGCGGAAGTTCCGAGCAAGAGCGAATAGACGGCCTCACGTCAGGCTTGCTGTATCGCTACTGTCCGGATGTGAAGCTCTACAAATGCCCGACAGGCATCCGGGGGGAGATAGTGACTTACACCATAGTGGACGCAATGAACGGCTATGATGGGATA
>Ga0114923_10003270_pt1 | contig 10936 bp, 16 predicted proteins | sample SumtaG_FD_89578 | JGI IMG/M metagenome (GOLD analysis project Ga0114923, IMG submission 89578) | Deep subsurface microbial communities from Indian Ocean to uncover new lineages of life (NeLLi) - Sumatra_00157 metaG | ecosystem: Environmental > Aquatic > Marine > Oceanic > Sediment | place: near...
GGGATAGAAATATATTTGTGTAGCGTTATCATTACCATTAAAATTATAACTTCCAGTCATTGTATTATAAGTAAACGTTGCATATGCTGTAGGACCAGTTTTAAGCATTACTAATGGTTCTACTCCTGGAATTTCCTGTACTGTAAAGAAATTGCCCCCTATAGAAAACATTTGTCCGTCGCCATAAACATTTCCTGGAACAACCCCAGTTGCTACGCCAGCCGCATTTGTTACTCCTACACCATAAGGGTAAAAATATATCTGAGTGTTAAAAGCTGCTCCTGCAAAAACATAAGCTCCAGTAGTGGTATCGTATGTGTGTGTTGTTGCCGCGCCAGTTGTTGTCATAACTCCTGGATTACCTAAAACTGCAACTGTGAAAATTTCTGTACCTATAGAAAACTGTTGTCCTATTTTATAAACGCCACCGGGTACAGTTCCACCAGCAGCACCAGCCCCATCAGTTATGCCTACACCACCACCGCCAGTTAGAGTAATCTGCGTACTAAGAAGCGGAACTCTTAATCTTGATCTTATAGATTCAAACCCCTGGGCTGCGCCTGTACCTGTATATCTTGATCCAAATCGCTTTACAACACGGCCTTCATAAATATAAGCATTTTCTAATCGCTCGAAACTGTCGTTTGGTATCTGCCACGGCTTCATGTCGCCACGAAGACCTTCTTTTATTGGCGCTATTAAAAAGCGATCTTGTGCCATGCTAAACTCCAAACGCTAAATATGTAAAGTTTACATTGCCACCCGCTACATAAGCAGCGTTTCTTGTAACGTTAAATTTAGTGTCAGTCGCTGTATATGCATGCAAAACGGAGTCTTGAGCAGCTCCCGCAGATAGACCAGTAGGAGTAACCTGAACAAAATAAGGCGCGCCAATAAAGGCATTTCCTGCTGCAAAAACAATATCTCCGGATGTTACCTGTCCAGTATTAATCACACCAGTACCCCATTTAACCTTGATGCCTGAAGGAAGAACAGTTTCTCCTGGAGGACCAACTGTATACGAAGTAAAGTCTATTCCGTCAACACCTGCAACTACATTTTGTGGCTGTATAAATAAAGCGTTTCCTTTGTTATATATAGCCATTTCATTAACTAACGTTGCTGGGTCATCTGCTTGTAAGATAAAGGTTGCTTGCTTGTGTTTACCTTCTGGTGAAACGCCACCTGCAAAAGTAGAATGGTCTACATCTACAAGAGCCTTTATAGCCTCAAAGTTTTGTTGTATATCTCCCTGCGACTGATTAAACTGATCAACTGCAGCTGGTTTAGTTTCTTGATAGTTAGCCATTATCTACCCCCTATATTATCATTATAATTACTATCTAAAATATCTGTGTAAATAGTAGCTGTACGCTGTTTTGATTGTTGGTCTATAGTTCTTCTGTTGACAAGAATCTCTTGTTGTTTAAATTCTGGCATTATCTTTTGTACGCTCTCAACATCCATCCTGTCTTCAAACACCTTCTTTGAAGCACCATAAGCTATGTATTGCCACCACTGAGATATTTCTGGCATTGCACCGGCCAGCATCTCTGTAGGCCTTACAGCAACTTCAAGTTCAACCCTGTATGGTTGGTCTGGGATTTGCCTAAATACAAGAGTATTGTCATGGTATAAAACAACTGTTGGAAGTCCAGCTGCGTACGGAACTGTTTGGCTATAAACTGGTTCGCCATTACCTGGAGCAGCTGTAAATGTAAACGTATAAACTCCAGTATTATAATTGATTGTTCCTCCGGCAATTACATCACCTGCAAGTGCACCAGCTCCATCATCATTTGCTTGGATACCTGCATTATTAGCATCTATCGAAGTAAAAGAAATTTTATCTCGCATAACAGGAATAGCAGAAAGAGTGCCGGCAAAAGCAACGGTTGCACCATTACCAGTTCCAATTTGAACCTTGCTTTCTGTCTGTGGATATATTGCGAATAACTGGTCTCTATCTTGTAATAACTGAGCCCTTCTGCCCGCTATATATATATTTTCATAAACAGCTGAATAAAGATTATCCCAATTAGCAATAATGTTATCGCCTGAATAGGTGTCTATATAAGGCTGCGTATAGAAAGAAACTATCTCTCTAAGTCTGAATGTTTTTAAATGAGACGGAAAATCGTATAAAACAAAGTTGTTAATGTATTCATCTATTGTTGCATCAGAAATCTGTGATGGTGAAGGACTTTTTGTAATCCTCCTTACCTTTACCCTAATTTGCTCCAGGGTAGAAAGCGTATTGTCTGGCATAAGTCCTCCTATTCATTACCTAACGTCTCTGGCGGCTGCAGTTAGCTGATCACTAAGCTCTCCTATTGGAATAACAAGTGCACATCTACTGTGCCACCAAAGCGCAACTGGAACAGCAAATGCAGTAAAGTTTGTGGTGTCTAAATTTATTGTAAAAGTATCAGTTCCGGTGACAGTTATAGCACCCTGTTGTAGATCTAGTTGCGGCATTCCATAATATTTTGGTATATGAAATCTTACGATGGTCCCATCAACAAAATCATGATCAAACGTTGTTGTTATTGATACTGGATTTGCTTTTGTTGCTGCAGAAATTAGCCGCATTGCTGGCTGTATTTGTGGATCTTCAACCGCATAACAATTGTCTGCCATACTATCCCCTTTCTCCTTTTTTCCTAGCTACAGTACCTTTTCTACCGTAACTATTTTAGAAGGTTCATTTTCAAATTCACCGACGTCTACAAATTCAAGGCTCTGAAATCCCATGCGTCTTACTTTTTGTCCTACTTTCATAGTAGGTTTATCATTCTCGTCCATTTCAAACTTATGGACATTATAAGCACAGTTTTTATTCAGATGTTTTGCCACGCCTAAAGGTATTGTATACATGTGCTTGTCAACAAGCGTGTACTTTTCTATCGAATCTCCTTTATAGCACCTATAAGCAAAACTTACTTGTCCGCCAGGAACTTCATAATAATGAAAAATGCCTTTTACTTTCTCCCTGTCTTGGTCTCTTTGGTATTGAACGCTTTTCTTTTTGCCTTTAGCAAGATCACCTTTTTCTTTTATTCCAATTGTTTTTTCTGCTTCTGTCATATTTTTCCTCTTTTTTTATCAAGGAGGGGGACAATCCCCCTCCTTGTTTGTTTATTTTGGAGAAATTAAAATATCAATAAAGACTTATTAGCCTATATCGGTTCTAAATGACTTCCCTGCACGCCACTTAATCACATCACCAGTTGTTCCACCAGGACTTCCTAATGCAACTCCTGCATCACTACTGGTCCCAAGAATCATGCCAATGTAACCAATGTTTGCTTGTGCTTCGGCAAGGTTTGCTCCCCCAGCAGTCCATCCCATAGGAATTGCTTGAGAATTCGTAGCTTGAGCATCAGCTGGAAGAGGGAAGTTAAACGCTGTATAACCAGTTGTGTCTATCCCTATTGAAAATGTAGAGGCGTTTATTCTTGTTATCTCTACAACCACGTCATCAAGCGCAGTCATTCCTCCGATTGTAGGAATTTTCAGCCTAATTTGTTGATAATCATCAAACTCATGGTCAACCAATGTTGTAACAACGCCCGGATTTGCTTGAGTAATGTTACCTATAACACGCTTTTTAGGGTTCCACATGTTGTATGTAAACGCGTTTGGAGCTACATATTTCCATGTTCCAGCACCTGAGACAACGCCTTGAGCTTGTTGTAATGCATTGGCAAGTCTAAAACTTGTGTCTAAAGTAATGGTATCAACGGAAAAATCTAATCCGTTAACACCCCAATGAGCAGTGCTATAAACTCTTACAATGCTTCCGTCTACAAGTCTGTTTGTGTCTCCAGTATCATACACAGGTTGCGTTGCATCTGTACTATTTGTTATAGCCGCTGTAAAGCTATAAGGATTAGACGAATCAATAAGAGAAATTCCCCTATATGTTGCGCCATTATATCCTGCTGCAGCAGTTGAAAGAGAAATAGTCTGGTCTGCAGCTACATGATATTCTACAGTAGCGTCGTCTTGTGTCATTTCACGCTGCCAATACCATCTAACACCAGCCCATTGGGTTGCTCCTGCGATATTGGTTAAGTTGATTACTTCAACCCAGTCAACATCAGATCTTAGAGCAATGATCTTGTCTGTGCCGTCAGACGTAAAGTCGCCTTGTTGTATTAAAGTGTCTTCAGCCATAATTATTCCTTTCTTGTGGTATGAGCCACTTATGCTCTTGTTGCGCGAAGGTTAAGAATCCATAAATCGTTTGTGATTCTAGGAACCTCAGCAAATTTATACCCGACAGTTGCATTAAGAGCAAGAGGACCATCGTACATAGGAGCACGATAAATAAATTGAGAACTAAATCCATCTTGTTCTATACATGCATAAGCCTCCATACCAACACAAAAAACGTTGAATACGGTTTCTCCATTATTAGATCCTTCAGCTACTATGGAGCCTGCAGAGGAAACAAGGAAACGAAGGTTTCCAATTGAGCCCCACTCAGATCTAAGTGCGTTCATTGGAGATGGATATTGATTTTTATGAATAAATCCAGCTGTTGCGTCAAGATCACCTGTTAACTGTGTTGAGCACATAGCAAAATAAGCATCGCGTACAGGAGCTGTACCAAACTTATCATCACCTTCAATGTTATCCATTATTGTATATGCATCGGAATCCAACAATGTTCTAACAACATCATTAACATCTGTTCTTGTTATTTCTGTTGGGACATCACCGTTAACACCGCCAACACAGTTCAAAAATCCTGCAGTTGCGGAAAGCATATCACGCGTGAGTTGATCTTCTGTTTGTCTTAATGAAACACCCAATCTTTTTGATGCTTCGTTCAAAACAGGATCTTGATTTTGAAGGGTTACTTGTTCGTTGATTTTTATATAGGTTCCATAAAACCCGATTCGAGCGTCAATATCTACAGCGGTCAATGATTGTGCTGGAGGATATTCACCTGTATTTCCTAGTGGGACCATTGCGGTATCAAGAGCGTTATAACGTCTCATACGCAAGGTTGTACCACCATTTCTTGGCATACGTTTCTTCATTGCTGCAATCTTATGAATCAAATTTGGTGTTGGTACTGATAGAAGTTTATAACTAAATGATTGTTGGCTTACTGTTACTTTCAGGATAAATCCCTACTGACCATGATTAAATGGCGGCTGGTCTTGTTATTCCCAGCTCTTATAGTTTCCTATAAGGTCGGACTATCGTTTACGCTCTCGCGCTTCAAGGGCTTAGTCTCTGCGGCTACTTTTTTACCATTGAACTTTCGCATCTTTTGATACGACTCTTCTCGGTAAACTAGCTCGTCTTTGCCAAGACCAAAATATCCCGCTTTTTTTCCGCCAAGATATTTTGCTGTTTTACAATATTTTAATAAAAATTTAGCCCGTTCTTTTTTAACTCTTAAATACGGGATAACTTTTTCTAAAAAAATAGGTAATTCAGTCCTATTTCTAATGCCCCATTGGTAAATCGGCTTAGAATTTGGTCTTGAAATACGAGCGCCATCGAGTGTTACTGTTCCAAAATTAAGAATGTTATGTAAAAGATCTATGGCTTCATATTCTACCATTGCGACCTTTAAACAAGGTAAATAGGTCCATGACCAATTATCTACCTTGTGCGGATAATTTTTTCTTTGTGTTTTTCTTTTATGTCTTGTAATCATAAAACATCCATCCGCATCCATAATTCCGGCAGCGTACGCCCAATGCGTTTGCCTCTGGTTATCTTGCATAAACATCCTTTCATGTTAACGACTGCAGTACTGTACGCAGTATAACAAACCTCGATATTTACGTTTAGACTTTCCATGTAATCACCTTAAATTTTATTCCGGCTCAACTAATCGTTTACCGGAGCAGGAAGCGTAGTTGTGGTTGTTATAGCCATCTAAATTCCTTAAGTTATCTTTAGTATTACAACTTAAGCCGGACGAAAGCTAACGTGTACGTCCATGGGTAGGCGACTCCCGTTATACGCCGTAAAAGAACAAAGAGAGCGACTCTTTAATTTACGCTTGATAGTATTATATCATATATGATGAATTTGAAGATTAGAAGATTTTAGAAAAAAATTAGGTGGTTGTGGCGGCCGGACTCGAACCGGCATGGGTTTCCCCACCAGATTTTAAGTCTGGAATGTCTACCAATTCCACCACGCCACATTTGACTTATTGTACACCACACACTGCTGGGAATCGAACCCAACACCTCATGAACATTTAACTGCATTGATCTACCATTAATCTAAGTGTGTGACTCATTGCAATATTATAGCAAAAAATACAGTAGGAATTAATAAAAGTCGATATTATTTAATAGCTTTTAGGTCTTCGATTTTATATAAAAGATCACCTAGTTTTTGCTAATTGAAAAATATATTCTTAGTAGATTAGTTTTAGCCGGTTTTTATTATTTATTTATTCTTATATAAACTTTTTTTGTAGACGCCGTTAAGAATAAGGCCGCCGCCTTTACGAACCACAGTTTGTCATTTCGTAAAAACGCAATAATTTCTTTTAAAGAATCGTCAGATAAGGCTTTTTTTGAGTTAAGATTTGGCATATTGTTTAAACGATTAGACATCAATGAATACAATAATAAAAAGTTTTGCACTTCACGGACTGCATCAGGTTGATACAACAATATGCTTTCTTTGTAATTACTGTTTATTTTGCCAAGTAAAACAATATGAGTAAGTGTTGTTATACTAATATTATGAGACAATAAAGAATCTAAATTAAATTCATCAACTAAAATTTTTATTAGTTCATTACGGGTAAGAATTCCGTTGGTTGCTAGATTTCTTAGATATTTATAGCTAAGAGTGTTAGTTTCTTTTTTTGCCTTCCTAAAAAAATCTTTTAGTTTCATGTTCTAAGGCTTTTTTCTAGTTTTTCATAAGCTTTTACATGATCAGAATAATCTCCTCTGATAAAGATAAGTGTAATGTTAACAAATCTTTCTTTTTCTTCTATCGATAAAGTTTTAAATAAAACCTGATAGTTAACACCTTTTTTATTTATATCTGCGATAGCCTCACCATCACCGTCAAATATAACAGTACAGGTTCCTTCAATATTGTGACCTGTTTTTGGGTCGCGTTCTTCGAAAATCATATCCAGTGACGCGCCACAGTCGCGTTTGGACTCCTTTGCAAATAAATTGATCGTATCTATTTTTTTGCTTATTTCTTTTTCCGATGTTGCCATTTTTTGCCCCTGCTTTTTAATGATAATATTTTAAAAACACACAATAATTCTATTCTTAAACCCTGTCTGTTGTATGACTAAATACAACAGACAGGGTGGACAAGAATAAATTGTAAAATCCTTGTCCATTTAAAAGGTCAAAAAATCTTATATTTGAGTAAGTACACGGAGGAAATTTACTAAACTCCGTGTACTTACTTGTTCTTGCTGCCTCCAATAAACACGCCACTTTATTGGCAGATACTAAGCTGTATCAGAACTAAGCATTCTTAGAATAAATTGGAAGTAGAAAGCACTTGAAGTTAAACTATGAATTTAACTTAATATAGTTTATCAAATCTATATGATTAAGTCAAAAAACCCTGTAGAAACCGACAAAAAAGGCTTGGCTTTCTCTTCACTGTCCTGATATTTTTCTTAATACTCCCACTACTTCTTTAGTTGTATTGCTCCCGCTTTCTTTTAAAATACTAAGTGCTTCATATTTTAGTTTAAGATCAACGTTGTAATTTAAAGCTAATAATATCATCATCGTTACAAGAAAAACCGCTATGATAACTATCACTGCCAGTACAATAGTGGCACCTATCGCCTCTAAGCAATCATTAAATTTCATACCTTACTCCAGCTATTATATTTGAATAAAAAATTAGGAGAGGACTGTTCCGAAAACTCTTAAAAAAACGGAACAGTCCTATAAAAAAAAGAGAAAGATTTTTAATATCCCTTTGCAGCCTCGTTCATCTCTCTTAACAAGTTAGCCTTTAACTCAGGAGTAAGACCATTAGCGAATGCGTTAGCTCTTGTTAATGGAGAGTCTCCTCGCTGTGGAGAAACACTAGCTAAAGGCTTTGGCTTTAAGCTGTTTTGTTTTGCCATTTCTCTATCTTTATCAAAATTATCTTCTACATATATACCAAGTTTTTTAATCATTTTATAGGCAGATACAGCCTTTGTATATATGTCTTGTGTTGAAGATATTGTTTGCGCTATTTCAGGTTCGCTTGCCCTTAATCGCTCTATGTTTTCAGCAGTTAAAACAGAATCAAAGTCGTTATATTTTTGTCTTAGTTTTGCCTCAGTTGAGGTTGCATTAGATTGCTCTCTATATTTATCAAGCTCTTCTTTTTGTTTTTTAAGTTGTCGTTGTATCTTTTTGTAATGCTTACCCTCAAAAAGGTCGTCATCCCCAATCTCAATATCAGGTTCAGAATCCTCTACGATAGGCTCTCTTTTTGCAGCTTTTTCGAACGCCTCTAAGCGATCAAGTGCCTCTCTTTTCTCATGGGCAAGTCTTTCGTTATCTTCTCTAAGAGACTTAAAGTTTTTCTGCTGAACAGTTAATTCTTTTTCTCCAACTGGTTCTTGCTTTTCCGTCTGTGCCTCAGCAACAGGTGGCGTATCAACCTCTTCTTGTACTGGAGCAACCTCTTCGTTAGCTGTTTCGTCTGGAAGTGGAGGCATTGGAATGTCTTTTATTATTTCATCCATTAATTTCCTTTGTTTTATATATATCAGCCGATTCAAACTGTGTTTGTTTTTTTGGCCTCAATAAATCTGTTTCTTCTTCTTCTCCATTTAGTTCTTTTGCGAGTCGAAATAATGAGCCATCTTGATACTTGAGAACATTTGACAAAAGCTCCCATTCTCCTGGTGGTATCACGTGCTTGTTTTTTATCATGTGTTTACAGGTTTCTCTATCTGGAACAACCCATAAAAAAGAGATCTTATCTTTTGTTATGTCATATTTATACACGACTTGGTCATAGTCTGGCGTAGGGCAAGATAACCTGCCGAAAAAGTAGCTTCTAAGTATGTTCTTAGCAACTCTTTCTTTCTTTGTAAGTACAATAAGATAGAAATCGCTTTGAAATTTCTTTTTGTTTTCAGCTATGCATTCATAAATATTTTTATCGTACTCAGAAAGCTGCTCACTCATGGCCTCATTAGCAGTAGGTGCTTTATTATCTTGTTTCAATAATAAATCCCTTGCTATCTTTCCAACATTCTCTCTCTTTTTTTTAAGAGGCCTTTTCTTCATCGCACTTGCGTTCATATAAAATTACGCCTTTCTCTTTTTTTCTTTTATGCGCTCCAACCTTAAACCAATCGCCTTAAAAATATTGCCTAGATGCTCAAAATCTAGTTGCTTGGGATCCTTTCTAGTATCAAGCACTCCCTTTAAGCAACTCCAATCGTCCCTTAAGTCATTTACAATCGGATCTGACGGGCTTAGTTTTTGTCCATCATCAAAAGGCACGCTCCAATACGTAGTGTAATTAAGTTCTATATCAATAGGTGTAATTTCTTCTGTTTTATCAAGTATGTTTTTACATATTTCTCTAATAGTCTCAATTCTTACTACCATAAAACCCTCATGTTTTTATGTGTCAGTCAACCTTATACATAAGCGATTTGTTTTTTCCATAGATGTCTTTGTAATTCTTATATACCCAAAGATCTAAAGTGGACTGTTTTTTTCTCTCTGTATAATCTACTTTTCCGTCCCAATAATTGTGTACAATTTTTACATCCTGGTTTTTAGAGCAGCCAGAAAACAACAAACAACCAAAACTAAAAATTAGGCCTACAAAGAAAAAAGATACCATTTTTAACGTTCCTTTATTTTTAAGCGCGCCTTTGTTTATATTGTTGTTGCTTTGGGGGGACGCAGATGGTACGGCGGATTTGCGTCTTTTAATTCTTACAATTCGTCGTACCTTTTCTTTCTTTGTTTTTTTCTGCTCAAGAACGAGCTTTTTGAAGAACCTGAAAATATAGTTCCATATCTCTTTTAGTGTCATTTTTTCCTCTTTTTTTATTCGACTTTTTATTCAATTATTCCTATAAACACTAGTGTTATAATGACCCCGTTAGAATCAAGAAAAAAAAAGTAGTAACAAACAAATCTTGTCTAACGGGGCAAGAGATATGGAGTAGAAGAGTAATTCTTCAACCATATTGTCTTTTGGACATTATAAATGCTAAGTATTACTAATACGTTGGAACTTTCTCCTGTGAAATACGCACTAATTCATCGTATCTGCGGCTTCCAACAGAAGGCTCTTTGTATTTGTAATCCCTTTTCTTGCTTTTCTGCATATTTGCCGGTATCCCAAGAATATTAAACGCAATTCTTTGCGCTTTCTTGTCTGCTCGTGGCATGACAGGCATGTTAAACCTTCTTAGGTTTAAGGTTGTTTGTTTTTTTTGCGTTATCTAAGCCAATCTGTGCGTCAATTCCAGAAATTGTGTCGTTAATAGTTTCTGGAAGATATCCGCCTGATGCAGGATACTCTTTAATAAAAGATTCGCTAGGCATACCAGCTCTTCCTGAATTGCTGGAGCTGATCATACTGCCTCCGTCGTAATATTTCTTCTTTGCCATCTCATTCCTTTCTTGCAGTCTAAGACTGCTTTGGAAACTGCAGGTTTTACCCCGCAAGGTTAATAATATAAACCTCTATCCAATAGATAGACTTAAATGTTTTTAATCATGTCATTCTTCAAGGCGCCGACCTTCTTAGCTATTCCGCTATCTAGAGCCTCACCCTCTTTAATCACTGACTCTTGTTTTTGTTGTAACGTCGCAGCTAAGCGCATCATTTGCTCGATCTGGTTAAGGTCAACACCTTCTATTTCTTGCATAGCCCTAACAACGTTAAGCAACCCAGCTGCTCTGTCTTTGGTTGCCTCTGCTCTTCTTTCAAC
>Ga0114923_10003271_pt1 | contig 10936 bp, 7 predicted proteins | sample SumtaG_FD_89578 | JGI IMG/M metagenome (GOLD analysis project Ga0114923, IMG submission 89578) | Deep subsurface microbial communities from Indian Ocean to uncover new lineages of life (NeLLi) - Sumatra_00157 metaG | ecosystem: Environmental > Aquatic > Marine > Oceanic > Sediment | place: near...
TATTTGATAGATATTTATTTTAGTTTAATTCAATAGTTTTAATTATATAGAAAATCGAAATTTCTAATTTCAGTGTGGTTTATTTGAGTGAAAAAATGAATGTTCTGTTTATAATTACAGACCAACAACGTGCCGACCATTTAAGCTGTGCGGGAAATCCTGATTTAAAGACTCCTAATTTAGACCGCTTTGCTTCTGAAAGCGTTCGATTTACGAATGCTTATTGTGCCAATCCGATGTGTATGCCGAATAGATCCACAATATTTACAGGTAAATACCCCAGTATTCACGGTGTAAGATGCAATGGAATAAACCTTAATCCAGAGATCCCTACCTTTCCTGAATCTCTTTTAAAGAGTGGTTATCATACCAGCTCATTTGGAAAAATTCATTTAAATTGGTATGGAACGCCTTGGAGCAGAAAAAACTTTTCCTATGAGATGATGATTCCGTTTATTTACACACCTAAAGAGAAACAGAGACCCCTCCCAAAACCCTACTATGGTTTAGACGAAGTAAAATTAACATCAGGGCACGGAGATGCTGTTGGAGGACAATATTTGGATTGGATTGAGGAAAAAGCCCCAGATTATTTGGAATTAATTAAATCTAGGGCAACTAAAATATTTGACCATATATTAATTGAATCGCCAATTCCAGAGGAGTTTTATCAGACGACTTATATTACAGAAGAAACTATTTCCTTCCTTGAAAGATTTTCTGAAGGTAAGTACGGGGATAGGCCTTTCTTTGTGCATTGTTCATTTCCAGATCCCCATCATCCCGTATGTCCCCCTGGAAGATATCAAGATATGTATGATCCTAATAAGATTGAAATTTCATCAACATTAAACGAAATTGACAAACTTTATCAACACGAGGTATTGAAAAATTATGTAAATATATATCCAAGAAATCGATTACGGGAAACTAATGAAGAAGAAGTGCGAAAATTTCAAGCTTACACATATGGTGTATTGTCGTTAATCGATCATAGTGTTGGGCAAATATTAGGAGCATTAAATTCATTGGGCTTAGAAAAAAATACGATGGTTATTTTTACTAGCGACCATGCAGATTTAATGGGGGATCATGGGATGTTATTTAAAGGTCCTGCCCACTATCAGGGATTAGTAAAAGTGCCCTTTATCTGGAAAGTACCGGGAATGACTAAAGCTGGTGTAATATCTGATTCTCTTGTGAGTTCTATTGATATTCCTTCAACAATCTTAAATTTATTAAACATTAAAGAAAAATTCCAACCTCCAGGAATGCAAGGAATTGATATAACACCTATATTACAGGATCCTTCTGTTAAAGTAAGAGATCACTGCATAATCGAGGAAGATGAGGATGCGCATAAAGCTACAAAGCAAGATCAATATCGAAATATTCGAGTTAGAACTATGATAACCGAGGATTATAGAATTACAATCTACCAGGGATATGGAAACACAGGAGATTTATATGATTTAAAGAAAGATCCCAACGAATTGGCTAATCTCTGGAATGATAAAAATTACAAGGAGATAAGAGATAATTTAGTATACAAAATGTTTCACGAAATCCTTAATCTTCAAGATCGCTTTCCTAAGAAGCAAGCCCAAGCATAAATCCAATTTATTATATTATAATTAATATTCAATTATTAAAAGTATAAATTATAGGATTTTATCATGAAAATAACTTTCTTAGGAACGGCAGGCAGTCTTATGACGGAAAATAAGAGCTTTCCTTCAATTTTAATAAACAATGATCTCCTTCTTGATTGCGGTGAAGGTTGTACTCAAAAATTATTGCAACTAAAAGCAATAGATACAATAAATACAATCTGCATAACCCATTTACACGGAGACCATATCTCGGGATTTTTTTCCTTAATCTGGTATTACTGGCTAAGTAATAGAACTAACGACTTAATTGTTATCGGCCCCCCCAAACATCAGCAACTACTGAAAAAATTTTTACTCTAATGAATGCCCCTGGATTTGAAACGTTTAATTTCAAAATTCAATTTAAAGAGTTAACTGATACAAATGATATTCAAGAATTTAAAGGAGATTATGAGATAAAAAGTGCGAAAATGGACCATGCTATTATTTCATATGCTTATCGTGTGGAAAAGAACGGTGAATCAATTTGTTATTCTGGAGATACTAGACCAACAAAGCAATTAGTTAAATTAGCAGATAAGTGTGATGTTTTTATATGCGAATCCACGTTTCCAGATATATATGCGAAATTTGCTAATGAATATGGTCATTCCACTCCTTCAGATGTAGCGAAAATGGCAAGAGACGCCAACTGCCAAAAATTAGTATTAGTTCACCTTTATCCCCTCTTTGCGAAAAAAGTGGTAAAATCTAAAGACACCTTGAGTGAAATATTTAATAAAGAGATTTTAATTGCTAAGGATTTATTAACATTAGAAATATAAGATAATTCGTAAATAATTAATCAAAAATGATTAGGTAAATAAAATTGTCATGACAGATAAAAAAAACAAACCAAATATTATTTTCATTTTTTCTGACCAACATAGGGCTGATTCAATGGCTTGTGTTGGGCACCCTGTTGTGATTACGCCAAATATGGATAGCCTTGCAAGTGAGGGCGTAGTATTCAATCGATGTTATACAAATTCACCCCTCTGCGTGCCGGCTAGAAATACAATAGCTAGTGGATTATACGTGAGTCAACATGGTGCGTGGAATAATTTCATGCAAGCTGATCGAAATGGACAGAGTCATATCCGAAATATATGTGATGCTGGTTATCATACAGCCGTAATTGGAAAGACTCATTTATTAGAAAGATATGATGGACATGTTAAATATCAAGAACATAAACTTAATGATTGGGGATATGAAGATGTAACGGCACTTGGAAGTACCGTCAATAATGGGAGAGTAGATAATGCTTGGACAGACTACCTGGAGGAAAAAGGTTTACGAAAAGAGTATAGTAAAAGCATAAAGAAGTTCTTGCGATTGAATTGGGGGCTCAAACGAAAGCCTTGGGAGGACATTCCAGCTCCTCTTCCCGTTGAAGCACATATTGATAATTTTGTTGGAAGAAAGGCAGTAGAGTGGATAGAAAATTATGATGAAAGAAAACCCTTTTATCTACAGGTTTGTTTTCCAGGACCACATCCGCCTTTTAATTCTTCTCCAGAGTATCGTGCACTTTACAAGCCTGAAGATATGCCTCCGGGCATACTTGAAATGCCTAAAAAACCTCATTCAATGCTGGTAGATTTTGTATTAAAATGGAGCAACCTTGGGGGCATGACTCCTGAACAGATGCAACTGCTAAGGTCCTTTTACTATGCTAAAATAACCATGATTGATGAGCGAATTGGAGATATCATTGAGTCTTTAAAAAAAAGGGACATGCTCAATAATACTTGGATTATTTATTCTTCTGACCACGGAGAAAACTTGGGCGACCATTTTATGAGCCAAAAAGTCGTATTTTTTGAAAGTGCCCTAAAGGTTCCTCTCATTATTCGCCCTCCTGGTGGAATTAAAGGATGGCAGTCGAATGCCCTCACTGATCATCTTGATGTTGTTAGTACAATGTTAGACATTTCAAAGGCCAAAGCTCTTGAAATAAGTAATGGAAATTCCCTTTTAAATAATATTAAACTTGATAGTTCGGATCCAAAGGCACATGAAGGTAAAGAAGTCATTTTTAGTGAAGTACTAGGCTTTTCCATGGTTTTTAATGGAAGATATAAGTTGGCAGTCGATGCTAGTACCCTTGAACCAGTTGAAATGATTGATATAGAGCAGGATCCTCAAGAAATGTTCAATAAGGTCAATGATCCTTCTCTTGAAACAGTGCGCGAAAACTTGCTTGAAACGCATTTAAAATCGTTGCTAAAAAAGAAGAATATCAAAATGCTTCAAGAAAATGTTATAAAAAGAGAGGAACTACGCAAACTATTATTAAAATAAGAATATGTTTCTTATTTTAGAAATATAAGATTATTCGTAAATAATTAATTAAAAATGATTAGGTAAATAAAATGTCAAAAAAACCAAATTTCATCATTATAATGCCAGATCAGCATAGAGCTGATATTCTGGGATGTGCGGGAATGCCTGTTAAAACCCCAAATTTAGATCGTCTGGCGTCTGAAGGAGTGAGGTTTGCTAATACTTTCACTCAGTCACCTCTATGTGTACCCGCAAGAGCCTCATTTTTAGTCGGAAGATATGTTCATGAAACAAAGGTTTACAATAATAAGATTTTTCTTCATGAAAGCAATCCCGAGATGTTAAAGACTTCATTTCTTAACATTCTTAAAGATAGTGGTTATGAAACCGTTGATATAGGAAAAATGCATTTTGTACGTCATAAAACTAAAGGACATAGTGCAAGGATTGAGGGTAAAGATTTGAGACATGTAGATCACGTGAAAAATCACCTACCTGAAATGAAAGAGATGGGTTTTACAGAAGTTCAAGAAGTTTGTGGAAAAATGGAATGTTTCGGTGTTGGGTCTGCTTATACTGACGCTCTAAAGGAAAATAATCTATATGAGGATTTTGCAAACCACATAATAAAATTCCCAATGAAGTATGCTGATCCAATGCCATTGCCGGAAAAGTATTATATTGATAGTTTTGTGGGAGATATGGCTATTAACTGGTTAGAGAATTATAATAATGATTCTGGTTCTAAGAATCCATTTTGTTTATTTATTGGAATTCCTGGTCCGCATGATCCTTTTGATTGCATAAAAGAATATGTGGATCTTTACAATCCAGAGGAAATTAAATTAACTAAAGAAGAGTTACAAGTACCAAAAAGGCCCCTTCCTAGGTATGTCTCTCTTTCAAGAAATATAAGCAGTAGTAAAACTGTTACAGATGAGTATATTCAAAAATGCAGAGCTGCCTATTTTGGAAATGTTACTTTAATTGATAAAAAGGTAGGACAAATTAGAGATGTTTTAGAAAAAAATGGATTATTGAATAATACGTGGATAATCTATACAAGTGATCACGGGGAACAACTCGGGGATCACAAACTTTTCATGAAATTTGTATTTTATCGCTCTGCTGTTCAAATTCCTTTAATAATTCGCCCTCCTGATGGTATGAAAGGAAAAGTTATAGAACAAGATGTCGAATTAATTGATATCCCCGCTACATTACTCGAAATTCTTAATATTAGTCTTCCATCAGAACATCGTGGTAAATCTTTACTTCCTTTCATTATTGATAAGAAATCAACAGAAGATTATCATCACAAAAATCTCATTATTAGTCAAGTGGGTAATTATGCTATGGGTGTTACAAAGGATTGGAAATTCGTTGTTGATTCCTCATCGGGGAAATTGTTAGAACTATACAATCGAAAAAATGACTACTATGAAAATGATAATCTCGTAAGAACTGATGAAGGTAAGAAAATTGGAGAGGACTTATATAAAACCTATCTAGAAGAAATAATTCCCAAAGTTAAGACTAAGAAAGGAATCAATTTAATTTGAATTTCTACCATTTTTAATATTTAGAAACAGTTTCTATTTGATTAGATGTGATATTAAAATGCCAGATAAACCTAATTTCTTGTTTTTTTTTCCAGACCAGCATAGGGGCGATTGGATGCCCTATAGTAGCGAAATCTTTAAGTCATTTGGCATGGAAGATTTACCCTTAAGAATGCCAAATATTAAACAATTAATGCATAACGGTGTTACGTTTACAAACGCGATAACTCCCTCACCACTATGTGCTCCAGCACGGGCTTGTCTTGCCTCTGGACTCCGATACAAAAATTGTAAGGTTGCTACTAATCATGAGAATTATCCTACAGATCAAAAAACTTATTATTCCGTATTGAAAGAAAAAGAGTATATTGTTGCTTCTGTTGGAAAATTAGACATACATAAACACGATCTTTTCTGGGGTATGGATGGATGGGTTCCAGAATTAGGTGAAATGGGATTTACTCAAGCTATTGATAATGAAGGAAAGTGGGATGCGGTTTTATCAGTCACTAGAAAAAAAGATAAAAACGGTAAATATGTTAAGGCGGATCCAGGAGAATACCTAATTAAAGGTCCTTACATGAAATACCTGTCGGAAAAAAATTTACTTGAAGCTCATATAGAAGATTTTATGAACAGATTAGGAAATAAGAAAATGTTTAATTCGGATCCTACACCACTTCCAGATGAATCATATTGTGATAATTGGATAACTAATAATGGAATTGAAATGCTAAGAAATTTTCCTAAGAATAAACCATGGCACCTAGTCGTTAATTTTGTATGTCCTCATGATCCATGGGATATTACCATGAGTATGAAAAAATCTTGGGAAGGAGTCCTTTTTCCTAAACCGTTTAAAGGGAAAATAAAAAGCGTCAATGAAGAATTAAAAGTAAGGCAGAATTATGCAGCAATGTTGGAAAATATTGACGGAAATATTGGGCTTTTTATTAATGAGGTAAAAAAAAGAGGCGAATTAGAGAATACCATTATAATTTATTCAAGTGATCACGGTGAAATGTTGGGGGATTTTAGAAGGTACAATAAGATGGTACCTGAGAGAGGATCTACAAGAATTCCTCTTGTGATATCTGGTCCAGGAATAGAAAAAGGAGTATATTGTAATACTTCCATAGAACTTCAAGATGTGACTTCGACTATTGTAGATTATGCGGGAACTAAAATGGAAGAGGCAAAAGATTCGATATCACTTAGACCTATTCTTGAAGGAAAAAAAGAAGTTCATAGAAAGTATCATATTTCCGCATTTGGAGGATGGAAGATGATTAGTGATGGTGAGTACAAACTAATTGTAGAGAAGAAGAATAAAATCAGATTGTATTATCTAATAGAAGATCCATGGGAGAATACTAATATTGCTGAAGATAAACCTCAGATTGTTGATAAATTAGTAAATGAACTAAATTTAGAATATAAAAAAAATTAAATATAGAAAAACAATAGTGGATAAGCTTGAATAAGGTTGAAAAGATTTCATTAAATGGAGCATGGAATTTAAAACAGGATAACAAATCGATTATTATTACTAGTCAAGTTCCAGGATCCGTATTTGAGGCGTTAATCGAAAATAATATTATCGAAGATCCTTTTTATGGACAAAATGAGCATGAAGTCTCATGGGTCTATGATTCAGATTGGATTTATGTAACCCGTTTCGATATAAATCCCAAATTTTTAGAACATGCTAGAATTTTACTCCGCTTTCATGGTATCGATACATTTTCAGAAGTATATCTAAATGACGAACTCCTTGGGATAACAGAAAACATGTTTGTTACGTATGACTTTGAGATCAAAAGTAAATTAAAAGCAGAATCAAATGAATTAAAAGTTATTTTAAAGAGTTCTACATTAAGAGCCAAACAAGAGATCAATAAATTTGGAGTCAACCTAAACACAGGTCAAGCATCCTTCCCGGGGATACCATATTTAAGAAAAGCTCAATATTCTTTTGGATGGGATTGGGGTCCAAAATTGCCAGATATTGCCATTAACTCTGTAGAAATTATAGGGTATAATGAGATAAAAATCAATTCCATATATCCAATTCAGCATTTTAATTATTTAAAGGATCCTTTAAAAATTGAAGACCCAGACGAATTAGCCACCAATAAAGTTTTATCTGTTAAATTATCCGTAAACATTGAATTGGATGCAATCACAAAGGAGTTAAATACCAATGGTTACAGAATTAAAATTGAACTCAAGGCTCCAGATGGAAATACTTTTGTGGAAGAGCACCCATTAACAAACCTTACCCAAATTATTGATTTTAGTTTAAAGAATCCTTATTTGTGGTGGACTCATGACATGGGAGACCCAAATCTCTATGAAATGGCGGTTTCGATAGTTAATGAAGAATTAATTGAATCTCAAACTCTGAAAATAGGAATAAGAGATATTCGGTTAATTAGAAATTCTGACAAGTGGAAAGAGACCTTTTATTTTCTTTTAAATGGAGTTCCATTATTTGCAAAAGGTGCGAATTGGATACCCATTGATAGTTTTATCCTAAGGGGTAAAAAACTTGGACTCTATTCCATGAATTTAAATTACGTGAAAGAAGCCAACATGAATATGATCCGAGTATGGGGCGGAGGTATTTATGAAGATAATTTATTTTATGATATATGTGATGAACTCGGAATATTAGTTTGGCAAGATTTTCCATTTGCCTGTGCGGTATATCCTCACGATAGAGATTTCATCGATAGTCTCGAAGCGGAGTTTATCCAAAATATTAAAAGAATACGGCATCACCCCAGTCTAGCACTATGGTGTGGAAACAATGAAAATGAGTGGATATGGAGATTATTACTACTTAGTTGTGGTATCTCTGATCCTAAAGATATAGTAGAATATGAAAGCGGATATGTAGAGATTTTTGAAAAAATCTTACCAGAGTTGTTAGATAAATACGATCCCTCTCGTCCTTATTGGCCAAGCTCTCCTTCTAATGGTATGGTCGGTGATAAATTAGGGAAAATTAATTCAAATAATCCAGATAGAGGTGATTCTCATTATTGGGCAGTGTGGCATCAGAATAAGAAATTTAGCTCATATCGAAAATTTGATTCTCGGTTTATGTCAGAATTTGGATTTGAGTCATTTCCATCTATGAAAACAATTAGAACTTTTTGTCCTGAAGATCAATTTGATTTCTTTTCTCCTATTATGAAAAACCACCAAAAAAACGATGCGGGGAACAAAAAAATTCTTAACTATATGGAACGGAGATTTTCAATCCCTGAAAAATTTGAAAATCAAGTTATAATATCCCAAATCACCCAAGCAGAGGCAATTGAATATGGAGTTGAACATTGGCGTCGAAATAGGAATGATTATCATTGTATGGGAGCACTCTATTGGCAACTAAATGATTGTTGGCCAGTTGCAAGTTGGTCTTCACTAGATTACTTTGGTCGATGGAAAGCGCTTCATTATTTTGCTAAGCGGTTTTATCAATCAATTTTTCCAAGTGTTAAAGAAAACAGAGAATCTATAGAGTTTTGGATAACAAATGACAGAGTAACACCCTATAACTCACTATTAGAATGGCGTATTTTAAATTCTGAAGGTAAACCGGTTAAAAATGGATTATATAATTCAACAATCTCACCTTGTTCTTCACTGAAGGTTGGCACTGTTGATGTGAGTGAAATAAATAAGGAAGATATAAATTGGAAGAATAATATCGTATTTTTTAAGTTAAAAGATAAAACTAATGATAATCAAGTAGTATATAATGGATTTCGTTTATTTAATTCTCCAAAATATTTTAAGTTATATAATCCAGAATTAAGTTTTAAATCCGAAGTCATTTCAGGTCCAACTGATGGATTCAAAATAGAGATAACTAGTAAGAACATAGCTCTTTTTGTATTTATTGATTCTAATGAGGTTGATTTTATTGCGTCTGATAATTTTTTCGCCATGGAACCAAATGAAACAAGAACTATTCTTCTGAATGATATACGGTTTTTGGGTTCTAACAAAAAAATTAGCAAAGAAAAGATTCAAGATAAAATTAGGGTAAAATCTCTATTTGATTTATTATATGGATAATTTTTAAAGACCCATTTCTATCAGTTTTTTTTTAACTGCTATTAGTTTCTTTCCATAAAGATTATACCATTTCGTCATAATAATAAATGCTATAAGACATATGAGAGCAGGCATTAACGATCTATGAACTCGTATTCCCCATATTGCCAGCGGAGTTTGCACTGCGTTAGGATCTGGATTGTAACCCGTGAGAATGTGTACTACTGGAATTGCAATTCCTACGAAGATAAGGGATAATCTGTCAAAAAAGGTCCTAATTCCCTGATACATTGCTTCCTGATGTTTTCCTGTTGTAACTGTGACTTCGTCATACACATCTGAGCTAACTAGCCCTAAGGGGATCCAAAAACCTCCGACAACTGCACCGCCTATAAAACCAAAAATGATAGCTTCTTCTAAAGTCGTTATCCATAATCCAGGAAGATAACTGAGTGCTATCAATAAAAATGCCAGTCTCATTGTTTTTCCCTGTCCCATTTTTTTGCAACGATTTGCCCAAAAAGGTATAAATAATAAAAAACCTATATACCCAGCTAATACGGTATAAATTGATACAGTATAAGGTAGCTTTAGTATATCTTTAAAAAAATATACTCTGGAGGCGGCAGCTAAAACATTTGCGAACGTGAATAGCATAAAGACCAGGAGAGCTACTACGAAGTTTCTTTGTCGGAAAACTGATTTTACTGCCACCCAATAGGGTTCCCTTTCTGTATTTTCATATCCTTTAAGAAACCGCTCTTTTAAATCCTCAGACTCGCGTATACCAGGAATAGTAATGATCATACAGATAAACAATACCAAAACTACCAACATTTGTGCGAAAACCATCGTATCCCTATTACCGTAAATATAAAAAATAGGTACTATAAAACCTATCAAGATTGCTATTAATTGAGGTATTGTGGTATTTACAACGCTTGATTTTCTACGTTCGGCATCTGTACGGAAATGTGTAGTGAAACTTGCGTTTATATGTATTACAAAAAGTGAATAAAAAGTGTCTAAAGCACATGATACAATTACGAAATAAAGAAAGACACCCCAAGGGTCGGGATTGTCAACTAGATTATCAGGTATAGCAAATAAAAGAAAATAACAGATTAAAAAAGGTATTATTCCTATGACCATCCATGGAAATCTCATTCCCCATTTTTTAGTAAATTTAAATGGTCTATCAGTGAGATAACCTAATAGAGGATCATTTATCATGTTCCAAATAGCAAATATCACGAATGCGAGTCCAAGTAACAAAACAGGCATGCCGATTTCGACCTCGTAATAGTAGAAGACATAGGTATTAAATTGAGTTAAAAAGAAAAATACGAGAAGATAGCCAAAAGA
>Ga0114923_10003272_pt1 | contig 10935 bp, 16 predicted proteins | sample SumtaG_FD_89578 | JGI IMG/M metagenome (GOLD analysis project Ga0114923, IMG submission 89578) | Deep subsurface microbial communities from Indian Ocean to uncover new lineages of life (NeLLi) - Sumatra_00157 metaG | ecosystem: Environmental > Aquatic > Marine > Oceanic > Sediment | place: near...
CCCAGAACTCTCTGCTATACGTCGGATGTTATACTGTGGGTCTTGTTATGCTTTCTGTGCTCCGATAAAGCAGGGTGCGCGTACTCCCGATGAGGATAGGACTAGATCTATGTCCTTCTTGTTACTCTTGCCCCATAGTGACATTAGGTAGGTTCTCCAGTTCCTTTTCCTGTTCAGGTGTCGAGATAGTCCAATGCTTTAGTTCCAAGTCTCGCTGCTTTAATGCTGCGGACAGGAACGACACCAGCCGCTCTGTTAACCTAAGCTCAGGAGGTACAGCAACTGTAGCGACGTTGCCAGCGACGCTAACTTTTACCTCGCAATTTACAACAATGCCTTCTACTTCTTCTAGCTCAATTTTTTCCGGTTGATCCAAACCCACCTTCGCCCCTTTCTGTCATGTCAAGCTCTTCAAGTTCTTCGAAGTGCGCACGACAAATCTCATTCAATACCATCTGGGCAACACGGTCGCCCTTACTTACTCTAAACACCTTGTCCCCATGATTGATCAGAAGAACCTTCATCGGCCCTCGGTAATCACTATCAACGGTCCCTGGGGTGTTTACTACAGTGACCGCATAGCTTACAGCTAAGCCACTACGGGGCCGTACCTGAATCTCATACCCGGGAGGGAAGGATACGGAGAACCCAAGGCTCACCACACCAACTTTACCGGGTTGAATGTCAAGATCCTGGACAGAAACCAAGTCTGCACCAGCGGACCCCAATGTCTTGTACTCCGGAACCACAGCGTCCGGGTGTAACTTCTGAATCTTAACTGTATGCATTACTTAACCTCAAAGCTGAAGGGGTTCTTCTTCTGGGGCTTACTCTGCCGTGACTGTGGCTTAGGAGCCTCATAATCAAAACCCTCTATCTCTAGTAGCTCTACCTTAACAACTCTACCTACAGCTACCGGGGTCTCCGGCATTAGGTTGAGGGGGTTTCTGCCCTGATTCCGAACAGCTATGACTAACTCGCCCTTATGTGTGTGGTCCACTACTGTTAGAGCGGGGAAAACTTCTGCTGCTTGGTCGGCTAGCTTAGGGTACGTGCTAACTTGAAGAACGTATCCAAAAGGTATTTCGCAGGCTACGCCAAGGTCGACTCTTTGAATCTCCGAAGGTTGTACAGTCACATGTTTAATACAACGAAAGGTCACAGCAGTCAAATCCTCTGCTATAGTAACCCCTTTCGGCCCTTCTTTAGTCAAATCGGCAAGCTTCAAATTAGTGTGTGAATTCATTTGTAATCCTCTTGAGAAAGGAACCCCTGATCAACAGGACCCCTTTCCTAAGTCTGTTACTTCTTGCCGGACAGCATTGAAGTAACGTCGTCGGTCAGGCCCTTAGCCCTACCCAGCATATCGCTGACTAGTCCTAGAGCGGCCTTCGCAAGGTTAGAACCTAGTAGAGCACCTACTGCCAAAGGCAGTGCATTTGAGATACCCCAATGCGCAGCACCAGTTACTAGGCCCATAAGTCCCATTACAGTTTCTTCCATGATTCTACACCTCCATAGGTAAAAGCTTTCTATGCTTCCTCTGAGGATGGTGTAATGTCACCGCCAGGGCACTGCAGGGGCCAGGCGGCGCACCTTGTGACTAACCGGGCAAAGCCCGGCTAGTCGAAAAACTAAAGACGCACGTAGATTACGCTCCTCGACCAGGGTTTCCACCGCCGAGCGTGACGCCAGCAAGAGTAGCATTCCCTACGGGAAGCTTTCCGCTTCGGCCAAGTCCAACATGTGGGAGACCAGTGCTCGTACCTCGGTTGTCCTGCTTCTGCGTGTAACCACCAGTCCAGACCATACCATGCTGAGATGGTAGTACGCCTGCTACTAGATCCGGGTTACGCGTAGTTTCGGGGCCAAAGCCGTTTGCATTGGTGTCAAAGATGGAATCTAGTGAGTCAAGATTGACTACAGTTCCGTCGTGTTGTAGTACACCCATGTTATATCCCTCCGTTACAATGTTATTGTTTTCTTCTAGGCCATTGTAGTTCCGCAGACGCGGGTGGGCGGGGCACTGAAGGCCCGAAAAGAGAACAAGTTCTCTCACGCCCGGAGGGAGAACCTAGATTACTCCTCACTCATAAGCCACATAAGTAGCTCATCTGCGTCTACGCTTGCCAATTCTGCTAGATTGTTTTCACTGCTAGCATCTTCTCTAGTGCGTACTGCTGTAGTACTATACGGCTCTAGCACCACTGGTTTGTTTCCATCCCAATGACGTACAGTTAAAGCCTCATCAAACGTAACCAGAGAGTTTAGATTCTCCTTACTTACACGCACCAAATACTCATCGTCCATGTCTGCAAGAATCTCTAAATCGATGTAAGTCTCAACGCCCATTCCTTAATCCTCCTTGTGAGAGAGGTGGTGGTCCGTAGGGACCACCTTGGAGAGTCTCCCGAGGTGGGAGACGTGCCTCCCTCTCATCAAATAATACGACATTTGGGCTATTTTGTCAAATACCCTTAACTCTGTTCTGGTGTTTCGCTCCGAACAACGTTGTCGGCCTGGGGCTTTCCCTCAGGGCTTCGAATCTCATCGAAGGTCACCTTCTCACCAGTTTCCAGCTTCTTGAAGCCTTCCATCTGGATCTTCGTGTAATGTACGAAGATGTCACCTTCCACATCTGGGGAAACGACGAAACCGTATCCCTTCTTAGCGTCAAACCACTTAACTACTCCATCAACCATTTTAATCTCCTAAGAAATTCTAATCATGTCGTCTGTGGGCCGTTTGCCCACTTAGGAATTATACGACAGAAACTGCATTTATGCAGTAAGAATTTCGGGTCTTGTGTCAGTTATTAGGACCATGTGTTCAATATGCGTTGCCCGGGTTCCATCCCGGGTCGCGATAGTCCATCTATCGGGCAACATGCCGAGTTTTGTTTCTGTTTTCTTCAACATCGGTTCCAAGCAGAAAACCATGCCTGGTTCTAATTCCAACCCTTTTCCTTTAATACCTGCATTAGGAACTTGTGGGTCCTCATGCATCCTTTGCCCTATAGCGTGACCGCAGAATTCGAGTATGTTATAGAAGGGACTACTAACCGTAGATAGATGAATCGCTCGACCAACATCCCCTAACTTGTTCCCCGGAACACAGGCCTCAATGCCTGCGTTGATCGCAGCTTCGCTGGCGATCATGATGTCAATATCGTCTTGTGCCATCTTACCTACTCCGAACAGTCGGGCTGCGTCTGCAAACCAACCGTCCAGGCTCAAACCGCAATCAATGGAGATCATGTCCCCTTCTTGAATGATCTCCTCTTCAGTAGGAACTCCGTGTACAACAACGCTGTTCCTAGAAAAGCAAATCGAATTTGGGAAGGGGTGTCTTGGGTCTCCATAATTCTTGAAAGCGGGTATAGCATTGTGATCTCTAATGAACTCTTCTGCTATCTCGTCCAATTCCTTACCAGAGCGTCCCGGCTGGGAGCATGTCGTTAACATGTCCAAACACCGGGCAAGCAATGCTCCAGAAATTCTCATTTTCTCCACTTGTTCGGGAGTTTTAATCACACTCATTCTAATTCAGTTCTCCAGGGAAGATGAGCGTCAACTCAGTCAACCCGTCTCTGGTATTAACAATACCGTCTACTGTCTCGTCTTCGTTAGCCAAGAGCAGCAACGCTTCTATCAAAGCCCTGTACCGAACATCCAAACCCCGAGTACTTTCATCAAAAGGATTGGCTGCCTTCGTAACAACTGGCGCAGGTGCGGTAGTTTCGGCCAACTTTACGAAATGCTCATGCCAAGCCACAAACCATACCGCTACTTCAGGAGCGTACTTAGCTGCCTGACTACGTAGATTCTTGGGAAGCGCGTTGATAGCCCCCACTGCCTCTGCATGGCCTCCGTGCTTTACAACCAAAGCTGCGGGACGTCCTCCAGAGTTGTAGAAGGTCAGAACTGCTTCCAGCTGGATCTTCTTGTCTTGTACGCGATGGTACTTCTTGTTGAACAACCACCACAAGGTAGCACAAATGGCTTTGATCCCTCTGTCAGGATCGTCTGCTTCCTTCTTGGAATAGTCAGCCAAATCAGCGGCCTTCTCTGTCATGGCAGCAATGTTCACCACCTGTCGGGCACCGATGCCCGTAAATTGTCCATAGCCGTAAGCTCCTGTGGGGCTAACAGCCTCGCCAATGAATCTAGATTCTTGTGTGATCAAACCTCGGACTAGGTTTGGATCAAGGTCAAAGAGGTCCGCGTACTCTTCAATGTACTGACGGACATCCTTTTCTCTGTCGATTAGATCTCCAGTGATTTTTGCCATCACACTCTCCTTGGATTGCTCTCAGTTTTGTAGGCCCCCGTTACTTTCACGAACTCGGCCTTTCTTTGTAGCTCCTTGATGTCTCGCGCACCCGCGTAAGTCATGCCGCTGCGCACACCTCCTAGAAGCTGGTCAATGACGTCCTGGGCTTTCCCTGATACAGGGGCCCAGAAGTCAGTACCTTCTGCTACCGTCTTTTCCTTGAGACCTCCATAGTATTCATTCTGAAAGTCCGCACTGGCTTGGCCTCGGAACTTGGCCATTAGAGGGCCAATACCTACACCGTATTTAGTGCCTTGTCGGGCGTCTTTAACCTTCTCCGCAGCACTCTCTTCCGTTAGGGCAAAGAGCTTGCCCATCATTACGGTAGAGGCTCCGACAGCCAAGGCCTTGACCACATCGGAGCTGTTTCGGATTCCGCCGTCTGCAATAATTGGAACTCTAAGGTGCGTAGCTTCCTCCGCGCAGTCCCTAATCGCTGTAAATTGTGGAACTCCAAACCCTGTGACAACCCTTGTAGTACAAACAGCTCCTGGACCGATACCCACTTTAATAGCGCTCGCACCTGCATTAGCGAGGTCATGATAAGCGCGTGCCGTACAAACATTTCCGGCGATGATTTCCAAAGTCGGATAAGTGTCCTTGATTCGCTTGACCAAATCGACCATGCGTTCCGAATGTCCGTGAGCGACGTCAATGCAGATACCAACAGGATCAACATCAATGATAGTAGAGATCTCATCAAATTTACCTACTCCGCAGGAAAGAATTACCCGCCCCTCAAACTCCTCTACCCAGCCTTTCTGGGTTTCAAAATCAGTAAAGCGGTGAAAGATCGGAATTCCTCCGTTCTTCACAATTACTTGTGCCAACTCAGATCCGATTACCGTATCCATGTTAGCTGGAACCAAAGGCATACCAACCTTCAGATTCTTTGTGAGCCAAGTACTAAGGTCCGGCTCTGTTCTACTTTCTACATTGTTGTACCGAGGCACCAAGGCCACGTCGTCAAAGGTTAATGCTTCTCTCATGATCCTACGAGCTTTCCTAGTTTGTCCTTACCTGTCAAAGCCAGTCGGGTAGTACTTCTAACCGACTCCACTGATAGTTTGTCCATCAGCTTGATGTGCTTCTTGTAAAGGTCCGTATCAGCTTGACCTTCGGTGTAAGCTTCCCAGATATTCTCTGCGGATGAATCGATATCTTCCTGCTCACCGATGGTGGCGTAGATCTCGCCCATCTTCATGTTGTTAATACGTTCTGCAGACAGTCCGTGTTCGGAGAAGCTGTTGATTGCTTCTCGGAAAGCCCTCTGAGTCCTATCAACCTTTTCCATGTCTGTAGCAGTTTTGCACTGCAAGAACAGTTGTCCAGGGATGTCCCAGTACAATGATGCGGAAGCACCATAAACAAGACCTCTCTTCTCACGTAGTTCCTCAAACAGGTACTGTGACAAACAACCAATCCCGAGTCCCAGGCCTATCCGAGTACGGTACGTCCTTGGTATAACCAAAGGCATGAGTGTTTGTAGATACCCCTGCTGAATGCTAGTGTCTACAAGTTTGATCGGCGCGTAGTTGAAGTTGAAACGAAACTTCTTTCTCTTCACAGGAGAACGAGTCTCAAGTCTGTCGTATCGGTTCACAGCTTTCATCAGCTGCTTCTCAGTTAGATCTCCCGTCACTACGAGTACCACATTGTCTCCTTGGTAGTACTCCTCATAGAAACGAGTCAGGTCTTCCATCGTGGCGCTCTTGATTACATCGATTCCGCCTACAATAGAGTGGTACCTATCACCTATACCCTTTTGGTACAGGGTCTCTGCTAGCACAGACCTCTCGTCATCGAGATCTGCTTCAATCTCGGAGATTACTGCGGGCTTCTCAACTTCCTCCCACCGCTCGGCCGGGAATTGGCAATTGTAGAACATGTCAGCGAGAACTTCATAGCTCTCCTGCCAATGCTTCTTCAAGCCCGTGGTTTGGTAGATTGTGCGGTCGTGCCAAGTGTACGCATTGTACCACGTACCATACTTCTCCCACTCCCGATTGATCTCAAGCCAAGTCCGCTTTTCTGTCCCTGCGAACACCATGTGCTCTAGGGCGTGGCAATAACCCCACTCTGCGGGACTTTCATCAACAGCTCCAACTTGGACGTAATAACGCATGTCTACCAGGCCAGTTTTCATTGGCCGGAACAAAACAGTAACGCCACTTTTCCCCTTGAGTATCTTCATACGTCCCCCTAGATCTAACGAGACACAAGCCCCGCCAGATAGAAGTATAAGACAGGATTAGACTTTTAGCAAGTTCTAACTCTTGTCGCCTGGTCCACCCTCAATATTGATGCCCCCGCTACCACCGGAACCATTCTTCTTCCGACGCTCCCGGATCGCCGCAAAGCGCTCATCTTTGAGCTTATCCTGATGCTTCTTTTCCTCACGGAATTGCTTAGCGTGCTTGGCACGGTCTTCCTTGGTGGAGTGGACATTCTGTACGTGTTCTCCACCCTTGGGGGTAGCTACATGTACACCTTTGTTCTCAGCCATATTAGGCCCTCCCGTATTTGTCTTCAAGTCTCTCGATGTCGTCTTCGTCGAAATGACCAAAGGCGATCTCCAAAAACCTTGCGGGCTGTCTAAGCTCATTCTCTATGGAATGGATACTGTTCCTTGGAATGTAGCACTCAGCCCCTTTGTGAAGAACTCTCTGTTCTCCATTTAGATGGGTGATCAATCCCCCATCTAACGCAATCCACAGCTCATCTCTGTTCTTATGTCTCTGGACCGACAGCTTTTCCCTTGGATTGACGGTAATGATCTTGACAGTGGTACTTTCATTCTCCGTGTATTGCTGGAATCTTCCCCAGGGACGTAACGCATCTATGTACATTATTCACTCTCCAAAGCTATTGTAACGAGGGACACTCCTGCGAAGGGCCCTCCCACATTGGTCCGTACCATTCCTATGTCTCCTGGAAGAGGTACATCTTTGAAACTGGTCGTATACTTTGGCCCGCTGAAAAACACACTACCAAATGGGAACTGGTCTTCTCCAACATCGTGGTCCTGGTGATTACTTCCTTCAGACATACACATGTCTATCAGGATTGTGTTGGTGCCTGTGGTAGTATAAGTACCAGAAATAGCAAAGTCAGGCAGTTGGGTATGCTGTACGATACAAGAGGGTGGTCCGTCAAAAGTTCCGCTAGTTCCGCTTACGACAGCAGACATCGCGTTCATTCTTCCAACAGGCTCATCAAACTCTACTGTCAAAGTGCCAGTTACCGTACCCGCCAAAGGCATAGGCTCGTCTAAGGTAAACAACCAAGCACAAGGGAAACTTGAACCGCCAGGTCCAGTGTGGACAATAGCGGTGGTTAAGGGCACAGATGCCAAAGGAGATACCGCCGCTCCCGATAGGGTTGCGCTGGTAGGCTCCGGCTTAGTGGTATCCACTCCTCCTACAAAAGCGATTAGAGTGTTTCCGTCTAAGACCGGTCCTGGAAACTCCATCTCCCAAGAGATACGAGAAGAGGTGACTTCCTGGATACCTGTGGCGGTAGTAACTATTCTTCCAGTCATGGGGCCTCTGACACAATGTTTTCGTCAGTGATGTTACGTTCCTTAGTCAGGTTCAGAGCTGTACCAGAGGTGGTGTAATCTTTACCTATGTTGGTTGGATCTTCGCCTGGCTTCCAATAGTGTTGGAGGTTAGCTTGAGAATCATATCCCGCAGAGGCAGTGGTTAGATCTATACCAAACCCTCCGCTAACAACCGTTCCTAGCTCTATTGGGTCTAGGATTTCACTCCACATGCCGAAGTGTCCTAGAATTCCACTGAAGGTGGCAAACTGCCCCGCTACTGCGGATCCGTAATAAATTCTACGTCCTTCTTCGTCACCCATTATGCCTGAAGCATTTACGAACGACACCCCGGTGGTGGTAGTAAATGCATTTCGAAACGCGTTCAAATCAAACCCGTTCCACTGGAGGAACGTATGTGTCCAGACTTCCGTCTGGAACCAATCAGGCCACCCATAGTGCTTGATGGTGGTACCCTCAAAGTCTTTGATGATTACTCGCAGCTCTGAAGGACGCTTACTGTGTACCTGGGTTTCTACTGGAAGAGGAGTTGATAGAATATCAATCCTATCCTTGTTGCTGTTATCACCCGTAGAGAAAATAGTCTGGTGCTCTTTGTTGGCGATGGGTCTTACCCAAAACCCCATCGTCCAAGTATTACCGATGCCTAGATTGTTTGGGGAGTTATAGATACCATCACTATAAATCCCAAGGTTGTAGGCCCCAAGAGCGGTAGTGCTTTCAGTACGACTTAGGTATTGTCCTTTACCATCTAACTCAAGGCTGACCGTGTTAGGGAGAAGCCCGCCTTCGATGTTGTAAATACCAAGATTATACTTACTTGAATTGTATTTGCTTAGAGTTACCATTCATCTAAGCTTGGGTCCATGACGTTATGAGTCCGTGCTCAATCACCACAGTGTTTAACGCCGACGGCCCCCCACTTGTAGTGGGCGCAAAGAAAAATTTGGTGTCTGTTAAACCTCCGCCTGCAGTCACAGGTACCCCTGAGACAGTTAGGCCATTAGCAAAGTCTCCTAGAGAGGTAGTGATGCCGAACGAATCGAGTACCGTCTCTTCAACCTCAACATCGTCTTTGATAACTATGCTGACAGCCTCTCCGGATACAGTAAGCTGTTCTCCTACAGAGACTAATTCAGGTCCGCGCCATTCTAGGATGTGCCTTCCCCCGCCCAGGTCCTCATTAGCAATCTGTCCGCCGAACTCGGGCAGCCCAATAACATTGATCCCAACGAAAATGGAATCGCTTACCTGGGGATCTCCAACCCGCACAATGTCTCGTACATCAAGTTTATCGAAGATACCTGTGGCGGTGACTAACGCACCGGTCGAAGACCCTGAGAGAACAACTACCTCTCCAGGAGGTCCAATTAGAACTCTCTCTGTGAAGCAGCCAGATACAGAAACAATACCGCTTGCCGTAATTCCACTAGCAGTTATCCCAAACTCATCAAGCTCTGTAGTGCTTCTTCCAACAGCTAGGCCTCGGGTGAAACGTGCGCGCCCTCTAACCAACATAACTCGGTTAAAAGAGGTGTCATCACTACCGATGACAACTGTGTTGGGAATATCAGCAGAAAAGATACCGGAGGTGGTGGTGATTGAGTGCTGGTTAAGGTAAGTAGTGCCCTCTCCAACCTGGAGAGACTCTGTAAAGAGCCCACTCCCGACCACCTTGAAATCTAAATCTTCGTCTCCCGCAGTGCCTGATACGACGAAAGGCTTACCCGACACCGTAGTGATAATACCTGTATCATTGTCATATGCTTCTTGTAGGGTGACCGAGGCATCTATGCCATCGATCTGACCCTGGAGGTGACCAGAGGTGGTCGTAATGCGTACGTCGTTTGCGTCGATGTCACTCTGAAGCGCCCCAGATGCTGAAACGAAAGCGCCGAGAAATCCAGAAACCGTAACAAGTCCACCCCCGCTGTCAAAAATCTCAATACCGTCGGCGGCAAACGTGTTGGCTGTAAGGAGAGCCCCGTCTAGAATATCCAAAGACTCGTTTAGCCTGAGCCCCCAATCGGTCTCAACATTAACTTCTGGTTTCTTTAGCGAAATCTTCGGGGTTATATCCGTCATCTTATTCCATGGAGGCTGCTAACGTTAGTCCGTTGGCAACCGCGTGGAGCGGATCAGCAGCATGTCTTAGTGAGCCAATTTCTACAGGCATCTCTACCGTCTCTAAGGCTTGCGTAAACTTCTCTAGGAACCCCTTAGGCAGCGAAGTCCCACCACCAATCACCATAGGAATAGGATCCTTGAACTTAGGTAGAGAAGGAGATCGCTCCAAGTCATGCGCTATGTTATCTAGCGTATAGACCAGGAGGTTTCCGTAGTAGACTGCGATAGCTTGGTGAATCTGGTTGTTGGGATCAGGGTTCATGAGGTCAATAGTATCCCCCTCCTTCTCCTGCTGAACCAAACCTCTTGTCATGTCGGTAGCGATAGCTACTTGCTCGTCTATCCAATCCCCGGACCGCGTGGTACTGAAAGAAACTACAGAGTCTCCTGCTGACATCACTGCTACATTCATCATGCCTGCACCACAAGAGATCGCAATTCCTGTCAATCCCTCATCTAGAAGTTCGGAGTAGGCTAGGGCCTCTGCCTCATTCATCGGATGGGGATCAAATCCCTTACTAGCAATGAACGACTTAACCATGTCGCTGTGGAATACCTGATCGAAGTTAGCATCGATGGGCTTTGCGGGAACACCGAAGACCAAACGCTCTCCCTGCTCCTTAGGCTTGCCAATAACAATGCTGATCAGTTCCTTCAGGATAGGGAATGCTGCCTTTTCCTTAGGAGATAGAACCCCACGATTCATGGGACGCCTGGTATCAGCATGGCGTTCGTTAGCCATGAGAAACGCAGGATCACCTAGGACATAGAATCCATCCGGCTGTTCAATGTAAGGGGCATTCCTATCATCCAATCCACGCTGTATCATTCTCTTGTTAATAGGGGTCTTGTAGGGAATGTGAAGGAAGCAGTCTCGGACCTTCTGAAAGTCAACTGTGCCTCCCTGATTGAAC
>Ga0114923_10003273_pt1 | contig 10933 bp, 7 predicted proteins | sample SumtaG_FD_89578 | JGI IMG/M metagenome (GOLD analysis project Ga0114923, IMG submission 89578) | Deep subsurface microbial communities from Indian Ocean to uncover new lineages of life (NeLLi) - Sumatra_00157 metaG | ecosystem: Environmental > Aquatic > Marine > Oceanic > Sediment | place: near...
ATTTATTTTTTTAACTTTTTTTGCTTTTTTTCATATTTTTTTTTTTTGGTTCTTTCTTTTTTTTTCTGAATTCGTCTTTCTTTACGATATAAAACAAAAAATCTAAATAAAAATGTTTTTGAAAACTGTTTTCTTTATAAAATTAAGATGAATGTAACCAAAGTAGAGGAGAATATTTACGAGATAGCTCCAAAAACGTTAATGGCTCGTATTCAAGGGAATATTGAGAAATTTACGATGCGAGTTCCTGTGAGAATTTACGCTAATGATTATATTTTGGGGAAAATAAAGCAAGATAGAACCTTAGATCAAATTAGTAATGTTGCGTGCTTACCTGGGATAAAGAAGCATGCTATTGCCCTTTCGGATGCTCATCAAGGGTATGGTTTTTGTATTGGGGGTGTTGCTGGGACTGATGCAGAGAATGGAATGATATCTCCTGGTGGAGTTGGGTATGATATCAATTGTGGAGTAAGATTATTGAGGACAAATTTGCATTTGACAGATATTAAGAGTTCTCTTCCTGGTCTATTAGATTCAATTTTTCGTAATATTCCTTCAGGATTGGGGTCAAAGGGTAAATTAAATATTAGTTATTCTGATTTAGATAAAGTTTTAAACGATGGAGTTAATTGGGCGCTTGAGAATGATTATGCTTTGGATGAGGATATTACGCATTTGGAGGAGAATGGATGTTTAAGCAATGCCGATGCCAGTTTAGTTTCACAGAAGGCTAAGCAGCGAGCTGTAAAGCAGCTTGGTTCTTTAGGAAGTGGAAATCATTTTCTTGAAATCCAAAAAGTTGATAAAATCTATAATAAAGAAATTGCTAAAAAACTGGGGATAATCGACTCAAATCAGATCTGTGTAATGATTCACACTGGGAGTAGAGCTTTGGGTCATCAAGTATGTACTGATTCGTTACGGAATATTGAGCAAGCAATGAAAAAATATAAAATTAGGGTCCCAGATCGGGAATTAGCCTGTGTACCTGCGGATACACCAGAAGCTCAGAATTATTTAAAGCAAATGGCTTGTGCGGCTAATTTTGGTTTTACAAATCGTCAATTAATCACGCATTGGATCAGAGAATCATTTCAAAATACTTTTAAAAGAGATATAGATAATTTAGATTTAAATTTGATATATGGGGTCTGTCATAACATATTAAAGATTGAAGAACATGAAGTTGATGGGAAAAAAATGAAGTTAAATGTACATAGAAAGGGTGCTACCCGAGCGTTTCCCCCGGGTCATCAAGTATTATCCCAAGACTATAAAAGCATTGGACAACCCGTTCTCATCCCCGGAACAATGGGCACAGCCTCCTACCTTTGTGTTGGCAAACAAAAAGCTATGGAGTTATCATTTGGATCTACTGCTCATGGATCTGGCAGAGTAATGTCCCGAACTAGAGCTACTAAACAATATTGGGGTAAAAAGATAAAAGAAGATTTAGGAAACAGGGGAATTTTGGTAAGAGCTGCCTCTATGAAAGTCATAGCTGAAGAAGCGCCTGGAGCGTATAAAGATATAGATCAGGTTGTTCAAGTGAGTCATGATCTTAATATCGTTGAAAAGATAGTCAGACTTAGCCCTGTCGGTGTAGTTAAAGGGTAAGTTATTTTAGACACTTATATATCAAAAACTACTTTTATCTTTACACTAACTTTATTCTCATTAATTTCCATAAAAGAGTAAGTTATTCCTTTCACTTCTGTTCCAATCTCATGCTTATCTTTATCAAATATTTCTCCTTTAACATTAGCTCTTAATATAAATTTCCCATGTTTTTTCATGATTGGAGCAATCGAGATTTCATTGAAAATTAATTCTTCCACATCGAAAATATAAAGAAATTCAGATAAGAAATCAACTAAAAGACTTTCTTTATCTTCAGCTTCAATCAGGATTTCTTTTTTAAATGAAGGCAAAATTAGATTTAAATTTGGAGAGATTGTCGTCATTAAACTTAAAGCTGCTTGTGAGAAAGTTTCTTCTAGGGTTGGAGCCCAACATTCTACTTGAACATCTGCTGTGTGATCTAGGAATCTAAATCCTGCTTTTTTCATTTTTTACTTTTTTGAGAGTTACTCTACTAATTATATTAAACCTTTAGATTTTAATTTTATATAAATTTCGTAGTGGTTTAAATCCATTTTAAGAAACATAACTTTAATGTTTTATACAATTGCTGATGATCTGATTTTTTATCGATTATTATCATTTATTAAAAAATTCACCAATTTTGAGCTTAAATTACTTAATTATTTTTATAAAAAGACAAATGGAATCTATTCAGACTCGGTTATAATAATCGACCAATTTATTTTTTTCTTTGTAAAAAGTGAGGACTATTTTATTTCAAAGCAGTACTTGAACTCTATAAGAAGGGAGTTAGCTACAAAAAAGGTTTTAATTATAAGAGTAGAAAGAATTTTGATAAATTTAATATTTAGTTTTTTTCCTGATGTGTATATCCACGATATTAAGATTGATACTTATTCTAGTTCTTATAAGAAAGTAATTTCTCTTTATTTTTTAATTGCTGAGTAGCGTGGTATTGCAATTGGTAGAAATGGAGCCTACATCAAAGTAGTAAATAAACTTTTTAAAAACTTTATTAATTTTGAGAATAACGACATCCCTCTAGAAATAAAATGTAAATTTATGAATTGATATTAAAGGAAATGCAATATCACCACGGAACACTTTTCAGCCCCCCAAAATAAGCCACCGTATTTGCAATAATACTTATTGCGGGAGTTAAAATTATCATTAATATTACAATAAAAATATCGGGGAGCAAGAAGAGCCCAGGAAATAAGAAGCTCGGAATAGATCCAAACAATAAAGCAAAAAGGGCAAAATCTAGCTGATCGACGATCCAAAATGGGGCACCGCTTTTTATATCAAATCTCCTTTTTAAAAAAGATCCAACCAAATCACCAAATGCGGCTCCATACGATGCCAGAATGATCCGTATTATTAAAATTATAAAATTTATGGGGATACTTCCACCTGTAAAATAATATTTAAAAATTGTTACATTATCGTAGAGGATATATTGCCCTTGAGCCACTGAATCTAAAACAAGTTCTTGAATAGGAAGCCATAATCCAATAAAAAGGAGAAAAATGAAAAAAGAAATTGGTATCCCGATAAACAGCGGGCCTTTTAATCCATTCCAAGTTTTGTGGTCTCCTAAAATTCTCCTTCCATCGCGGAAATTTCTTCCTCCATCTATAGGATTGCCTCCACCAGTGAACACCATCGAAGCATTCGAAATATATGCAGGAACCATAAATAAAAGGCTAAATATTAACATTGAGACCCAATCTGCCCATGAGTAAATTTGCGAAATTATGATGAAATCTAATAAAATCAAGAAGACAAAAACAACAGCTAAAATTAGGGCTATCTTTTTCTGTTTTATTTCTAGTTCAGTTAAGTTATTATTTGAGGGCATTTACTTTATTCTCTCACTATAGGAATGATTTTTCTGAAAAAGATGATAATTAGACTAATTCATAATTAAATTAAACTTTTTTTAAAAAGAAGAGCTTATATTAAAATCTTAATAAATCTTCTTACGTAAATAATAATCTTTTAAATTTTTGACGTGAATACTATAATTAGTTGAAATTATCAGCCAAAAATTACTATTAACACGTTAGTATTTTTCATTTTAATTTGGAGATTAATAATTAATTTTAAATATGCAGTTGAAATATTTTATATAAACCTTAATTTCGAGTGCAAAAAAAAATTCTTTTTTAATGTCTGGTGCTATAATTGTTGAAAAATAACGAGAATAATTACCAATTTAATATTGATAAATTTTATGTAAACTATCTTAAAGGTCCAAGAATATTCAAATATCGAGATGCTTTAGAAACATTATACATTCCTGAAGACTTACCACACCGAGATAATCAAATAAAAGAGACTGCCGAAAAGACCGCATGCGCTTTACTTGGTGATTCTCCTCCAAGTTTTTTATGCTATGGGATGACTGGAACCGGTAAAACAGCAACAATTAGATACGTAAGCCAAAAATTAGCACAGCAAAATTCAGAAATAAAGCTGTGGTGGATTTATATAAATTGTAATGTTGTCTCAACTCCGTATCGCATCTTAGCTCATATATATAATACAATTTCAAAGCGAGAGAAGATTCCACCAACAGGACTTCCTAAAGATGTAATATTTAAGAAATTACTTGGATTATTAGATTCTAAAATTGGAAATTCTATTTGCTTTTTAGTTTTAGATGAAATTGACATTATTGTAGAGAAGAAAGGAGGCAATGAGATTCTTTATGATTTGACAAGATTGAATGAAAATTTAGATAATTGTAAAACAAGCTTAATAGGAATCTCTAATAACCTAAAATTCCGAGAGAATTTAGAACCGAGAATATTGTCAAGTCTAGGAGAAGAATATATCGTTTTTCCTTCCTATAATGCTGGTGAGCTTAGAGATATTTTGCTTGGAAGAGCTAAAATAGCATTTCAAGAAAATGCTCTGAAAGAAGATGTTATTCCTCTTTGTTCCGCATTCGCAGCAAAAGAACATGGAGATGCTCGAAAAGCGCTCCAATTGCTGAGAAAAGCAGGTGAATTAGCGGAGAGAGCCCAAAATAAAATAGTTACGACAAAACATGTCAAGATGGCTCAATTAAATTTAGAAAATGATTATGTTGTGGAGTATATAAAGGGAATGCCACTTCAAGCGCAACTAGTTTTAGCGTCAATATATGTGATAAGAAAATTTAGCCCAAATCATGTTATAATCTCAGGTGATATTTATGATGTTCATTCTGAGATAAGGGCACTAATTCCAGGGATAAGAGAGCTTACTAAGAGAAGGATTAGTGACTATATTAACACTTTAGCACAATCAGGAATAATAACTGCGGATGTTAAATCAATGGGACATTATGGAAGAACTAAAATTATAAAATTGGACATTGGAAGGGAGCTTGTTGTGAAAGTACTTTCTAAGATAGAAAAAATCAATAGCATTCTAAACTACAAACCATTTCTGTTACAAGAAGATAAAGTTAAATTAAAAAATAATATTTTTAAGAAATTAAGCTAAGAGTTAAATTCCCAAATATCAATATTATCTACTAGATTTTTGAGAAAAAACTCAGCGTATGTGGAATTTTTCTCATATAAAAGGAGGAATAATTTCAATATATGTTTACAAAATTTTTTGTTTTCAGCCCTTCTCGTTATAAAATCATGGCAATTATGCTTTAATACATTGTTTTTTACATCTATCTCAATACTGTACTGATCTTCTTTTGACCCTTTGACTTCAGATCTAATTATTCCAACCTCAGGATCAAAAATGATTAATTTAAAGTGAGAATTTGGAATTACTGCTGCTCTATTTAAAGTGCTTTTATCCGTGAAAATCTTTAAAAGGGATTTATGATCATTACTCAAGTTAGATTTAAGATTGATACTTTCATTAATCAATTTATATTTGTCCAAAATCTCATTTCTTCTTCGACTTTGCCATTTGTTTAAATTATTCATTAGAGAGTTTGACAATTTTAGATTTTTATTTTCATCTTCAATAACGAATTTGTATTCTAAGCACTTTTTAATGAAATTCTTAGCTTTCTCAGGTGGAAGGATATATAATGTAAATGAAATTTTATAAATTAAATCGTTCTGAGATATAAAAGGAAGATCTATCACTTTCCAAATGTAACTGATCATTTCAGAGGGATTGTTATGAGGAATATTGAAATTCTTTATCATATTCATATATTTTTAATTATATTGAGGATATCTAAATACTGCTTTTTAAGTCTAACTGAATTCCTTTTAAAGTATCAAGCTCAATTAAGGATAAAATCCCGGGTGTTGGCTGTATTCCTAAAGATTTCATAAAAGTTGTTTGATTTTGAAAAGTGCCCGAATTGACTAATGCAATATTGTTATAATAATCCATGCCATTTATATGAAGGTGACCGGTGTGAAAAATATCAGGAATTTTGTTGATGACAAGCCAATCCTTGTTAAGCGGAGCGATTTGAGTTTTTTTCCCATAAACGGGAGCCAAATGTCTACATTTTAATAACTCCTTCATCGTTTCGGCTGGTTTATTATTCTCTAATCCAGGTATCAACATATTGATGTCAAGAATGCTATCTCCATGATAGATTAAAGTTTTAACGTTGTGAGTCTGAACTATTGAAGGATTTCCTATACAACTAACCCCAATATCTATAAGTTCACTAGCGTATTTGTCAGGTACTGCAGGTCTAGGTATGGCTGTTCTTACAGGGTCATGATTACCTGAACTATAAATAATTTTGATATAATCTGGAATCCCCGAAAGTAGTTTTTTGGCTTCGTCGAATTGTTTGTATATATCGGTAAAGACAAGATCTTTTTCTTGGCCAGGGTAAATACCTATTCCATCAACCAGATCCCCATTTATAATTATATATTTAATTCTTCCAGCTCTTTCTTTTTGATTTTTGTTTCCAAGTTTACCATTTATCAAATCAATAAATCTTTTCCACAATTTTTCTTCAAATTCTTTGCTTCCAATATGAAGATCTGAAATTAAAGCAACTGAAACTGGATCGAACGCTTTACTGGGTTCAAAATCTTTAGGGATATCTATTTTAGAGATATAATTACAAAAAATAATCCCGCTTTTACCTCTTTCTCCAGGATTATATAATCCTTCTACATAAACCATTTGATCATTAAGAGTTCTCTCTACTATTTTTACTATATCTTGGTTTTCTGAATCTTTTCTAATAATAACATTAATTAAACTTGTAATATCCTCTAAAACTAGAAAGAAATTCCCATTTTTTGTCTTTCGAATCATTTTCACAAGTCCAATGACAGAAACTTCTACTTTATTTGTTAATCTTAGAATATTGTTAATATTATTAGCAGAAAGTACCTCTGGTCTTTTTCTCATTAATTTTCGAAGTTTATTAAATTTATCTAATGTTAATTCATAAAATTCTTGATAACTTCCATCAGTAAAAAGCTTCCCAGAAGGATCTTTCAGTATTTCATATGATAAATCATAATCTTTAGCAACGGGAGTAAATCCTAAGGTTGTTTTTGATCTTCCATAAATGCTGCTTTTTGTGACTTGTTGATTGATAGACAAATTATCAATATTAGCATTATATTGAAAATTTTCTTCATGAGAAATCATAAGAACCTTATTTTTTGGAGAATTTTCTACTATTTTTGGTTTTATCTGATTTTGTTCAATAAGCCTTTTTTTATTTAATGATTTTGTATATATCTCATCTTTAGGTTCTTTTTGTACTTCTTCTTGATCATTCAATACTGAAACTTCTTTGAATAAAGTCCTGTGTAAAGATTTTGTTATTTCCTTGTTTGGAATTTTTTTTAAGACGTCTAAAGTAAGATGTCCCTTAAAATTAGGAAGGAAACTTACGTTTTTTATAATTATTTTAACTTCATTTAATGGATTATCAAAATTAGAAATAATATCTAAAATATGGGGCGTAATATTTATTCCAGAATTAATAAACTCATTTACGAGAACTTCTTTTTCATTAAAATTATTGACTTTCAATATTCTACAATCCCAAGGAGAATTATAATTATAAATTTGAGGGTAAAATTAAATTATTTTTATTAAAGAAAAAACAAATTTCCATTTATATTAAAAGAGTGTAGAAAATTACCATTCTCTCTAATTTTAAATGTAAAATAGCTCATTAATAAATGAATTTAATTAAATTGAGAAAATAAATAAATTATCGATTTATTTAATAATATCGAATTCTACGATTCATAATATGTGATAGTATATGGCTGATGATATGAGTAAGGAAATGAAAGAATATTTTAGTGAAATCCAAACGCAAGTAGATCAGTGCTACAGTATTGCGGAAAGTGCACGACAGAAAGGATTTGATCCCGAACTATTTGTTGAATCACCTCAAGCAAAAGATTTAGCCGGAAGGGTAGAGAAACTTGTAGGTCCAAAAGGCGTAGCGAAAATTATAAGAAACTTAAAATTGAATGGACTTAATGAAAATGAGCTTGTTTTTAAAGTGGTTTCAGACATTTTAGATAAGAAAATTGGAGATTTTGAATCTTTGGAAGTAAGAGTTGAAAGATCAATCAGAGTTGGATTAGCAATAAAAACAATGGGAGTAGTGAGTGCACCTCTTGAAGGAATTTCTAAAATTTTAATTAAAAAAGATCAAAATGGTAAAAAATATATATCGTTATACTTTTCTGGACCAATAAGAGCCGCTGGAGGAACTACTGCAGCTTTATGTGTACTCATTGCAGATTATGTGAGAAGGAAATCGAAGATTCCAAAATATGAAGCCACAGAAGGTGAAATCGGTAGATATGTTGAAGAAGTTAAATTTTATGATAGGCTAGTTCATTTACAATATCCTTCATCTAACCAAGAAATCAGATTTGCTGTAAAGAGGTTACCTGTTGAAATCAACGGAGATGCTACTGAAACAGAAGAGGTTTCAGCATTTAGAGATTTACCTCGTATCGAAACAAATAATATAAGAGGGGGAGCTTGTCTTGTTTTAAATGATGGAATTCTTCTTAAAGCCCCAAAATTACTTAAAATAGCAAAAGCTATGAAGATAGAAGGATGGGATTGGTTATCTGACCTTAAAAGAATTAGTCAAAAACAAGAGAAAAAACAGGGTGAAGTAGGTGAGAACCCAAAAACAAAAGAAATAATCCCGCCTAATTCAAAATATGTAGCAGATATAATTGCTGGGCGGCCTGTATTCAGCGATCCTTCAGAGGTAGGCGGTCATAGAATTAGGTATGGAAGATCCCGAAATACGGGATTAGCGGCTGGAGGAATGCACCCTGCAACCATGGCGATTTTAGATGGTTTTGTAGCAATAGGTACACAACTGAGAATTGAACGGCCTGGAAAGAGTGCAAGTATTTGTCCTGTTAGTTACATAGAACCACCAATAGTAAAATTGAAGAATGGTGATGTAATAAAAGTCTCTAGCTTAAAAAAGGCAAAACAAATTTTTTCTAGTATTAAAAAAATTCTATTTATAGGAGATATTCTATTTGGATATGGTGAATTCAATGAAAATAACCACAAATTAATACCTTCTGGGTATGTAGAAGAATGGTGGGCAATGGAATTAGAAGAAGTTATTAATAAAACCGGGACTAAAGACAAAAAACTTTTATCGTATGTTAGTAATCCTTTTGAAAATACACCCACAGCTCAAGAAGCTATAAGTATTTCAACACAGTTTGATATTCCTTTACACCCATTTTACTTAGATTTTTGGGGTAATATTTCTATAAAAGATATAATTCTTCTAAGAAATTATATGATAGAGAATTTAACTGAATCTGATGGAAAAGTTGAAATAAATTATAACAAACCAATTAAAAAAATTTTAGAAAAAGCATTTGTATGTCATAAAATACAAGATAATAAAATTATTTTCAATAAAGAAAAAAGTTTCATCTATAAAACACTATTTAATTTAAAAGATAAAAAATTATTAACTTCTGAAAAAGAAGATGACGTGTTCACATTCTTTACTAAATTATCATCTCTCAGAATAAAAAATAAAGCCCCTTATTTTATGGGATCTCGTATGGGACGCCCAGAAAAATCAGAAAGAAAAAGCATGAAAGGGATCCATGCTCTTTTTCCTTTAAGTGATGTAGTGGGGAATTCAAGGTTGATAGAAAAAGCTATGGAGTTCAAGTTGAAAACACAATCTGTTAATGAAATTAAACAAAAAGGAAGGAAGTCAGGAGAGTTTATTAGTCAAGATAATGTAACAGAAACAGGAAAAATTAAGATTGATGTATGTAGAAAAGTTTGTACCAAATGTGGTAGAGTTACTATCTTTAATAAGTGTAATTTTTGTGGAGCTGCAACAAAAGTTCAGAAAATTTGTCCACGATGTAATAATTTATATCAACCTTTTGAAGAAAATTGTTTTAAGTGTCAGAAACCGTTGAAAACTTCAGCTGAAGCTAAATTTAGTATTAAACAACATGTAAATTCGGTTTTGAATTCATTAAATATGAAATTACCAAAGAAAATAAAAGGAATAATCGGATTAACTAATGAATATAAAATCCCGGAACCTTTAGAAAAAGGAATATTAAGAGCAAAGAACAAGGTATTAGTATATAAAACCGCTGAAATTAGGTACGATGCAACTGATATACCGTTAACTCATTTTAAACCAAAAGAAATTGATACTTCTGTGAAAGTTCTAAAAAAGTTAGGTTATTCTGAGGATATCGATGAAAAACCTCTCAATTTCGATGATCAAATTTTAGAATTAAGAGTTCAAGATATCATACTTTCCGATGACTGTGCAAACTATTTTTTAAAAGTTGCTAAGTTCTTAGATGATGAATTAGATTTATTTTATGGAATGGATCGCTTTTATAATATCTTAAATAGAGATGATTTAGTTGGCCATCTAGTTGTAGGGTTAGCACCTCACACTAGTGCTGGAATAATTGGAAGAATAATTGGATTTTCTCCTGCTAGATCTATATATGCACACCCTTATTGGCACGCAGCAAAAAGACGTAATTGTGATGGAGATGAAGATGGGCTTATGCTACTTTTAGATCCTTTATTAAACTTTTCAAGACATTATCTTCCCAATAGAATAGGTGGTAGAATGGATGCAACGTTAGTTATTGGGACTAAAATTGATCCTAATGAAATTGATGCCGAAGCACATAATGTTGATACACTTTATCGATATCCACTAGAATTTTATAAGGCAACTGAAAAATTTTCTCCCCCTTCCGAAATAGAAAATATTATGGGCCTTGTAAGGAGTAGGTTAGGAACTTCTGACCAATATGAGCATTTGGGGTATAATATTCCCACTGAAGATATCAATGAGGGTCCAACTACA
>Ga0114923_10003274_pt1 | contig 10927 bp, 11 predicted proteins | sample SumtaG_FD_89578 | JGI IMG/M metagenome (GOLD analysis project Ga0114923, IMG submission 89578) | Deep subsurface microbial communities from Indian Ocean to uncover new lineages of life (NeLLi) - Sumatra_00157 metaG | ecosystem: Environmental > Aquatic > Marine > Oceanic > Sediment | place: near...
GGAGTTAAGTGAATCCATTCAAAAAGTTACCAAAAGCAAAACAATACAGACAGTTAGTAAACAGGTTAAAACTTATACGGTAGATGACCATTTAGCAAAAGCCAACGATGAAATAAAGGAGCTATTTAACAAACTTCAGAGAGAAATTTTTGAAGTTGACAGTAGGGTTCAAGAAAAACCAGTTGGTCGGTATATAGGATATAAAATCAGATATCATAACTTTTGTAGCGTATCTTTTTATAAGAATAAGTTGAAAATTCATGTTCGAATTCCCAAGATTGACGATCCCAAAAAGATGTTTAAGAAAGTTCCTAGCAAATATGGTTGGGGTAAAACTCCACTTTGGCATGGTGATATTAACAAAGAAAGTTTAATTGATTATGTGATGACTGTTATTAGGCAAGGTTATGAGTTTGCCCCTGATAAATAAATAAAAAATGCATTTTCAACTTGTTTGGATTCCATCTATTCCACCTAAATATAAAAAAACCATAAAAAGAATTGTTTATTTTATATTATTTGCATGGGCATCTCTTAGTATTTTAGTTTTTATGTTAGATATTAAAATCATTTCATTTAAAAAATTATTGTTTAATGAAGGTATGTGGATTTCTATACTTATTTGGATAATCAGCTTTTTACTTTGCTACAAAGAATTTAAAGAAATTAAAAAAGAACTAAAAAAACCTCCTGATATAATTCATTTATAGATTTTTATAATTTTGGTACAAAAGCTAGTGAAGAAAGTTATAAATAGTAAGTTGGCGATATTATGTAAATGTTTCCGTCACCCAATCATCAGTAACACCCTCCACCATTTCAATTTTACCTTTTAAAAGTCTAAGAACATGAGGTTCAACATAAGTTTTAAAATCTTTAGCAGATTTACTTAGGTCTTTGTTGATGGTTTTTTGTCGGCTGCCCATTCTTTCATCTCCTTTCTAAACTTCTTAAATTGGATCTGTTTTTTAATTATAAAATATATTTAGAACACTTTTAACAATAGGGGAAAATTGATTAAATACAAAATAGATATAGAAGATATATTTGTGGATAAAGATATTGTTCCCATAAGCCTTAGAGGGTAGGGAATCTATTTGAATTAACTTAGGATGAAGGAATTCAGAGTGGTTAAAAAAAGGTTAAGCTATCACTTTTGCCACTTCTTCTCTCAATTTTTGAATTAGTAATTTAAAAATAAGTCTTGTAAAATTGCCTCTATTCGTGTAAATTACGTATTGGTTAATTGATAAAAGGAGAATTGTTATGGATTATTATGCTTCACAGTCAAAAGTGCGTGTTTTTATTAGTTTTGATTATGATTATGATAGTGATTTAAAGATATTGCTTGTTGGCCAATCAAAAAAAGATGACTCTCCATTTGAAATTTCTGACTGGTCTATTAAAGAAGAACTTTCAGGGGACTGGAAAGAAAAAGCAAGGAAGAGGATTAAACAAGTAAGTGTTGTAATTGTTATTTGTGGTGAACATACAGATGTAGCTACTGGTGTAAATGCAGAGCTTAAAATAGCTCAAGAAGAAGAGATTGATTATTTTTTACTTCATGGACGAAGTGAAAAAGTTTGCAAAAAACCAAAATCAGCTAAATCTTCAGACAAAGTGTATAAATGGACTTGGGAAAATCTTGAAAAGCTTATTCATGGATCCAGATAATAATTTTTTATGAGTAAAAAGAATCTCTTTGCAACATCAAAAAAAAGTTATGGGAAAAATTATGATCAGCATTTATATGAAGAATATAAGCTTTATGTGGAAGGAATAGAAAAGGTTAGTGATAGACGGCAAAGTGCAAACAATTATTTTTTAACAATTAATACTGTAATTATCTCTTTTACTCAAATTGCCGGTAGTCTTGAGGTTGCTGGTTTTAATCATAATTTAAAAAGATGGATTTTTGTATTAGGAGTAACTATTTGTGCAATTTGGTGGTATTTAATTCGTGCATATAAACAATTAAATGCTGGCAAGTTTAATGTAATACATCAGATTGAAAATAAACTTCCACTTAGACTTTATTCTTTTGAGTGGGATATCCTTAAACAAGGAAAAGATAGAAATGTCTATTATCCATTTTCTCATATAGAGTTATTAGTGCCTTGGGTTTTTGCATTGATATATTTAGCAATTTTATTTAGTAGCCTGAGCATATTAATTTCTCCTTCTATTAATCAAGAAGCTATTAGTTTAATAACTATTATTTTTAAGTAAGTGGATGACTAAATTAGAGACGAGGGCCATTATTAATTCCCTTAGAAAATAAGTAAATTAAATTGTTAAAGAGCTAGGTAGGGTTTAACTTGTTAGTCTTTGCCTTAAGGCAATTTGACCGTTTTTTACCTTAATAGTAGAGTAATCAGGTTTGGAAGCGAGAACGTCTTTTAAAACCTTTAATTGAACCTTAACTTGAGCTACTAAGTCTTTAGGAAACAATTTGTACAGCGCAAATGGCGAAGTGGGGAGCCAAGCTGAACGGGAAGCGTAATTTGCTACTTGGTCAAAGGGTTTTATCCAGTTATAGCAAACCTTTTTACCTTTTAGGGTAGGGTTCTGAAGTGTCATCTTCAAAAGTAGCCGTTTTTCTATTGGTTCAGAACTTTCAAATAATTGACGAGCTTTAGAAGCTAGTTTTAACAGATATTCAGCTGTGATGTAATATTCTTCGTCGGTAGTTCTTAGTTTGGCAGTTTTATTTTCAATGTCTTTTTGTTTTTGCCGATATTCTTTACGCTTTTTTTCATAGAGACTTACAGTAATACTACTGTCTAGCTTATCTTCATACATTTTTTCAATTCTTTGTTCATAGAGTTGGTAGTCGGCTTGATAGCGATCTAATAAGCCCTTGTGGAATGTTGATTTAGCCTTGTGAGTGTTTTTCAGGGTGTCGATTATGTCTTCAACGACACTTTGAGGCATTTGTAAGCTATCAAAGGCTTTGGCAAATTGTTTGGTTAAGTCTTTTTCCCTAATCCATTCAGCTCCATGTTTGCCGTTGTATTGAGTGCAGTGGTAGTAATGATAGACTTTACCGCTTTTTTTAGTTTTCTTTTCAGGAGTAATACTACAACCACATTCAGAGCATCTGATTAAGCCACGATAGAGAAAGGGGAGTCCAGCATATTTGAAGCGTTTTTTATGAAAGCCAGCTTTAATTTTTTGGACCTTATCAAACAGCTCTTGAGAGATTATTCTGTCGTAGTTGTGAGGATATTTTTGGTCGTTGTAAACCATAGTTCCGCAATAAAAAGGGTTTTTGAGGATACGGTCAACATTGCCTTTAGAAAAATTAACATTGAAGACTTTTTTAAGTTCAGTTTTTATTTCGTTCATTGAGTAACTACTGGTTGAATACCACTCATACATTTTTTGGACCACTTGTGCATTAGAGGGGTTAATTTCAATCCATTTTTTACCGTTTTCTAGCTCAACATTGTCATAGCCAAAAGTGGCTTTACTTGGGTAAACTCCATCTCTTAGTTTTTGTTCTTGGACCCTTTTAACATTGTCGCTAATAGCGTCAGAGTAGTATTTGGCTAATCCCAGGTTAATGCTAAATTGAAACTTTTCTGAAGCAGATATTTTACTGTTAATGACTTGATTATCAGAAACAAAATGAAGTTCAATTTTGTCGCCTAAAGCCTTTTCGTAAAGTTCTGATACTCTTTTATCAAAGATGTTTCTGGATAGGCGGTCCACTTTGTCAAAGCAAACAGTAATTTTTTCTTTTTGCTCATTGATAAAGTCTAGTATTAGGTCAAAGTCGTCTCGTTTGGTTTTGTAAGCACTTTCATCAAAGCTGAATGTTTTAATGATTTTTAGTTCTTTTCTTTGACAGTAATTTTTAAGGCGTGTTTTTTGAGCGGGTAAGGAGTTACCAGCTTCTTTTTGTTCTTCTGTTGATACTCTGGCGATGGTTATTGCCTTCATGGTTAGTTGATTGATGTTTTAATAATTTCATCAATTTTGTTTCTTTTAGCTTTAATTTGTTTTTTGATTTTTTCTTGTTTGTTTAACTCTGACTTAATTTTATTAACGATTTTTTGTTGCAATATCAATGGTGGAGTAGGTAAATAAAAATTATTTAGCTCGTCTGATGAGATTTTTACCATTGTTTGATTTTTGCCTTTTGCAGAGTATTTGAAATAGTAACGACCGATGATTGAATTGAAAAGAAAGGTAAAATATTCCTTATTAAGTTGTTTAGTATTTAACTCAATTCTTATAAATAAATCAGGGAAAATAAAATTTGTTTCTTTGGGTAGATTTTTAATAATAGAAGCCAGTGCAACTAAATCAACAGTATTGCCTCTAGAAACGAATAAGTCGTTTTCTTTAGCGTAATACTCTGTAATATTTGTTTTGTTCTCATTTGAGAATTTCAAATCCTCAAATTTTATATATCCATTTTTAGAAATTGAATTTACTCCAAATACACAGTTTTTAGTATCTGTTTCTCTGCAGTTAGGAGACCAACCATTTCTTGTTGATAGTATATATTTACTTAATTTTTCAATGTAAGGATTATTTTTGTATAAGACTTTTTGAATAGGTTTAATTTTATTCCAACGAACACTAGAACGAAGATTAAAATTTCGGTATGTAATATTATTACTGACAGAGAAATATTTTATTTTTTCAATATTGCTTATTTCTTTCAAATCAAATTTGAACTCTTTTGCAAAAATTTTGTTGAAGACCTCTTGTGGTGATATGATTTGTGTTTTTAATTTTTTTATTTTCTTTTCAATCGGTTTTATTTGAGAAACGATTTGGTTTTGTTTAGACTTGGGGATTAAGGGGATTTTTATTTTTAGAAAGTCAAAAGGACTTATATTTAATTGAGTTTTTCCATTTGACCACCAGTAAAATTGCTTTTTTGTAAATGAAAAGTAACATAGTAAATAAAAGAAAAATAAGATATTTGTATTTTCTTTTGCCTTTAAACTTCCGACTCTTTGATTAAGCAGGTACTTATTATTTTCTAGAATTAGATCGCTTTTTAATTTTCCATCTCCTGTAAGAGAAACGATAATATCGTTTTTTTTAAGCAAGAATCTTGAATAGTTATCTTTGTATCCTTCTGGTAAAAAAACCATATTGTTTTCATCAAAATCATTTCCAACATTACCAATTCTTATTAGCGGTAAGCCCTCTTTTTTATAGTCTGCACTTTTAAAAGCAAAGCCCGATGTAATATCCAAATGCTCTTTTAGTCTAACAAATTTGTTTTTTGATTTTTGAATTTGTTTTTTGATTTCAATGCCCAAAATTGCAGTTTTGTAATTAGATCTAACTAAAGGCTCTTGAGTAAATTTTGTAAAATCAATGGTAAGAGTTTTTAATCCCATATGATGTCTCTTAAATGGTCTAAAGCGGTTTCTTTTATGTCATCATTTACTAAAACTTCACCCTTTTTATTTTGACGGTAAAGCTCATTTGGTTTTGGTTTTTCACCCCTTTTAGTTCTTTTGTATCCGATATTTTTCACTTCTGCCATAAAAATTTTGTAATTTAGTTCTTTGGCAACTTCACTAAAAACCCACCAAGTATTTACAAAACCAAAAATATCTTTAGTGTTGTTGTCGTATTTACAAAGTTCTTTAATTTCATCTTTGTATTTTCCAACAAGTTCTTTAATTGAAAGCTTCTTGTCATCTTCTTCAATATAATCTTTAAGCATTTTTGCTAAAATTTCCTTTTCTTCTTGTTCAGTTAAATCTTTGATTGAAGGGAGTTTTTTTCTGTCTTTTTTGTCAAGATAAACTGCTGATAGATTTTGACATTTGGTTTTGAGATTATTCCATTTGTTTGAATGTTCTGTCCAAAGTTTATTCCACTCATCAATTTCTGCCTTGGTTTTCTTTTGAGCAAAAAGTAAACTTGTTTTTGTGCTGGTAAATGGTTCAAAGGTAAGCTGTGGCAAGGAAACAACAGCTTTTACTTTGAAATATTTGTAGATAAAAAGCCTGATATATTTGTTTTCTGTTGTGTCAAAAACACTTTCAGGCAAAACAACGCCAAAACGACCATTTGGCTTAAGAAGTTGATACCATCTTTCTACAAAAAGATTTTCCGAGTTCTTTTTGTCGCCAAAAATAAACTCCCTTTTTACATTCTTTTTTGTTTCATTGTCTAAATCTACGCTGAAAGGGGGATTAGTGATAACTACATCAAATTGCCCATTTATTTCTTTGTCAAAATAGGTATTATCTGTTTCGTATTGTTTTAAAAAGTTGGGGGCTGTTTCTTTGTCATAAAACTTGAAAGGTAAAAGTCCGTCTTTGACAAAAATGTTTGTTGAGCCGTCGCCGTGTAAAATCATATTCACTTTTGTGGCTGTTCCGAGATTAAAGTTTATTTCTGCTCCATAAATAAAATTTGACGCCCATTTATTTTCTCTATGATTTGGCATAAACCATTGGTGAAATTTGTCTTCTACGTCTCTTGTTTCATTGAGATTATCTTTAAACCTTCTTTTTAGGTTATCTGTAATAAATTTCATATACTCAATAAGGAATGTTCCACTACCTGCACTGGGGTCAATTAAATAGGGAATTTCTAAGTCATTGTTTACTCTTTCTAGTGCCAGCTTATCAAGTTGTAAACCCCAAAGTATAAATTTAACAATATTGATATGAGTGAAAAATTGACCTTTAGTTTGCTTAAATCCTTCTCTAATAATGCCTTCAAAAAAATCTCCTAGTATATCTTTTCCATTGAAACTGTTTTTTCCATCAACAAAACTGAACCTTTCTAGTTCAGAAACAGTATATTTTAGTTTGTTGAGAGAAAATTTCTTTCTTTCTATTACAAAACTTTCTTTGAGTTCATTTTCATCAATAACATTTAGCCTCTGTTTTAAAGCTCTTCTATAAAGCTTATTTATTCTGTTAAAAAGCTGTTCGTTGGTTTCAAAACTTTCTCCATCTTTATATGAAAATATTTGAAAATCGTATTTTTCTCCTTTTTTCTTTTCGCCCTCATCTTGAATTTTCGCCAAAATAATATTTACTAAAGAAGAAAAAACATCGTTGTCATCGGTTCCACCTCCACCCCAAAGAACATTGTGTAAATTTTTTCTAAGTTCGTCTAGTTGTTCGTGGGTAAAACTAGTTTCTAAATCTTTTTTACCATTTTTTATATATGGTTCTTTTTGTGCTTTTCCGTATCTTTCAGGAAGTTCATCGCTAAAGTCTCTAATTTCTTTCCAGGAATCAAAAGAGGCAAATTTTTCATAGTCAACTAAAATACACTTATCTTTAATTTCGTTTTCGTTAATTTCAAAAGTATAAAGAACTAAATACTTTACATTATTTCCTTGTCCTTTTTCTTGTGAGGCAAGATTGAAAAGTTGTTTTTCAATTACTTCATCTTTGTTTTTTTCATAATCTTTTGGACTTTTTAGCTCAATATAAAGAAAAGCATTACCTTTATTATCTCTGACAATAATATCAATTCTTGGCTTGTTTACTTTTGGTCTTCCAATATCATATTCTTTTTCAAGCTCAATATTTTCAGGTTTGTAGCCAAGTTCATTAACAAGTTTGGCGAGGATATAAGCCCTGACGATTTCTTCATTACCTGAAAAAGTTTTAATTTCTCTGTGTTGTTTAATTTGAGAGGCATATTTTACCTTCTTATGCTCAAAATTATAAGTTTTAACGACCTTAATTTTTTGTTTATCCAGATACTCTTTTATAGTCTTATTTATGTTTGTCATTTTTTTCTTTCAATAAACTTGTTAAGGTCAGCATTTTTAATGCGGTATTGCTTGCCAGCCTTGTAAGCCTTAAGTTTGTCTGATTGAATCCAGCGATAAACGGTGAGGTAGGCAACTTTCAAGAGCTTAGAAGTTTCCTCTATGGAATAGTATTGGTCTTTTAGCATATTAGTTATATTTATCATTGTTTATCATTTGGTCTTGAAAGTCAAGTAACTTTAATGGTTTAAAGGTGGTTATTTCTTTTCTAAGCAATGTAAATACGCTTGGTATTTTTGCTGTTTTGAGTTTTTGCATTTCTTTATTTAAGGAATACCAAGTTGAGTTGCCATATCTTTTAGTTATTTGCCTAAATCCTCTAACACCAACATCTTCAAGTATATGTTTTAAGCCAAGCATTTCTAGCATTTTTTTTGGTTTAATATTAGGATTGGCAATAAGAAAGCCGTCAAATAATTTAGAGGGATTGTTTTGTTGGTAGGTGAGTAGGGGTGGGTAGGCATTTTCAATTTCGTTAATGAAGTGAAGTAAAACCTTTTTGGCAATTTTTTGATTAAAGATATTTTCAAAGGTTGGTGTTACTTCGTTGTTTATCTTTTTTAGAATTTGATTGATTTTTTGGCGTTTATTGAGTCTGATTTCAAGTCTTATTACTTCAAATGGTTTTTTGGGATTAAGTGTGTCAAATAAGTTTAGTTGTATGGTATTGTTTTTTTCTTCAGCTCTTTTTTCGCTTTTCTTAGCTTGGCGTAAGTCTTTTAGTTTGTCATAAAAAACAACTTCAAAAGAGTTGGTCCGATATTTGAAACTATGGCCTTCGTTTCTAAAGCTGGTTCTATCAGTATCAAGGCTTTGGTTGATGTTTAGTTTACTAAGCTGTTCTAAGTAGGTGTAAGGCGTGGTGTAGTCGGTTAGAGTAATGTTTTTGGAGTAATGGACTGCTGATACAGGAGCGTTTATAAGGTTATGTTTATAAACATAAGCCCCCATTTCTTTTAAGATGATTTGTAATTTTTCAATTATTTTAGGGAAGTGTTTATTGGTAAGTTCATCAAAGTTGTTGCCAAAAATAAGTTTAGGGATTGAAAGTTCAACACTAAGTGTTTTTTCTGAACGACCAGAGCAGTTAAAACGATTGGTTAAGGTTAATCTTGGTTTGTATATACCTTGTCTTAGCTCGGTTTTAGTAGGGTTTTGGACAAAGGTAAAATACCCACGAAGTGAGTTTTGCATACCTTTTTCAAAACGGTCTATATCTAGTATGGCAAACATAGTTTTATCTAGTGTTAACTTGATAGTGTCTAGCATTTTTTTGGTTCATTACTTCTTCATACTTTTTGATGATTATGGTTTCAATTTTGTTAGCAAATTGTTTGTTAATAGGGTGAAAGATGTTAATGTTTCGGTTGCCAACTTTTTTAGTAGGGTAGGTGAGCCTGTAACCGCTTTTTGGGCGAGTAAATATACCTATTGAACCTAGATAGAGGTTGTTATCAAGAATGAAGCTGGCAAGGGCTACAAGGCCGTTTTGAGGCTTAATTGGTGTGATTTGAATTTCAGTTAGCAGATTTGTCATAAGTTCCTGTTATATTTTTTCTGCGGTCAATTTCAATGAGAATGGAAAAGAAATCTACTATTTTTTTCTTATCTTTGGTTGTCAAAACTAACCTTTTTGATTGAGGTTGGTTTTGCGTATCTGAAATGACTTTGTTTTTTACCATTAAGCAAAGTCTATTCCCAAAAATAATCAATGTATGTGTTTTTAGAAGAGGGGAACAGTTGTTCGGGTAACTAGATGTTACTTTCTTTAGTCAACGAGAGGATTTTCTTTTTAGCTCGTGAGTAGGCGGTTTTAACTGAGTCTTGATTTATTTTTCCATCAGAGTTGGTTAGGTTTTGGTCAGAAATAATTTGATCTGCGATTTGATTAAATGTGAGTTTCTTTTTGTCTCTAAGTTCAATAATTCTATTATCTCTAGGAGAAATGAAAAACTTATTTTTAGGAGGTAAGTGCATTGATCTTGAGATATCTTTCCAGTTGTTTTCTATGTAGTTAATAAGCTCATTTTTGGCAATCTTGTTATGCACCCTTATTGATAGATAGTAATAATACTCGCCTCCATCGTCGTTATGATCTCTATGGTAATACCAAAATATAGGTGGAAACTCAAAATGAACGAAATTACCATAAATCAAATGATGAAGTTGTTTTGAGATATGATAGTTGAAATCCTTGCCTCTAAGAAAAAAAACTTCTCTCATGGCCCTACTCATTAAATCTATTGCTTTTTTTCTTTTATTTCCTGGGAGTTTATGTACTTTGTAGGAGAAAAATGTGCTTGTATATTTCTGCCATGATATTCCCTTTTCAGGTAACCCAGCTTTTTTTCTTGCAGAGATAATTGTCTTTTCAAATTCAGCGTTTTTTTCTAGAGCCTTAATTAAATCATAAACTTCTCTTGTTGGTATAAAGCCGTATTTCTGATGTTGCTGAATTTCTTTCCAGCTACTAACAGCGGTGTTGGGTGGGCTTCCGATTAAGAATAAGATTTTCATTACATTTTTAAGAATTGATTAAGGGTATTTTATCAGTTTCAAGAAATTTAAGAGAGACTTGATATAATTTAAACATGTTAATAAATGTGCTTGATCATTTAAGAAAGCTGTCTAGTGAGACTGAGTGGGTAGAATTTAAACTTAATCATATAAAGCCTCAAGAAGTTGGAGAATATATTTCAGCCCTATCAAACTCTGCTTGTCTAGCTGAAAAAAGAACCGCTTATTTGATTTTTGGAATTGAAAATGAAACTCATGAGGTGAAGGGTACAAGTTATCTTGGTGTTAAAGAAAAAGTTGGAAATGAGAATATAGAAAATTGGCTTATTACTCAATTGGATCCACATATAGATTTTAAAATTGAGGAAATTAAGTATAAGGGATTTCGTATAGTTATTTTTAGCATTGATGCAACCACTCAAAGACCGATCAGGTTTAGAGGGATAGAGTATATAAGGATCGGGTCTTATAAAAAAAAGTTAAAAGATCATCCAGAAAAGGCAACTAAGCTTTGGGAAAAATGTCGTAGAAAGATTTTTGAACAAGAATTAGCATTGACAGGCTTAACAGCTGATGAGGTCTTGAAACTACTTTTTTATCCTGCATATTTTGATTCAATGGAAATATCTTTAC
>Ga0114923_10003275_pt1 | contig 10925 bp, 6 predicted proteins | sample SumtaG_FD_89578 | JGI IMG/M metagenome (GOLD analysis project Ga0114923, IMG submission 89578) | Deep subsurface microbial communities from Indian Ocean to uncover new lineages of life (NeLLi) - Sumatra_00157 metaG | ecosystem: Environmental > Aquatic > Marine > Oceanic > Sediment | place: near...
AGCGCCTGCCGTCTCTGGCCCCTCACCTCCATAGGTACCTGATAGGTGGAGCCACCGATGCGCTTCGATTTGACTTCCAGCACTGGCCCCACATTTTCCAGGGCCTTCTTGAAAATGTCTATTCCATCAGCCTTGGCCTGCTTCTTGATCGTATCCATTGCATGGTAAAAGATGGCCTCGGCTATCGATTTCTTGCCCTGCTGCATCAGGTTATTGATGAACTTGGCCACCACAACGTCGCTGTAAACAGGATCTGGCGTCAGTTCTCTACGTTCCGGTTGGCGTCGTCTGGGCATGATCAGCTCTTCGGCTTCTTGGCTCCGTAGCGGGAACGACTGGTCATCCGATCCTCTACGCCGGCTGTATCCAGCACGCCGCGAATAATGTGGTAGCGGACACCCGGCAAGTCCTTTACCCGCCCGCCTTCAATCAGAACAATGGAATGCTCCTGGAGGTTGTGCCCTTCACCGGGAATGTAAGCCGTAACCTCAATGGAATTGGTGAGACGTACGCGGGCCACTTTCCGCAAGGCGGAATTAGGCTTCTTGGGGGTAGTAGTATACACTCTGGTACAGACTCCCCTTTTCTGGGGGTTTCCCCGCAGGGCCGGCGTGGACTTGCGTTTCAATTCACGTTTCCGCCCCTTGCGAACAAGCTGATTTACCGTCGGCACTATTCCTCCAATTCCATTAGAATATATCCTTGTAAGTTAGATCAATAGCTTTCTTAATGTCAACGACCTTGGGAGTATTACTTCGTACAAAATATTACCTTAACGTCGATACCAGGCAGCCTACGCATTAATAATAGATTCCGATGCTGCCGGAATCTCTTCCTCCTCCTGTTCCATGGGCTCCGGATCCGGGTTAACCACCAGGATATCACGGAAACGAGCCAATCCCGTACCGGCTGGTATCAGCCGGCCCATCACGATATTCTCCTTCAGACCGCGGAGGTAGTCGGTTCTCCCCTCTACCGCTGCATCAGTCAATACCCGGGTGGTTTCCTGGAATGAAGCGGCGGAGATGAAACTCTCCGTGTTCAACGATGCCCTGGTGATACCCAGCAGTAGCGGCTGAAAAGTGGCTGGCTTTGCGGCCCGGGTCTTGGCAGGGGTCTTGCCATCAGCCTTCAAGACTTTGTTGATGGCATTAATCTCCGTCTTGATATAGGCTTTTCCCTCTTCCAGTTCTGAATCACCGGCACTGGTGATCACAACCTTTCGTTTGAGCTCACGGTTTATCTCGTTGACTACAAAGCGATTCAGCCGGTCACCTCTAAGGACACCGGCATCACCCGGATCGTTAATGCGCACCTTCTGCATCATCTGGCGTACGATCACCTCAATGTGCTTGTCATTGATGCGTACACCCTGGAGGCGGTAGACTTCCTGGATCTCGTTCACCAGGTACTCCTGCACCTTGGCCGGTCCCCTGATCTGGAGAATGTCCTGCGGTGCCACGGATCCGTCGCACAGGCGGTCGCCGGCCTGGACAAAATCCCCCTCGTGCACAATCACGTGCTTCCCGTAGGGAATATTATACTTCATCTTCGAACCATCGGGGCTTTCAATCACTATCTCTCGAATTCCACGGCGGGTTCGACCGAACTTTACGTACCCATCAATCTCAGTAACGACCGCTGGATTTGAAGGCTGCCGAGCCTCAAAGAGTTCCGCCACTCGCGGCAGCCCGCCGGTGATATCCCTGGTTTTGCCCATCTCGCGAGAAATCTTTACCAGAATCTGACCTGCTCCCACCCGGCTCCCATCTTTTACCATCAATGTAGACTTTATCGGCAGAACTGATCCACCACCAGTGATTATCTGGCCGTTGTCATCGATGATTTCGATGTGAGGACTAAGGTTCCGGTTCTTGGACTCTACAATCACTATCATCTTCTTACCGCCTTCAACGGCTTCTTCTACATGGGTCTCGCCTTCGATCATATCCACAAAGCGGACCCGGCCGCTGCGGCGGGCAAGAATTACATCTGTATAGGGATCCCAGGCAAAAAGCGTGTCGCCGATATCCACTTCCTGACCTTCGGTTACCGTGACCCTGGCACCATATGGTACGGTGAAAGTGGAAATTATCCGCTTGTTTTCATCCACGATTTCTATCTTGCCGTTACGAACCAGGGCTATCCGGGAAACCCGCCCGTCATTCTCCACCTCGGCAAAATCAAAGTTCTCGGAGAAGCGAATCGCGCCCGCTTTCTTAGCATATATTTCCGACTGTTCGATGATGCGAGCCGCCGTACCGCCGATGTGGAAGGTACGCAGCGTCAGCTGGGTGCCCGGTTCCCCGATGGATTGGGCGGCGATGATACCCACTGCATCACCGATGTTCACCTTCCGCCCGGTGGCCAGGTTAGTACCGTAGCACATCTGGCACAGACCGTACTCCTTCTCACAGGTGAGGACCGAGCGAATACGCACACTTTCCACACCGGCATCCGAGATTTTCCTGCCAAGGGATCGGTCAACCAGGCTCCCGGTCTTGGCCAATACCTCCCCGCTGTCAGGATGAATGACATCTTCCAGAATAACGCGCCCGATTATGCGGTCTTCCAGCGGCTCTACAATTTCCTCCCCGTCCTTCAGATCAGTTGCTGTAAACCCCTGGATGGTGCCGCAGTCATTAATGGTAATAACCACATCCTGGGCCACATCAACCAGCCGGCGGGTGAGATACCCGGCATCTGCGGTCTTAAGGGCAGTGTCGGCCAGACCCTTCCGGGCTCCGTGGGTGGAAATGAAGTATTCCAATACTGAGAGCCCTTCTTTGAAGTTTGACTTGATGGGGTTCTCGATAATCTCATCTTTAGTGCCAGCAAGACTCTTCTGTGGCTTGGCCATCAACCCGCGCATACCGGCTAGCTGTTTGATCTGATCCTGACTGCCACGGGCACCGGAATCGGCCATCATATATACCGGGTTGAAGCCCTCACGCTCCTCTTCCAGCCGTTTCATCATACTACCGGCCACGGCGTTAGTGGCGTGAGTCCAGATATCGATGATCTTGTTGTATCGCTCCCCCTCTGTGAGAATCTGGCGATCGAACTTCCGCTGGACATCCCTTACCTCATCACCGGCTTTATCAATAATACTATGCTTCTCTTCAGGAATCAGAATATCAGAGAGGGCGATGGAGACCCCGCTCCGAGTGGCAAACTCGAAGCCCATATTCTTAAGGCGATCCAGAAAAGCTACGGTCTGGTAGTTGCCCAATTGCTGGAAGCTCTGGCCGACTATACGCTCCAGGCTCTTTTTGGTAATCATTTCATCAAAGTAGCCCAACTCGGGCGGCACAATAGAGTTGAAAATGATCCGCCCCACTGTGGTGTCCTTATGCCATTGCCCATTCAATCGGAAGTTCACGATGGCGTGGAGGTCAACTTCACCGTTTTCCCACGCCAGGCGGGCTTCGTCAAAGGAGTAGAAACTATTGCCCTCGCCTTTGACATTTTTGCGGCTGCGCGTCAGGTAATAGTACCCAAGCACCATGTCCTGTGATGGGATAGCGATGGGGTTACCATGCGCGGGATGGAGAATGTTGTGGCTGGAAAGCATGAGAACCCAGGCTTCCATCTGGGCCCGGGCTGACAGAGGAACATGCACTGCCATTTGGTCGCCGTCAAAATCGGCATTGAAAGCGGCACACACCAGTGGATGCAGCCTGATTGCACGCCCGTCAACCAGCACCGGCTGGAAAGCCTGGATACCCAGGCGGTGCAACGTAGGGGCCCGGTTGAGAAGCACTGGATGGTCCCGGACCACATATTCCAGGACCTTAAGGACTTCCGGTATTTTCTGGTCGACCATCATCTTGGCCCCGCGCGGGGTCTTGGCGTAGCCCCTGAGCATCAGTTCCCGAATAACGATGGGCTTGAACAGTTCCATAGCTATCTCTTTTGGTAGGCCGCACTGATGCAGCTGGAGTTCCGGCCCTACCACGATAACCGAACGGCCGGAGTAATCCACTCGTTTACCCAGCAGGTTCTGCCTGAAGCGGCCCTGTTTCCCCCGGAGCATATCGCTAAGCGACTTGAGTGGTCGCCGGGTACCGCTACGCACGGCCGTCCCGCGCCGGGCATTATCAAACAGGCTGTCCACCGCCTCCTGGAGCATGCGCTTCTCATTGCGCAGGATCACATCCGGCGCCTTGATTTCAAGCAGCTGCTTCAAGCGGTTGTTGCGGATAATTATCCGGCGATAGAGGTCATTCAGATCCGAAGCCGCGAAGCGCCCGCCTTCAAGTGGTACCAGGGGCCGCAGCTCCGGCGGGATTACGGGCAGGGCGGTGAGAACCATCCACTCGGGTTTATTCGGTATCGACCGCTCCCGACGAGGATCAAACATCTTCATCACCCTGAGCCGTTTCAGGGCGTCTTCGGCCTTCTGTACGGAACGGGCCTCGTTTGCCACTTTCGTCAGTTCGTCAACCTGCACGGGAATGTCCAGACGCCGCAGCATAATCCGAACCGCTTCTCCGCCCATAACTGCCTGAAAATAGTTGCCCATCTCCCGTTCCTCCTCGGAAACAGACTCCGGGCCGAACTCCGTATCCAGGGCTAGATACTCATCTTCATTAACAAGATCGCCATACTCCTTACCCGAAAGGCCCGGGTGAAGGACAACATATTTTTCATAATAAATGACCTGTTCCAACTCCTTGGTGGAGTAGCCAAGCAGGTAGCTGAGCTTGCTGGGAATAGACTTAAGGTACCAGATATGGGCCACCGGTACGGCCAGGGTAATATGGCCCATGCGCTCCCGGCGCACCCTTTTACGGGTTACCTCTACGCCGCAGCGGTCGCAGATGATGCCGCGGTATCTGATACGCTTATATTTCCCGCAATGGCATTCCCAGTCTTTGACCGGACCGAAAATCCGCTCACAAAAAAGGCCATCCTTTTCCGGCTTATAAGAGCGGTAATTGATGGTCTCCGGCTTTAGAACCTCACCATAAGACTGGTTAAGGATCATCTCGGGGCTCATCAGACTAAGCGTAATGGACCGGATATCCTGTTTTGAAGTTGGCTGTGTCGGCTTAATGTAAACCAAAGTAACCCCCCAGTTAGTCTAAGGTGACGTTCAGACCAAGCCCTTGAAGTTCTTTAGCAGCACATTGAAGGACTCAGGCATGCCAGGCTTAGGGGTGTTATCACCTTTTACGAGTGTATTGTATAGCTTTGACCGGCCTTCCACATCGTCAGACTTGACAGTCAGAAGTTCCTGAAGAGTGTAGGCTGCGCCGTAGGCCTCCAAGGCCCAGACTTCCATTTCACCGAAACGCTGGCCGCCGAACTGGGCTTTCCCTCCCAGTGGCTGCTGGGTGATCAGTGAGTAAGGCCCTGTGGACCGGGCGTGCATCTTGTCATCCACCTGGTGGCTCAGTTTCATCATGTAAATGACCCCCACAGTGACGGGGTTTTCGATGCGCTCTCCGGTGCGCCCGTCCCTTAAACATACCTTGCCATCAGAAGGCAGTCCGGCCGCCAACATTTCCTGCTGCACCTCATCGATGCAGGCTCCGTTAAACACCGGTGACGAATACATTTTATTCAGCCTGAAACCGGCCCAGCCAAGCATGGTCTCATACAGCTGGCCCACGTTCATCCGGGAGGGTACACCCAGGGGGTTGAGTACGATATCCACCGGCATCCCATCCTCCATAAAAGGCATATCCTCCTCGGGTACAATCACCGATACGATGCCTTTATTTCCGTGGCGGCCGGCCATCTTATCACCCACGGATATTTTGCGCTTGTTGGCGATATATACCTTGGCCAACTTTAAAACACCGGGTTGGAGCTCATCGCCAATGCGGATCTTGAAAATGTCCCTCTCCAGCTCGTCCTCAAGATCTTTCAGAGCCTTCTTATGGCCTTCCAGAACATCTAAAAGTTTCTCCCAAACCCTGGTATTATCAACCCATTGGGATTTAATGCTCAGACGGTCGAAGTCCAGGCCTGATACCTTGGCATCAGTGAGCTTGGTCTTGGCCTTGATGAGCGTGCGGTTCGTGCCCAGATCGCGGATTCCGCCGGAAAGCTGGCCGATCAGCAGCTGCTTGATCAGTTCATTCCGTTTCTCCAAGAAAGCGATGCGTTCTTTCCTGGCTTGGGCCTGAAGTTCTTCGATCCGCTGCTTATCCTCCACCCGGCTGTGTGTACTTTTACGCTCGAATAGCTGAGTTTTGATAACCGTTCCCCTGACTCCGGAATCACATCGCTTGGAAGTGTCTTTCACATCGCCAGCCTTCTCGCCGAATATTGCTCGCAGCAGCTTTTCTTCCGGCGTGGGATCGGTTTCTCCTTTCGGTGTCACTTTTCCGATCAGAATATCACCCGGTTTGACCTCAGCTCCCACGCGGATAATTCCGTTTACATCCAGGTTCCTGGTGGCCTCTTCGCTGACATTAGGGATTTCGTTAGTTAGCTCCTCAGCCCCTCGCTTGGTATCCCTTACCTCCATCTCGGACATCTTGATGTGGATCGAAGTCAGGATGTCTTCTTTGAGCAGGCGCTCATTAATAACGATTGCGTCCTCGAAGTTATATCCCCGCCAGGGCATGAAGGCGACCAGCAGGTTGCGGCCCAGAGCCAGCTCACCATGGTCGGTTGCGCACCCGTCGCCCAGAAGAGTTCCCTTCTTTACTTTTTGACCCGGATGAACCAGGGGCTTCTGATTGATACACGTATCCTGATTAGTCCAGAAACTTGTAGAGGGAAAAGGTGCGCATGTTTTTCTCTTCCCGCAGGAGTACATCTTCCCCCTTGGCACGGGTTCGGATAGTGATGTGATCGGCTTCCACCGACCCTATCACTCCGTCAACGTCGGAATAAATGGCCGCCCGGGAATCTTGGGCCACCCGTGACTCAACACCGGTACCTACAATTGGGCGTTCCGGTTTCAGCAGGGGCACGCTCTGGCGCTGCATATTGGACCCCATAAGGGCTCGGTTGGCATCGTCGTGCTCTAGGAAAGGAATCAAAGACGCAGCCACGGATACGATCTGACTGGGCGCTACATCCATATAATCGACCTGATCAGATGTCACAAGCGGAAAGTTATCTCCTTTACGCGTAAGCACCCGGTCGGATGCAAACTGGCCATCTTTAACAGGCTCATTAGCCTGGGCAATATGGACCCGGTCCTCGTCATCGGCGGAGAGGTATTCTACACTGTCAGTGATTCGATACTCGCCTTTGGAATGATTCACTTTGCGATATGGTGATTCAATGAAGCCCAGGTTGTTAACCATAGCATGGGTAGCCAGAGAGCTGATGAGCCCAATATTGGGGCCTTCGGGCGTTTCGATAGGACACAGGCGTCCATAGTGGGTATAGTGAACGTCACGGACCTCGAACCCGGCCCGCTCCCTGGTCAGGCCGCCGGGCCCCAGCGATGATATACGCCGCTTGTGAGTGATCTCCGAGAGCGGGTTAGTCTGATCCATGAACTGAGACAGCTGGCTGGTTCCGAAGAAGGCATTGAGGACGGAAGTGACGATCCGGGAATTGATCAAGTCCTGAGGGGTGAGGCTTTCGGCTTCCCGGGTGCTCATCCGCTCCCTGATAGTGCGCTGCATACGGCTGAGGGCAATGGAGAACTGGTTGGACAGCTGCTCGCCCACAGTCCGTACCCGGCGATTCCCGAGATGATCAATATCATCAGGACCGCGTTCACCCTTGCGCATTTCAATCAGGTAGCGCAGGGCTTCAACGAAATCTTCCCTGATTAATACGGGTGTTTCAACCGGGGCGTGGAGATTGAACTTCTTATTGATGCGATAACGTCCGACCTGTCCCAGGTCATACTTCTTCGGGGAAAAGAACATCCGCTCCACGAATTTCTGGGCCACATCGATACTGGGAGCCTCACCCGCCCGGAGGTCGCGATAGAACCGGGCAAGGGCATCCTCATAGTTGGTAGTTGGGTCCTTCTTCAGGGTATTCAGAACCATTTCTACTTCCAGGTCCTTACCCTGGCATAAGACCGAAACCACCGGCACACCGGACTTTTTAATCAGGGCATGATCCTCCCTGATCAACTCTCTCCCGGCCTCGGCCACCACCTCGCCTGTTTCGGTATTCACCACGTCAGCGGCCAGCTTGCGCCCGGACAGCTTGGCGGCGATGGTTTTTTCGATAGACAGATCCTCCAGCAGCCCAAAGGCCCGAAAGATATCCTCATTGGTAGCATAGCCGATAGCCCGCAACAAGAGAGTAGCGGGGAATTTCCGCCGTCGGTCAATGATAGCATAAAGGCAGTCGTAGATATCGGTGGTAAAGTCTACCCAGGAACCCCGGAATGGTATGATACGCGCCTGGTAAATACTGGTGCCGTTGGGGTGCTTGCTCTCCTCAAAAAAGACACCGGGGGAGCGCTGGAGCTGGCTGACGATAATCCGTTCGGCACCATTGATGATAAAGGTGCCCCGATCGGTCATATACGGTATATTACCGAAGAAAACATCCTGTTCGATGCTTTGGGCATAGACCGACTTATCCTCTTCGTCGGTGATATGGAGGATCAATCGAACCCGGAGAGGGACGGTGTAGCTGACACCGCGGTCCAGACACTCCCGGACCATGTATTTAGGCTTCCCAAGGTAATAGCTGACATATTCCAGCACATAATTGCCGTGGCTGTCTTCCACAGAGAACATGCCGCGGAAAACATCTTCCAATCCTTTGATTTCCCGCTTCTCTGGAGAAACCTTTTCCTGAAGAAATTCTTCGTAGGAAAGGGTTTGGATCGCCAGTAGATCAGGTATATCCACAACCGACCTGATATGTTTAAAGGAATACCGCTCAGGAGCGGGTTTCGCACTTACGGACAAAGCAAACTCTCCTTCCGTAGACTAAGTCTATCGGGATTGCTAACTGTTTGAGGGAAAACGGAGTTCCGCGTCAAGTGGCTACTTCAGCTCGACGGTCGCGCCAGCCTCCTCGAGTTTGGACTTGATGCTTTCAGCCTCATCTTTGGAGACCCCCTCTTTTACGTTGTTAGGAGCGTTATCCACCAGCTCCTTCGCCTCCTTTAGACCGAGGCCGGTTAGCTCACGGACCACTTTGATCACATTGATTTTTTTCTCACCAATTTCAGCCAGAACTACGTTGAACTCGCTTTTCTCCTCAACGGGTTCGGCCGGACCGGCGGCGGGACCAGCAGCGGCAACTGCAACCGGTACGGCGGCAGTTACCCCGAACTTTTCTTCAATATCCTTGATCAGAGCCGCAACTTCCAGCATATTGGCTGATTCAAGGTATCCCATTACATCTTCACGCGTAGTCGTTGCCATTAAAATTGTGCCTCCTTAATTCACTAAGTTTTCTGTTCCTTGAGACTCGATAGCGTCTGCACCAGCTTCATCATGACACCGGTCAGCGTTGAAGCCAGGCGCGACATGGGTTGCTGCATAGCCGATACTAACTGCCCCATCAGGACCTCTTTGGATGGCAGGCTGGCCAGTTCCCGGGCCTGGGCAGCCGGCACTAGCTGTCCGTCAAGGATGAGACCCGTTATCACGGGGATGTCCTGATTGTCCTTGCCGAAGGCCCGTAGAACCCTTGCAGGTGCGCCGGGATCATCATCATGGGCGAAGGCCAGCGCCGTCTGCCCCTGAAGGTAATCCCTGATCTCACCGATGCCCGCCTCTCGTGCCGCAAGGATGGAAAGGGTCTTTTTTACAACCGTAAATTGTATGTTTTCTTTGCGCAGTATTGCCCTGAGCTCTGTGGCTTTAGAGGCCGATAAACCCCGGTAGTCAGCAAAATAAATCGCTCCGGCAGAGCGCATTCTGGCCGTCAGGTCTTCAACCATGGCAATTTTCCGTGATGCTGGCATAACTTGTTACCGTTCCTCACGCAAAGGTTGACTTATCCAGTTTTATTCCGGGACCCATGGTAGCGGAAAGAGTCAGCTTTTTCAGATAGGTTCCCTTTGTCACCGCCGGCCTGGCCCTCATAATCGCCCCCACGAGAGTAGACAGATTATCCGCCAGCTGGTCCTCAGAGAAAGATAGCTTGCCGATTGAGGCATGAATGATGCCGAACTTGTCTACCCTGAACTCAATTTTACCGGCCTTTAGCTCATTTACCGTTTTGGTGATCTCGTTAGTGACGGTACCGGCCTTGGGGCTGGGCATGAGCTTGCGGGGACCCAGAATGGATCCGAGCTTACCTACCTCCCGCATCATCTCCGGAGCAGCTACTACGGCATCGAATTCCAGCCATCCCCCTTTTATCTTTTCAATCAAATCCTCCGCGCCCACATGCTCAGCGCCGGCTTCCTGGGCCTCCATCACCTGTTCCCCTTTGGCAAATACCAGTACCCGTACCGACTTGCCAGTGCCGTGAGGCAGGCTTACCGTACCCCGCACCATCTGGTCGGCATGGCGGGGATCAACCCCCAGATTAACAGCCAGCTCCACGCTCTGGTCAAACCTGGTATGAACACCTTCCTTCAAGAGCTGGACAGCCTTCCCCAGCTCATATTCCCTGGCACGGTCGATCTTTTCAAGAGCGGCCCGATAGGCCTTACCGTGTTTCACTGGCTAACTCTCCACCACGATACCCATGCTGCGAGCCGTGCCGGCAATCATCTGCATAGCCGCCTCTTCGGTGCCGGCATTCAGGTCCGGCATTTTAATCCGGACAATCTCCTGGACCTGTCTCATGGTCACTGTACCTACTTTTTCCCGGTTAGGCTCCCCCGAGCCTTTCTCCACCTTTGCTGCCTTGAGCAGAAGCACAGACGTTGGTGGTGTTTTAGTGATAAAACTGAACGACCGGTCAGCATAGACCGTGACCTCCACCGGAATAATCATTCCCGCCTGGCTCTGGGTCTTGGCGTTGTAGGCCTTGCAGAACTCCATAATGTTCACGCCGTGCTGCCCCAGAGCTGGCCCTAC
>Ga0114923_10003276_pt1 | contig 10925 bp, 8 predicted proteins | sample SumtaG_FD_89578 | JGI IMG/M metagenome (GOLD analysis project Ga0114923, IMG submission 89578) | Deep subsurface microbial communities from Indian Ocean to uncover new lineages of life (NeLLi) - Sumatra_00157 metaG | ecosystem: Environmental > Aquatic > Marine > Oceanic > Sediment | place: near...
GATAGGTATTGTATGTCTTGGCCGCGTAATTATCGTCAACGTCGCACAGCGCGACAATGTTTTCACTCTCCATCTCGCCCAGGTCATCGACGGCCTGACCTCCCACACCGACGCCGGCTATATTGAGTTTTTCACTCGGTGGGGTATGACCGGCGCCGCCCAGAACGTGTCTCGGAACAATCGTAAACGCCATAGCCGCTGCCGCAGCACCGCCTACAAACTCTCGCCGCGAAATCTTACCACTTCCACAATCGGTGTTTTTTTCCTTCTCCTTCATAATCAGTACTTCCTAAATAAATAATTAAACAAAATACATTTTATTCTCACATCCGGCCCATAAGGCCGACAAACATCTACAGCTCCCATCCCTGACGGTACTCACGGTGTATGTATTTATTGGCCTCGGGTATATTTGTAACCTTCATATTCGCCCCGTCATAGTCAAGTTTCTCGTGCATCATTCGCAGCGCAACGTTACCAAGCAGCACAACCTCGGTAAACGGCCCCGCGTAGTCGAAATTGGACCCGGCAGCTTGACCGCTCTTGATGGCATTGAGCCATTCGACATAATGGCCCGGAGAGCGGGCAATAGTCTTCGGCGGCCTTTTATACTCCTTCATCTTCGATTCCGGTATTATCCGCGCTCCGACGCCACCGTGGCCGCCGCCCATAATCTTGCCTTTATCACCGATAAAGATTACTCCGCCGAACATATTTCCCATTTGTCTTCCCTTTTCAAGCTCGGCAGGGCGGGGCGGTGTCAGCCCCCCGTCGTACCACGTAAGTTTGACCGGCGGCATCTCGCCCCTGGCAGGAAATTCGTAACGGACTATAGATGCCCGCGGATAACTTTCGGTATTTACTGGTTTGTCCCAGGTCACTTCGGGAACATAAATTGACGCACTTGCCTCGACGCTTGTCGGATAGCCCAGATTCAGCGCCCAGTACGGCGCATCGAGATTGTGGCAAGCCATATCACCGAGACCTCCGGTACCGAAATCCCACCAGCCGCGCCACAGCATCGGGTGATAAGCAGGGTGGTACGGCCTGTACGGAGCAGGGCCTATCCATCTGTCCCAGTCAAGACCTTCGGGAACAGCAGGGGTGTCTTTAGGTTTTTCGATGCCCTGAGGCCAGACGGCGTGAGTCGTCCATGCGTGTACTTCACGCACCGGGCCAATGGCACCGTCGGCAATCCACTCGCAGATGTTGCGAATGTCTTCTGTGGCGTGACCCTGATTACCCATCTGAGTCATCACCTTCGCACGGCGGGCTGCTTCGGTGACTTTGCGGGATTCATAAATTGAATAAGTCAAAGGTTTTTCAACATACACGTGTTTGCCGGCCTCGATGGCAGCCATCGCTACCAAAGCATGCGTATGGTCCGGTGTGGCAACCACAACCGCGTCAATATCTTTCTGCTCTTCAAGCATCACGCGGAAGTCGCGGTACCTCTTGGCCTTCGGATAGGTATTGTATGTCTTGGCCGCGTAGTTATCGTCAACGTCGCAAAGCGCAACAATGTTTTCACTCTCCATCTGGCTCAGGTCAACTGCACCCTGGCCGCCCACGCCGACACCGGCTATATTGAGTTTTTCACTCGGCGGGGTGTTACCGGCACCACCCAGAACGTGCCGGGGAACAATCGTAAACGCCATCGCAGCCGCCACACACCCCCCCATAAACTCACGCCGCGAAATTTTCCTGTTACACCCCTTCCTATATATTTTCTCGTCTTTCATACAAACACTCCTTGCCCCAATTGTTTACGCCCAATAACGACTTCAGGCGTCAAAGAACCAATATTTTATACTCTCAAGCCTCTAAAGTCCACCTCCAGTTTCCAATTAGTATTGCTCCTCCAATCCCAGGTCATTTATTAGCGATTGCACATTTTGCGCCTAATTCCATGTCAACAGCCTTTCGATATGCACAAATAGAGATGCTTCCGTCAGTGTGGACTTCGATGACAGCGTATGAATTGTTTTCCTGCCCGGAGTTTTCCACCATCGCCCTGAGTGTGTAGTAATAAATCCCTCCTATCTGACTATAGCCGCCCTCGTGGTGATGCCCCTGGAAAACCGCAAGAACTTTCCCTGAGTCCTCCATGATTTGGCGGACATCGGCAGAATTGTTTACATAAAAAGAACCGCTGCCATCGAGCCTCTGGTGAATAAAAACTATCACTGGTTTGCCCGTGCCGCAAAGGTCTGTCTTAAACCACTTCAGTTCAGCGACCGGTATGTTCGTATCCGTCCAGTCGAAATTACCCGGCGCGCAATCAGTGCCGTCAGCAAGGTAATTACCGTCAAGAACCACAATGTGCAGCCCATTGAAGTCAAAAGAGTAGTACTTGCTGGTAAAGGGAACAATCCCGGTGTTTTTAATGTTGGCGAGGAATTCATCTTTAGTAACCCCGGCGATATCGTGGTTACCAAGGACATGATAAACCGGGCTCCTGAACCGCCGAAATACCCCCTCAACCGCCTGCAGATAGGAAATGGTCGCCGCCTCGTCGGCGCCTTCATCGATGAAGTCGCCAAGCTCGATAAGAAAATCAACTTCCTGCTTGTTCATCACCTCAATGCATTCGGTCAGTTTAGCCAGAGATTCACGGTAGTACCTGGAATTGACGCTGTTTTTGTCGGCGTAATGGCAATCGCTAACGATGCCGAATCGCGCGATACTCGGTCTAGACGCGATACAGCCGACACAAAGCCAGACCAGAGCCAGAGATATAGTCGTCGCCCTCAAAAAAGTGCGGCGGGCCGTTCTCCTCCACATACAGCCTGACGGAGCTGATGAAAATTCACAGTTATCATTATTAGTGCTCATAGCACAGCTTTAATTTGAAAAAACCCACCTCAACTTCATGATTTTTTAGTCTGAAACCGTTCCATCGCTCCGGCTATCGCTGAGAACGTATGTTCGCATCTTGTGAAATCGAATTCTTCTGTACAACCGATGACAAACTTGCCTTCATCTCCTCCCTCTTCCATATATTCACACGTGTATTTCTCGATGACCTCAGCCGGCTCATTAAAAAGGATTCCCGGGAAATTGACGCTCAAAACCTTGTCGGGCCACGCCTCTCTGGCCTGAGCTACTGTCATCTGCTCCATCGGTGGTGGCGTGAATGCTTCAATAATATTGATATCGACGCTTGCGATGCAGTCCTTCAACGGCAGATTAGTGCCGTCGTAATGTGAAAATGTGAGCTTCCCTGCCTGTTTTAGAATTTTGCTGCCGTAATCATAGATGGGCTTGCAATATTTATTAAACAACGAAGGAGAAAGGATAGTCCCAGTAAGACTTTCAGCATACCAAACAACCTCTGCCGGGCTCCCTGCCGCTATTTCAAGACGCCTCTTGTAAACCCTCGTTACTGATTCCTGAAGCGCGTCATACTCGTCCGGATGAAGCATTACTCCTTCGCACCACGTCTCGGTCCCCATAATTTCCAGCATAAGCCACGCCACAGGTATTGGGTGAATTCCTCCGAGAATAATGCCCCGCTCTCCCATTTTTTCATCTGCCGCGACAAATTCCTCATACATCGGCTCACTTGTGGTATGGTCATAGACATACTGCATCGTCTTGTAGTCTTCTAAAGACTTTACGAAATGTTTTGTTATCCACTTACTGCCGAAAGAAGGGTCAAATTTTGCACATTCCGTCACTTCACCAACGGGTGTTTTTATCGTCGTTATAATTTGCCTGTCCCTGCCGCTTCCGGTTTCTTTCTGGTCGATTGTAATAGTATCATCAGGCTTGTCTTTGAACAGCGACGCTACGCCAAGAAGCGTAAGACCCTGCTTCTCGAAAGGATTTCCCTTGCCGGGCAAGGCCGCTTCCAGTATCCAGTCGTAAATCGTCAAAGGAACCCTGTCGGCTTTACCGCCCCTGTATACAGTCATAAGTCTTTCACGCAAATTCATAAGCTAATCCCTTTAGTCTTTTTTAACCTTCTAATTTAGAAATCACCTCACTCCGTATCAGCAACTTCTGGGCCTGCTCTCTTAACGCGATTACGTAACGCCCATACAGCAACTATGGTCACAGCCAGCAAAAGCCAACCGCAGAACCGATATACCTGCTGTAGAGACATATGGTCATACATATAGCCGGCAAACATATTTCCGGCAAGGGTCCCGGCCCCGAAACACGCCGCCGCATAAAGCGACTGGCCCGTCGCACGCCACACCGGCGGAACAAGTTCGTTTACATATTCCACCGCCGCTACGATAAAGAGAGAAAACGACAAGCCGTGCATCAATTCCACCGACACCGCCAGCAGGGGAACGGAAATAATCGAGTAGAGGAACAGGCGAATACTGAACATCAAAATTGCGAAGGTAAGGACCCTCCTTGCCCCGAAGCGTTTGACAAAGACGTTTGAGAAAAAGTAAAAAGGAAGTTCAATCGCCGCATCCAGACCGAACGCCACGCCCATTAATCGCCGTGATGCTCCTATGTCTTTGAGATATACCCCATAGAAACTCCATATCGGTGCAGTTCCCACACCGTAAAGGAACACTATAGCCAGGAAGATAATAAGCCGCCGGTTGCGCAGAACTTCAGAAAGATTCGCCCACGAAGCTTCCTGAATTGTCGCTTTGACTTTACTCCTGTCACGGATAAGAAAACCCGCCAGCCAACCCAGCAACATAACAGCCATACTGATGGGGAATATGAGAATTATGCTTCGGCCGGTAATTATGGCGCCTACTGCAGGAGCGGCAACCATCCAGCCGATGGCGCCCCACATACGAAAACGCCCGTAAGAGGAATCCTGATGCTCCTTTACGTAATCCAGTATAGTGCTGTCCAGCAAAGTTCCAATCGGGTTCGTTGCAAATGCAACAACGACTGTCCATAAGAGGAAAAACCAGAATCCGCCGTTCCACATATAACCCAATATCGCAAAAGATGCCAAAAACATCGTAAAAAGCAGCGTGCGCTTATGCCCCCACCGGTCGGCAACCAACCCCCACATCGGCTGAACCAAAAACACCATTATCGGTGCGACGCTCATTATGATGCCGATTTGCAGGCCTGAAATGCCAATCTCGTCAAAGTAAACGGCAAGTAAAGGCTGCCAAGCTGCCAAACTCGCGCAGTACATAAAATATAAAATTCTCAGGCAGTTCTTGTGGCTTGCTAATGCCAAATAAACTCCCGGTACTCTGCCCGGATATCTCATTAAACCCCTTTCAAAACAGGAACACACCAATCCCACACACACTTTGCTTTGTACATTAAAGCATCAGTGCCGGACCGTTCCAAAGCCGTTCAATATCAATAGCTTATGCCTTCAAATCTTTTACAATATCTGATTCGATTTTTTCGTTGGCCTTTATCATCTCATCCCATGTCAGCTCACCGCCGCGATAGGCAGCGTCTCGTCCTAAAATCGAGGTCAGATTGCTTCGAACACTGGGAGCTACGGTAGTATTGGAGCATTCGCCTTTTGTGATCTTTTCGTGAAAGGTGGCAATGTTGGCTGAGGTGCCGTCCGGATAGAGGTTGCCCGTACTGCCGCCCTTATAAGGATTATTACCGCGGATTGATACCTCCCCGCTGTAGTCAGTGTCAATTGCACCCTCCAGGCCGTACATCCGGCACCCGATGGCGCCAAAATGTCCCCCGTCACATTGCTTGGCCATGAAGTTTAAGACCACATCTTTGGGGTATTGGAAAACCACCGCAAAGTAATCCCAGATGTCACCATATTTGTAGTGTTTGCGGCCGCCATGACCATATGCCTTAATTGCGTCGCTGTCCAGTATCCATGCAGCCACATCGAGCGCATGAATACTCTGCTCGACGACTATACTGCCGGAAAGTTTTCTGTCCATGCCCCACGCTTTCAGACGAGTTTCCGGGTCATTCGGGTTGTCCCTGAGAAAATGTGCAACGTCATTCCAGGTGTTCCAAACGTCACCGCACTTAAAAGAAGCCTCCCCGCAAACGAACCGCCCTATGTCCCCGTACTGGACACGCTTGACCGCCTCACGGTAAAAGGCGTTGGTACGGGTCTGGAAGTCAACGTATAGAACAACGTTTTTGGATGTGGCCTTCTTGCCGCTTTCGCCGATTGAGTGGCAGCCGGGAACATCAACCGCAACGGGCTTGGCCACTATGGTATTAACACCGGCCTCCACCGCCGCCGCTGCATGTTCAGGATGAAAATAAGGCGGGGTCTCTATCGCCACTGCATCCAGGTCATGCTCCAGTAGTTTCTTATAACCCGACAAGGTTGAGTGACAGTTTGCCTTGTCCACACCAAATTTCTCCCCAAACGCCTCAACTCTGTCCTGGAAGTAATCTGCTGCGGCAACAAATTCATAGCCGCCGTGTTTGACAAACAAATCGGCTATCCAGTTGCCTCGCATACCACAGCCGATTAGCCCGAGTTTGAGCTTTGAGTTCGCCTCAGTACCGCGGACAAGCCCCGGTCTCATTACTGCAAAGGACATAGCAGCCATACCGGTACCGGCAATGAAATCACGCCTGGAAATCTTACTGTCCTTTTTGCTAATAGTTTTACCCCGATTTTTCATATCAGTGCCTCCTTTTATTGAAAAAAACGTCTTAAACTTTGTTTATTTCTACTCAATGGTTTCCTTTCTATCCTAATTCACGTTTTGCAGATTCGACGATTCGGTCAACCTCTTTTGCGAGGTCCTCGTCTATTGGTTCCGGCTTGTGTGTAGTCAGAATATTATCTACTTCATCGGCAATACGCTCTGCCATTGATTTACTTCCTTCATTTTCCCAACCGTCCCAGCTTTGCCTTGTCCAGGCCGGGCCGGACAGCCAAAGTTCATTGCGGAAATGTTTTGCAGTGTGCTCTTCGGCAAGGAAATTACCCTTCGGGCCTACCGCATTGATCACTCCGGTCGCAAGTGTCTCATCGTTAACCTCGAAACCACGGACAATTCGTTTTACATACGCCATCAACTCACTGTCCATCATCAGCCAGATAAGACTGCCACCGTGGTCGGTTCCGCAAATACCGCAATGTCCGAACATATTCGCTCCGGCCAACGCACCAAGCAGCATCGATGTCCCTTTCTCAGTACCAGCCTGGGCATCGGGAACCTTCGCATCGGTCAGTCCAACATTAATGTATGCCGGAAAACCATAGAACCGCGCGATCTGAACCATGGACACTCCCATTAACGCCTGCTCAGGAGAACCGAAAGAACAGATACTCGTCCGGGGGTCCATAATGTGAGGAATCCCGCCGTAGGTCACCGCCGCTCCCGGCGAAAACAACTGAGTTACAACCACACCAGCCAATATCTCCGCATTTTCCTGAGCCAGCGTACCTGCCAAAGTTGCCGGCGCCGTACCAGATGTCATCGCCATCGGCCCGATACTGACGGGTTGACCGGCCTGGGCAAACTTCTTGACAATGTCTAGCCCGTCCTTAGGTAATTGCAGTGGACTGATAGGCTCCATAAATATCTCTGCCATCGGACGCTCACGCAGGGCAGACTCACCTCCCGCCACAGCACGGTATATCTCCAGCACATACTCTGCCGCCTGCCCTCTGTAAAGCCATGAACGTGACGGTTTGTTCGTACCCTTGACCAGTTCACCGCTTAAAAAAACCGAACGGTAGCTTTCAGGTATCTCCTCAGGCTGGGCCATTGAACCGACAATATTGATATTCTCCAGAGCATCACCCAGCCGAATAGCATCTCGCGCATCCTGTACCGTAGCGGCGCGGCGCTTATTTGTCTTCGAATCCACCCATATGTACTGCCCGGGACTTGACATCTGCACAAAATCGCCATAACCAAAACGCGCCTGACGTTCCGGGTTACGACCGTAGAGGATATATTTCTTACACGCCTGAGCCACCGAATCCATCACCAGTTTTTCATCTAAATGCGCAATATTGTTGGCTTTATCTATTTTAGCGCCGGCCTGGCCAAGAAGCTTCAACGCCTCCTCATGATGAACCATAATTCCCGTATCACGAAGAATAACAAGGCTCGCCTCGTGAATGTCCTTTATTTCATTCTCAGACAAAATCTTTACAGTGATTTTAGCCATACGAAGTTTTCCTCTAAACAGATTACGATAATTCTAAGATTTGCCCTTTAGCCACAACTCTATTGGCGTCTTGGCCCCTTTGGCACGGAAAGGCAGCTCAACCTTGCGCCCCGTTCCGGCTGATTGGTAACCCGCATACAATACTTCCTGCACAACACGCCCGTCCTCACCGGTCACCTGTGGCTCTTCCTTGCCCCGCACGCACCGGGCAAAATGATGCATCTCCTGTGGAAAACCATAATTCCAAAGCTCCTCGAAAACAGGATATGTCCACCCCTTCGTACTTGGTGCCTTTTCCACCGCATAACCGTAGCCGTGCTCGCTATAGGTCGGCAAGGCATTGCCCATATGAAGGTCAGCATATGTCACTCCACCCTCACCATAGACTTCAATTCGGTCCTCCATGCCGCCGCGACGCGCCCAGCTGTCCTCGATCAGGCCGACCGAACCATTCTCAAACTCAATAATACAAATGCTGTCATCCTCGCCTTTGGTCTTGTCTGTGTGGACGTGTGTAGCCATCTGGCAATACACGTTTTTGATTTTCGGCCGACCCAGGAACCAGTAGCAAAACGCTATACCGTGACACCCCATGTCCATAAACACGCCGCCGCCGGACTTCTCAACATCCCAGAACCACGGTGCGTGCGGACCGAAGTGCTTCTCGCACTGTTTGACCATATATACCTTGCCGAACGCCCCTTCGTCAGCCATCTGCTTTGCCTTGACATATTTCGGCGTAAAGAACAATTCCTCCGCATACATCAACAATACACCCTTCTTCTTGCACGTATCAATCATCTCGTCTGCTTCTTCCAGTGTCATGCATAACGGCTTCTCACATACGACGTGTTTGCCTGCTTTTGCAATATCTATCGTCATCTGAGCATGTAGATAGTTCGGCGCGGCAATTAATACCATCTCAATATCATCCTCGGCAAGCATCTTTTTATAGTCTGTGAACACCCGCTCGATATTGTACTTCTTCGCCAGCTCTTCAGGCTTGAACTCCGGAGGGGAAGCGACAGCCACCACCTCTGCCTCGTCCGGCATTATTTTAAAAGACTCCGCATGGATGTCTGCAATAAACCCGGATCCGATTATTCCAACTTTGACTCTTCCTTTACTTCCCATATCAAACTCCTTATCAATTCTGCCAATAATTAACTTTACTCCAACTCCTGCCTGCCCTGTATCGCATCGGTGAGCATCTTGCCGTTCGCATACTCTATCGTGCTGCCCGTTGCAAGACCTCGCGCCAAACGCGTAATTTTAACACCCGTACCCCGCAAAAGCGAACTTACATAAAGCGCCGTACCATCCCCGGCCATATTCGGATTCGTCGCCATTACCACCTCCTCTACTTGCCCCTCACGAACCCGCTCAACAAGTTGCTCTATCGTCAAATCGCTCGGCTCAACTCCCTCAAGCGGTGCAATATGACCGCCCAGAACATGATAGACCCACTTGCAGGTGCCCGTCTTCTCCAGCATTATCACGTCCTTCGGTTGTTCAACCACACAAATCACTTTCTTGTCACGCCGCGAGTCCGAACAAATCCTGCAAACCGGCTCTTCGGAAAGATTACAGCAAACTTCGCAACTCCCGATTTTGTTTTTAACCTCCTCAATCGCCTTCGCCAGTGACACCGCCTCTTCAGGACGTGACTTTAATATATAAAAAGCGAGTCTCTCCGCACTCTTGGGCCCCACCCCCGGAAGCTTACAAAACTCCTCAATCAACCTGTTCAGGCTTTTTGTATAAACGTCTTCGCCCATATCTTAATCTTGATTTACGCCTTGCTTATCCTCTTCGATTCCTGTAATTGTCGCGTCGAACTCCATCAGAACCATTTTAACCGCCGGGTCGTTTACTATCTCTTTCCTCTTCTGGTTATTGTTTCTTTTATTCTCTATCTCCTTCACACGACTAAAAGCATGTTCACCGCTCTCCTTTGAATCGGATGGCCCCTTTGTGCTTCCGGTTGCTTTAGGACTTACCGCTTCGTTTTTTTTTATGGGGCCCTCCTGCCCACCCTTAAGTTGTGAAATAAGATGGTCAACATTAAGAAAATGCTCGCTCAAAGCCAGCCTCAAAAGACATGCCTCTAAAAGCGCCCTCGGTGTGTCACTGTTTTTCACCGTCCAGCGAAGCTTCTCCAGGGTCGTTATGTTATAAACCAAACCGGCAACATCAAACTTTTCAGCCAACTCGCCCGCCCGCTTGCGCTGTTCCGCCGTCAAAACCAAAAGCTCACTGTCCTCCGATGTCGATTTTAACACCATCAAATCACGCATACAATCGACAAGAGAATCGACTACCTGGACCTCTCCCACTCCGCCGACAATCAATTCCTCTATCGCCGAAAGTGTCTCCCCGGCATCGTTGTCGCCTATCCGCTCAACAAGGTTATATACCTTCTCGCTGTTGGGACAGCCCAGAAACTCCTCCAAAAGCCCGGCCGTAAGCGGCTCAACGCCCGTACTTATCACCCTGTCCAGAAGACTAAGCCCGTCACGCATAGAACCGTTCGCCATCTTCGCAAGAGGTAAAATCAATCCCTCCTCGTATTTTATCTTTTCCTGCTTAAGAATAAACTTAAGCTGCCCCGCTATAAGAGACGGATTTATATTAACAAAATCGAATCTTTGGCACCTCGATTGAATCGTTGCAAGCACCTTGTTAGGCTCGGTCGTCGCAAAAATAAATTTCACATGATTCGGCGGCTCCTCCAGTATCTTCAAAAGCGCGTTAAAAGCCGACGTGCTCAGCATATGCACTTCGTCGATAATGTAAATTTTAAACCGTGACCGGGCAGGGCGGTAAATCGCGTTCTCCCGGAGTTTGCGTACCTCATC
>Ga0114923_10003277_pt1 | contig 10923 bp, 7 predicted proteins | sample SumtaG_FD_89578 | JGI IMG/M metagenome (GOLD analysis project Ga0114923, IMG submission 89578) | Deep subsurface microbial communities from Indian Ocean to uncover new lineages of life (NeLLi) - Sumatra_00157 metaG | ecosystem: Environmental > Aquatic > Marine > Oceanic > Sediment | place: near...
GCTGGAGAACAACATGATTCTCCTTGAGTTGCTTTCTCTAATGCCTTCGCATAACTTTTTTTGATGACTTCTTTTGAATCAGCCATTTTATCACAACAATAAATCAATATGTTATATGAAATATTTTTCATATAAAAGATTATTCATATACCCTATAATAGCACGCAGAGGACCAAATTAAAGGATAAAAACAAAAAAATACAGAGATTATTAATTCAACTTATTATCTAACAAGCATATAAAACCTAAGAAGACACAATGATTTATCCACACAAATTAATGGGTGTAAAAATGGAAAATAATAATGAAATATTTAATTTAACAGAGAGTCAGGAAAAGAGAATAAGTGCTTTGCTCGATAAGGGAAGAAGAGAAACCCCATTATTCTGTGAAAAAGGAGTAAATGAAGAAATTTATATCCCTGTTAAAGATGGCGAAGTACGAGTTTTACACCACAAACCTGAGAAACAAACCACTAAACGACCAATCCTATTTTTACCGGGATTTGTGGCAGCTCCATGGACTTGGAATGATTTTCATCGCCCACATCATGGTTTCGCTGAATATTATTATTTTGAAACTCGAGAAAAAAAATCTAGTATAATGAACAAACACAGAAAAATCCAATTATCAATTGAGCAATCTGCTGTGGATTTAGCAGATGTCATTGAGCATTTGGGATTAAACAAAATAGATTATGTGTTAGCCTCTGCCAGTTATGGAGGAGGGATAGTTTTTCAGGCATTAATTGATAAATTAATCAAACCACCCACTACTTATTCTTTTGATCCAATTGCTGAATGGATTTATGGTTCTCCATTTATCAACGCCTTTATTCGATTTACTCCTGGATTTATTTTGGGTCCTTTCAGAACAATTTTTACCAAAATGTTTCTAAGAAGCATGAAAAACCAATTACAAAAAAATAGAATGATAGCTTTTGTTCAAGGGGGAGAGCCTTGGAAATTTAAAAAAAGTACAAGACAGAACTTGAAGTGGGATATCAGAGAGGACTTAGCAGAAATTGATGAAGAGTTATTCATAGCTCATGGACCATTAGATAAATATCATCCCAGAATGGCATACTACAATTTTACAAAGGCTATTCCAAAGGGAAGATTTGTTTTTATGAACACAACAGATGAAGATCGAGAGTTGTTAGCGGGAGTAATTGCAACTGAATTCGCCAAGATTACAAAAAATGATGGTTTACCTAAAATATTGAGTGATTTTGAAATTAAAATAAGTCATTGATAAAAAAAAAACACGACTAAGAAGGAAATTAATTATTGTCATCTTCATGAGTTAGTGGTGGCATGGTGTTTTCAGGGACATCATATGTGGTGATTTTTTTACGAGCAAAAGCTTCAAGATCAGACTCAAGCAATTTAGTAGCAATTCGAGAATATTCGCGTTCAGCAGCAAGTTGTGCTTCATAGCCAGTACAAACATCAGATTGTTCAAGTTCAGAACACTCAGAACATCCATCTTTCTTACGTTTTGAACGACGATATATGATGCGAAAGGTGAGATAAGAAGCAAAAACTATACTAAGAAAAAGACCACGATAAAGCCAAGAAGAATATTGAACAACTCCACCAATCATCCAACCAAAATATAAGCCAAGAAGAAAACGAGCTAATCGTGTGAAAAAACGGGGAAGAGAGAGAAAATGAACAAGAAAAGTAGGAACAATAAGACAAGCAGCAATAGTAAGCCAAAGCCAAAAAAGAATGGAAATAGGAACGAGACTAAAAACTAAACCGCCAAGAAGTAAACCAGAATAAACAAAAGTACAGCCTTGACAAAGATGCAAACGACCAATTTTAAAAACATGACCAGAAAAACGAGGACAAAGAGGATGATGAGCAAAACGGAAAGGCCAATATATCTTGAGTCTGAGGTACCAAAGATAAATTCTAGTCTTAAGATTCAATGAGGATAACACCAAAACAAAATAATTACTATAAAAATAAAAGAGAATAATAATTATAAAAATTATTATTCAATGACAACAGCTGTACCATAAGCTATGGTTGCGTAATTTGCTCCTTGACCTAGTTGGTCAGAATCAATTCTAACACCTACAATAGCATTAGCGCCAATTCGGCGAGCATGCTCCTTCATACGTCCAACAGCTTCTTCTCTAGATTCAATAGTAGTTGTCGTATAAGCAGTTACTTCTCCACCGCAGGTAGTTTGACAACCTGCCATCCATTCGCCTCCCATTCCTCGAGATCGAACAGTACATCCATACACAATACCGCGATGAGAAGTAATGCGATAACCAGGCACAATTGCTGTTGTAGAAACTATAACAGCAGGTACTTTATTTGGATTGATTTGTTCAGACATGAAAACAACTTCTTTTTTGAGCTTTAAGATTATTTTGGTTTTAAAAAGAAAAAAAGTGAAAGAAATTACTTTCGTTTTGGAAAGTAATTCTGTAGTTTTCTTACCAAGAAACTATAATCACTCTTTCTGAGAACCTGAGATTGTGAATGAGGGCAATTTCATAGGTGGAACTTTTGCTTGAGTATCATTTAGGTCAGAGTATTTACCAATCATGTCTATGTTAGCAAAGAATCGGAGTACACTGTCAGTGTATCGGAGAGTTCGTAATGGGTATTGGATTTCACCATCTTTGACTAACCAAGCACCATCTCGAGTTAAGCCTGTGAAAATTCCTTTAGTAGGATTAACAGCATTTTGGTAATGAAAGTGGGTGATAAGAATACCATTCTTTGTTTCAGCAATCATCTCATCTAGGTTTGAATTACCTTCACCGATGAGCAAGTTTCCTGGAAACGGCATGGAACGACCTCTAAATTTAGCGTTGTGACCTGTGCTTTTGACACCATCTTTATCCGCAGTCAATGTATCATAAGCTAAATTCATAGCTACACCATTAGTAATCATATCAAGCTTTGATTTAGGATAGCCTTCGTCATCATAGAATCCTCGATAAACCAAGCGTTTATCGAAACCGTCATCCCAAAGATTCAGTTTTTCATCGAATATCTTCTCACCGATTTTATCCCGTAAGAAGCTAATGTAATCCTGATACATCATCGCACTGAAACCAAAATAACTCATGAAAAACATCAATCCGCCAACTGCAGCTGGTTCAAGGATTACTTCATAATTTCCCGAGTCGATATATTTCATACCAAAACCATCTGCGGCTTTCTTCGCTGCTTTTTCTGCAACAGTTTTGATTTGAAGTTGAGTGAAATCATTGCGATTATCAGAAGACCAGCCAGCAGTTTGTTCCTTTCCATCTTCAGCTAAAACAGTGAGATTGATATTACTACCAGTTGCAGCTCCGTAAACTTCAACACCAAGTGAGTTCAGAATGGCTTCTTCGTATAATCCATGTGAAATTGCTCCAGCAACAGCTTTAACTCGCTTATCAATAGCGTGAGCAGAATCAATCGCAAGAGTAGCGTATTCCGCTCGCAACTCTGGAGTGGCATTAATAGTTTTCTTAGAAACAAGCTCATCTAATGGAATTTCATCGTAGGTTTGTTTTTCAGGTAAAGATTTGAAATCTTTGTTTTCAGGAGAAATTTTCGCAACTTTAACAGCATCAGCAACAGCTTGTTTGAGAGAAGCATCATCAAGAATCTCAACAGTGGTTGAGCCTTTTTGCTTGCCAAAATAGACTATAGTTCTAACATTGGCGTGCCTTTCAGCAACATTCTGATCGATAATACTGTTAGCTAAACGAGTAAGAGCAGTTGTGCTTAAACCAATTCGAACTTCAGCTTGAGAAGCACCGAGCTTGGTAGCTTCTTTAAGTAAAACTTGACACTTTTCAAAAAGTAGATCTTTATTGAACTCCATCGGTATCAGTAGCCTCCTTTGTTACTCCAACACGAATATTGTGGAATCGTGCAGTACCACAACCATGACCTACATACATGACCTGTCCTGGTTGTCCTTTTCCGCAATTGGGTGTTCCCAACAATTTCCAATCATCCTTTGAGTGGGCGTCCATACTTCCCCAGAATTCTGGTGTTATAGCAGTATAAGTTGGACTTTTTATGATATTGCCTATTTCCCCATTAACGATCTCCCAAGCAATTTCTGTTCCGAATTGGAAGTTTAATCTTTTATCATCTATACTCCAGCTTTTGTTTGTGGACATAAGAATTCCTTTCTTTGTGTCAGCAATTACTTCATCTCTCTTCCAATCTCCTGGTTCGAGATTAATGTTAACCATTCTAACTAGTGGCAGTTTTTGTGGATTATCCGCACGCATTCCAGCCGAGCTTTCCTCTAATCCAATTATTGCTGCTGTTTCTCGTGAGCTCTGATACCCAACAAAAAGACCGTCTCTTACCAGATCTACTTTTTTAGCTTTTACTCCTTCGTCATCGTAGCCATATGTTCCTAAACCAGTTGGCGATGTCGAATCTGCTACAAAGTTTACAAGTTTGCTACCATATTGCAGTTTTCCAAGTAAATCTGGAGTCATGAAGCTTGTTCCCGCGAATGCTGCTTCTGTTCCTAACACTCTGTCTAGTTCTGTGGGATGTCCACAGCTTTCATGGATTTGTAACATCAATTGATGCCCATCTATTAGAAGTGTTGTTTTCTCTGTTGGGCATGCTTTTGCTTCTGTTAAAGCAATTGCTTCCTTAGCAGTTTTTTCAACATTCTCAAGGAGATTCAAGCTTTCAAAATACTCGTATCCTTCTGCTGAGAAGTTTCCTCTAAAAGATCCTGGGAATGACCTTCTTTGTGGTTGTGTTCCCGGGCTTATTGCTGTGCAAGAAAATCCTCCTCCACAGAAAGTTATTTGCTGAGTTATATACGCTCCTTCTGTGCTTGCGAATATTTTGTCTTCTCTATGTCCTCGATAATCTGCTTGAGACATTTTTATGACTTCAGGATTGAATTCTCTCAACCTCTTGTCTATTTCAACCAAAGTCTCGATTTTCTTCTCTGTTGGCACAGAAAATGGATCTTTTTTGAATGGAGTTTTATAACTATCTTCTACTGCTTCTACATCTACGAATTTTATTGGATTCTTCCGCGTTGATCCAGAAGCTTTCCCTATTCTTACAGCAAGTTTTGCTACACGCTTTATTTCATTTGTTGTAATATCATATGACCCTGCAAATCCAAGTCCACCATTAGCGATAGTTCTAATACCAAACCCTTTCACGGTTCTCAGGTTTAGTGAGTCAATGTTTCCTCGTTTAATGGCTATGTCTTCGCCTGTCATTGTCACAATACGAATGTCAGCGTAACTAGCTCCTTCTTTGCTGCAAGTCTCCAATGCTATTTGTGTGAGATCTCGCATATTAAAATTACACCATGCTAGATTAACTGAATCAATTTATTATTCTTTCTAAGAATCTTGAACGTTCAATAATATCTGAAAGATTAGGTTAAAAAACCCCTTTTTAACAAACAGATTTTTTCTTGTTTTAACAAAACTTTTAGTTCCATATATTCTAGAAAACCTAGTGATGAAAATGACAAAGCAAATTACTAAAGATTTAGAGGAGCTATCACAAATTGTTGGTGTTGCTTCTCGAGAGAAACGAGTTGTTAAAGCAATTCAGAAGAAAATTAAAGGTCTAGCTGATAAAATCGAAATAGACGTTTCTGGTAATTTAATTGCTACAATTAATGGAACGGAAAAAGATGGACCCGTTCTTATGCTTGATGCTCATACAGATGAAATTGGTTTAATGGTTAGACATATCACATCTGATGGGTTCATTTATTTTGCAAAAATCGGAGGATTCATTGATTTGTTGTTTTCAGGTCAAACAGTTATCTTTGTTCCGGATGATGAATCCAAGAAACCGGTCTATGGTGTTATTGGTCTCAAACCTCCTCATATCACTCGTGGAGAGGTTAAGATTCCAAAAGCCGAGGATTTAGCTGTTGATATTGGTGCAGCTAGCGCTGAAGAAGCTGCCAAATGGGGAATTGAAATAGGCACTACAGGTACTCTTGTTGGTGAATTCAAGAAGAAACCCAATGGTCGTGTTATCGGGAAAGCTTTTGATGATCGAACAGGATGTGTTGTCCTTATCGAGATTCTTAGGAGATTAGCAGAGAATAAACCACTCGGAACCATTGTATTCAATTTTGCTTCCGGAGAAGAAGTTGGTGCCAGAGGAGCTACTACTGCAGCTTATACGATTGAACCTGCTATGGCTTTAGCAATTGAGAATACTACTGCTGGTGATACCCCAGGCGTTACGCCACAGGAATGCCCTACTAAACTAGGTGATGGACCAGCTATTACTGTTGCAGACCGATCATTAATTGTGAATGAAAAGATCATCACACTATTGAAAAAACTAGCTAAAGAGAATAAGATTCCGTATCAATATAAAAAGCCCTTATCTGGTGGAACTGACGCAGGAAGAATTGCTCTTGTTCGAGGAGGTATACCTGCAGGTGTTGTCTCTGTTCCTTGTAGGTACATTCACAGTCCTATTAGTTTGCTTGATACAAAGGATATTGAAAGAGCTTGTGATTTGGTGGAAGCTTTTACTCGAAGTTTCCATGAAATACTCTAATTCTCTTTCTTTTCTATTTTTATAACAAAAATTTTAAAGAAATCTAAAGCAAAATACATTTTGTGAAAGGCTCATTGGAGAAATAAATGATGGTTACAAAAGATTTACGACCATTTTTCAATCCGAAAAGTATTGTATTGATCGGTGCATCTGAACGTGCAGGATCAATTGGTGGCATGTTAGCCAAACATCTTCTCGAGGGAAAATTCGAAGGAAAATTATATTTTACAAATATTAAACGAGACTCTGTTTTCGAGAATAAATGCTATCCAAATTTAGAATCGTTACCTGATGACCCTGAACTCGCAGTTCTAGCTATTCCAGCACGTTTTATTCCACAGGAACTAGAAAATTGTGCTAAGCGAAATATCCATCATGCAATTGTCTTAAGTGGTGGTTTCGCAGAAGTTGGAAATAAAGATCTAGAAGATGAGCTTGTCCGAGTCTCTCGGGAACATGATATCAGAGTAATTGGTCCGAATTGTGCTGGCATTGTCTCTTCACATACAAAAATGGTTGCGGCTATGGAAGATAGCTTTATTCCAGGCGGTTTAACTATAATATCTCAAAGTGGAGCTTTAGCGGGTTCTATGATGCTTCGAGCCACTGCAGAGGATTTGGGAATTGACAAATGGATTTCTTTTGGGAACGCTTCTGATGTAGAAGAAGCAGAACTCCTCAGTTACATTGCTAAAGAGAAAGATTCGCCTACAAAAGTCATTTTCTTATATTTAGAAGGGGCAACTCATGGCAGAAAATTGGTTAAGGCAATGACAGAAGCCACTAAACTTAAACCAATTATATTCTTGAAAGGTGGTCGCTCAAGCATTGGTAATAAAGCTGCTATGACTCATACTGCTTCTCTTGGAGGAGATCCCCAGATCTACGAATCTGTTGCGAAACAAACAGGAGCAATTTGGGTTGAATCATTGGATGAAGCATTTGATTCATATGAGGCTTTAGCTTCTTACTCAGATCGTGGTGGAAAAAGAATAGCAATTGTCACAAACTCAGGTGGACCCGGAGTACTCTTATCAGACAATCTTGATTTCCTTGGCATGGAATTAAATCAACCATCTGATAAATTACGAGAGAAATTAAAGGATTTACCTGAAGCATGTCCTCGTGAAAATCCCTTCGATTTATTAGGTGACGCTAATCCTGATAGATACGAATTAACTCTAAGAGCTCTTGCTCATTCTGGAGAATTTGATACTGTTATAGTAATAATGGTTCCTCCAGGTGATGCGGATATTAATGGCGTTGCTACAAAAGTTGTTGAAATAGCTAATGAAGACCATAACACAGCAATTATTGGTTGTTTGTTAGCAGGACAGAAAGTTGTGAACGCAATTAAAATTCTTAGAGATAACAATATACCCAGTTTTCCAACTCCAAAAAGAGCTGCTTGGGGAGCCTATGTGTTAAACAAGTGGAAAGAAATTAAGAAAAGAGGCTAAGAAAAGTCGCTCGTTGATTTTATTCAACGGTTGTAATTATCATTTGAGATAGTGATCTTAGATTGGAATAGAATGTATTTGCAGCAGATTTCCCAATGTATTTTTCACTTAATTCACTGAAGAACTCGAGTGCTCTCACTTCATTCTTGCTCAATTTTCCATAGGCAGATTTCCTGACGAATTCCTCAATTGTTTGTGATTCCTTAGAACGTTTCAAAGAGTAATGAGGTGTAAGAATTAATCTTAATTCAGTTAGATCTTCTTTGCTTTTGACGAATGAAAGATTTTTAATGCCGCTGAAAATGAATTTTAGAGCGCTTGGAGAAAGTATTAGCGTATCAAGAGAGATATACCAATCATTCGTGTTTTCATCAAATTTCACCGCACGATTATCACTGAACAAATTAAAAGCAACAGCAAGTGTTTGCCTTACCATTTTGTTGAAAACTGGCACTACTTCTTCAGTTATTGCTCTTCTAATAACTGTTTTCTTATCTGTTATCGTATCTTTTCTATATGAAGCTTTGAGATTCTGATTGATTTTTTTATTCAAATCAGAACCATTTGTTGTACTCCCATTCGATTTAAACAAACCATTCCAGAACAACTTTTCAGCAAGATTTTCAATATATTCAGAATCTGCTACCCACAAAGAAGCATAAACTTCTATTAGATCTTGAAAATCATTACTTATGGGATTTGTAAAACTGCTTCTAATTGTGTTTATTTGTTTACTTATTTTATATGACTCTGGATGTTGATTAAATAGGTAATATTTTGTTTTGGCGATATCTTGCGCCATTTGACCAAGGTCTCTTCCTCCACTGAAGATTTTTCTCATGAAACCTCCACCAGAAACAACATTTCCTAACCATCTGTTAGATTCCTTTAGTCGTTTGGCTATTTTACCATATTTTTGTTGCCCACTAATTTTACCAGCTGATACCTTTGTTTTCTTTTCGATTTCATCAATGGCTTTCTTCAGAGATTTTTGCCGACTCTCAATTATTTTATGAGCATATCGTACCCACAAATTTTCTAAAACTTTAGGATTTTCTATTAATGTTGAGACTCTACCTTCAAGCTTTAAAGCTGGGATTTTAACTGAAAAACCACTTAACTGAGTAGTAGTTACTTTTTCTCGTTTTTTACCGTCAGCAGATTTTATCCAACCGCTATTATACGCTACTAAAGCAAGATGAATTGGTGCCGGGAGAATATATTTAAAACGAGTATTCTTTGCAAGAAATTTGGTATTATCTTTAGAAAATAATTCACGACCATTTGGTCTTTTAATTATTTGATCTACATATCGTTTTATTACGCTTATGCTTTGAAGATCAATTGATAAGTCTTTAATTAGATTACTTATAGCTGTTGGGGGGTTTGGAAAAGTTTCTGGACCAAAAATTGTCTGTAAAATTTTAGCTATCGTGGATTCTAAAGAACCTCTAAATGACTGGAAGAAATATGCTAGATTCTCAAAATTCTCAAATCGTTGTAATGCAGGTTTCGTTTTAGTCATTCTTTTCAATACAAGATTTCTAATTTCTGGTACAAGCTTAAAATCGAGATTTTTTTCTAATTGACTAATACTATTTTGTATAGCAATAATTGGTTTATCCTTTCGAGCATAGGATGTTTTTTCTAAACTTTCTATTATTAGAGCATATACTATGTCAGGAACATCTCTAAATTGATATGGTGGAATTACTGACTGTAAGAAATAAAGAATCATCAAGTCTTGAGCAGAAGAATTTCTTTCACTAGTTAAATCAGAACGAATCTGGCCAATAATATTGTATAAAACGACTGCTTCATCTTGTGATGTTTTGTATCTTTCAAGTGATCGTATAGCATCTGAACTAACAAAACTGGTTAATTGTGTTAAATGTGGATCTGCTAGTAAAATAAATGGATGCTCTTTTTTAATGGTACTAAGAAAATTCGCTTGAATTTTTGACACAATTTTATCTTTTTGTTTCATGACCTCATTTGGGGAGAATTTTGATGAGGCATTTCTTAATAATAATAAAATCTTATCAGATATCCAAGTTTTATCAGTTAATTCTTCTTTCAAAATACGTGGTAAGATAGTGCTAACTATACCATCCAAATTAGATTTGTCAAATACACTTTCTTTTGACATCGACACAAATTTTAAAGGATATTTTCTGAATAATTTCCTATACAAATCTTGATTTGTAGAACTCAGAAGTTCTGTTATTGTAGTTACTAGATTGGTATTTTTTGTTACAAGTATCTTCTCAAAGAGTGAACTTTCGTTAATTAACTCAACTTCAGGAAGTTCAATTGTTCCTCTCTTAGAAAGAGCTTTAGAGGAGTCCTTCAATTGAGTGTATGCTTTTGTGATTTCACTTTCAATCTCTTTTCGAGCAATTGTAGCTTTTTTATCAAGAAAATTATCAATTAGTTTTGTTAATTCATTCAACGGATTCTTTGTAGAACCAAACATAAGGGGAAGCAAAGCATCGCACTCAATACATTGAACGTAAAAATACCTAGCAAGTTCCCTGAGTATTTCTGCTTGAGACATAGCAGAGATCTTTTTTGAAGAATAATCCTTAATCCAATTTGCAAATGCTGCTTGATTCAACCATAAATCTTCTAACAAGGTAGTAACTTTTTGTTTAAGTGATCTTGTAAAAAATCGAACTTTATCACCCGATTTTCGATTCATTAGATTAGCTACCGCAGCTATACTCTCTACAGCATCCTCAATTTGTGGTATTAATCCAATACTGGAATATATATCCTCAAATTTAGTGACTATATTTGTAGCTAATTCGGATGCATAATCTACAATAAAATCAAGTTTACGATCCTCTCCATCGTAACCGCGAATAGCTATAAGTATAATTGGATTATGACTACGCACAGGCACTATTTTTGAC
>Ga0114923_10003279_pt1 | contig 10918 bp, 9 predicted proteins | sample SumtaG_FD_89578 | JGI IMG/M metagenome (GOLD analysis project Ga0114923, IMG submission 89578) | Deep subsurface microbial communities from Indian Ocean to uncover new lineages of life (NeLLi) - Sumatra_00157 metaG | ecosystem: Environmental > Aquatic > Marine > Oceanic > Sediment | place: near...
AAAAAAAAAAAAAAAAGAAGTTAGTAGTGTATGTATGGGGGGGGGGAATGGATGAAATTTTAAAAAAGTATAGGTTTTTAAATGATGAAAATGATAAAACGATTTATATATATTCATTTAAAAAAGATTTCAAAAATTTACCTCCGTTCTCCAAAGTACCTGAATTTTCGAAAGGTTTAATAAATAAAAAACGTGTTTCTATTACAAATATTAAAATTGATGTTACTAAGTTTGTTGAAAATAAAAATTGGAAAGTAAAAAATACTTCTCCTGTTACTGTAATAGCTACACCAAAACGGTTTAATAATGATTTTCAGATTAAGATTACTGGTCTTCATAATTTTTATAAGGGGTTATTCACGTTTCAGATTATTAGTGAAATGGTTTCAATTTATCCTTATGTGTTTAAAATAAAGTATTCAAAATATTCTGTTATAAATACGATAATGGGTTGGGATATTGATACTAATAAAATTAATGATTTTAGTATTTTTAATAGAGAGTTGAAAGATTATTGTAAATTTTATATGGAAAAATTCCCACAGGTTATTCTAACAGATTCAATTTTCAAAAACAAACGAATTACATGTAATATTTCAATTTATGGTAGAGCAACTTCAGCTGGTATTAAAAAGGAGGAAAAAATAAAAAAAGTGCATAAATTTATGAACGATGTTTTGAGTAAAATGGATAAACATTCTACTGAAGAAAATTACAATATAAATATGAAATTCTGTAAAAATTATGAATCTTACAGACATGATGAAATACAAAACTACAATTATTTTATGTGTGAAAAATCAAGTCTAATAACAAAGTATTTTAACATTTCTGAATTTAAAATAGAAAAGAATCGATATTTGACAGCTATTACATCTCCATACAAAATTAAAAGGGGCGTTTATAATTCTCTTGATTTTTATGTAAGAAATGTTACAAATTTTATCAACACATATGGTTATTCGAAATCTCAACTGGAAAACTTTTTAAACATACAACCTCCCTTTTTTTGACCTTTTTTTAATAAATTCTTTTTTTTTTCTTTTCCTTCCATTAGTTCTGTTCAATGTCTAAATCAGTTCCAACTTCATTACCGTTTTTCATCATCACTTTCTATGTCATTCATTTTTGAGTTTAACACTAAACAAGTATTTTATATTTTCCTCCCTCAAATATTTTTTTTTTTAAATAATATTTGTTTGAAATTTTTAGGGAAATTAAAATAAAAGAGAAAAAAAGGAAAGAAAAAATGCAAAGAAACACTATTTACGTGAAAAGAAACCCTATTGGCGTGAAAAGAAATTTTATTGGCGTGAAAAGAAACGATACTGACGTGAAATTTATCAATTTTATTATGAAGAATGGATTACATTTTACTAGAAATCCTAGTGATGTTAAGAAAATTAATTATTTGGAAGCCCAGTTGAAATTGAAGTGTTTGGAGTTGAAAAATATTAAATTTCAAATTAATGGAAAGTTTCCTTTAAAAAAACGGAAAATAATATGCAAACCAATTAGGAAACAAATATGTGAACCATTTAGGAAACAAATATGTGAACCAATTAAAAGGAAAAATACACAGAGCGAAGACATTTTACATATTTTGAGAAATAATAAGGGGGGATTGAAATTAAAAGGTATACATACCAAATTGTATCAAAATGGAATTATTTTGGGAGTTACACAAATTGGAAGCCTTTTATGTAAACTTTATTATAGAGGGAAAATTAAAAGGGATGGTAATAGTGGATCATTTCTATATATGATTAATTAAATATGTAAATTAAACTTAAAATTTGGAATAATCAAATTTGGAGAATTATGCTCTGGTTTCAACAAAAATGAACGTATCCTCCCTAAATTCTTGGGATCTGGAACAATTCAAAGTCTATGTCTCAAGAATTCAAGCACAGAATAAAATTTAGGTCTTCCTTTATAGCACAGAACATCCTCCCAAGTTCAGTCTAGTCCATCCCAATTTCAGTCTAATCCTCCCACTAAATCACTGAAATTTACCACCCCTTTACTAATCCCAAAATAGATTGGCCGAAGAAGGCCGTGTCACCCCGTTCCAGTTCGGAATTGAAAAATTAACACAATATTGAAGAAAGACGAACATGAATAACGTTCCTACTATTGACAAACAATACATTTCTGATACTATGCACCAATTTCCAGAAGGTTGCACCACAACAACGTTGACCAAAACGATACAACAGAATATAGATAATGGAGAAGTGAAGATCAACTTCAGGAGCACATTAAATCAATATATTTGCAGCCAAGTGAGAAATGGTTTGTGGAAAAATGGCAATGGACCTGTTGAAAGGGTGCAGAAAACGACAACAAGAAGAACAACTTTTTTATATTTTTTCCCCAAAAAACGAAAACTTGAACAACTTACAAATCATCAAGAAGGAGGAGAGCCAAGAAGGAAAAGGAGGAAGAAGAATAAGAAAAAGCTCAAGCCATATGAATCTTGGAATATCACGCCAAATAAGAAAAGGCAAAGAAATATTGAAAAGGATTTTCTGCTCAATCCGAGACCATGGTGCGACGTTTCTGTTATTTCAATGAAGCCTAGTGTCTTATTAAAAAATGAAAAAATGGTGAAAAGTTTGGCTCTTGTGTTGACGAATTCTTTGCCTCGGGAAGGGAAAAATGACCTGCTTACTTATTGTAAATATTGCACCGAAATAATAATCTTGGAATTCTCCAGCGGCTTTTTGGATCAAAAACAAACCCAGAACATTTCTTACGATAAAGATAATGGGAAAAACGCAATTCCTCTTGGATTCATTATTTTCAAGGAAACAAGCATGTTTATTGAAGTGAATATCCTAGTAGCAAACTTGCAACTGAAAAATAATCTCAATATCAAGGGAATTGGTACTCACCTGTTGAATTTGGTAAAGAGGAGAGGAAAGCAGATTTATTTACACCCAGATCCAGGAGCAGAAAGGTTTTATTTGAATAGAGGATTTTGTGAGGTTGCAAAGGAAGAAAAGGATTTTATGGAAGGAAAAATAAAGAAATCAAAAAAACAACTTTTTGTTCCTGTACTTTTTGATGATGTATTGAACGCCTATTTTGAGCCAAAATTGTTTTGTTACTTTTTATTGTATTAATAATAATAATTTTATTTAATCATAATCATCTTCATAATTATCACCAGGCGTTTTCAGTTGACTATATGATACTTGTGATAGATTTTTTTTATACTTAAAATAGTAAAACAGAATTATACCAAATACGATTGATACTCCCATTATTGCAATTAAAACAAGTGAAAATATACCCCACGACCCCCATCCTATCCATGCATACCATTCATTTATCAATACTGTAATGTAACTTATTTGTCCACATAAAAGATGCGATGAAGTTTTGTTTAATCCTGCCAAAAAAAGTTGTTCAACAGCATTAGCATCAGCTAAAATATCCCAAACAGCAATCAAATAAATATAAGAATCATCTACTTCTATCATTATTGTTGCCAAATAAAGCATTATTATTCCTTCAAAATATAGTGTACCATTAACATAAAATTTCATTGTAAAATTATTTGTTGTTACACTTAAGGATTCAAAAGTAAATACAAATTGAATTAAGGATTGATTATAATTTTCATCCAAATATAATTTTTTAACTGTGCCCATTTGATCATCAAGTGTTATGTTTCGTTGAATAATTTGGAAGTTCAAATTAAAAATGTTTATTTGGAAATTATCTCCTCCCTCCCATCCAATTTCAATTGTACCGACATCTCCAGACCATCTCCCTCGCATAGTTTGGCCTTGTTTCATAAATTTTAGTCCATTACGAATTCCCAGGCCTTCCCCTTCGAAGATTTCTCCTTCAAATGTTCCTTCATTTTCACATCTATATGTAGGTGGCGGAGACGATATATTTGAACAAAGCCATTGAGAATGCAATATAAATGGTTCTTTACATACTAAACGAAACAATCCTGGTGTGATTAAAATAAATAATAGTAACAACATAATTATATTTTTTAAAATTACTAACTTTTTTTTTCTCTGTAGTATTTAAAAAAAAAAATGAAATCGTATCTAACTTTCAAAAATCAAGTGAATTACTATGAGATTGCGAAAAATCCACTTATTTACAGTAAAATACAAACAATTCTTGGGAGAATGAAAAATAAAAAAATTAAGGTGATCAATAAGAAAGGTACAAAATATCTAGATCCTGACCTAAACGAGTTATTTGAGAAAATAGTTGAAGATATTTTTATTTATTATGTTTCATTTGGAATGGTACCTATTCATTATAAGAAAGATCGGAAGTTTGGTTATGTTCCATACATACCAAATGTAGACCTAGGAAAATTTGGTATTTTTGAAAATAAAAAAACTTATGATTATGGAGTTGTTTGGTTACCTGAAAATTCATTAAAATTACAACGGATTGGTTATGAAGATAAGAAAGTAAAAATAATCATTTTGAACCAACCATTGTCTGAAATAGAAGAATTGAAAAAAAGAACACCAACTATATCAAATAAAAGGGGTTTTCATAATCACCAGATTTTTGCGAAAAAAAAAGTTTTCCCTAATAGTTTAATACATCAAATTAAAGAAACTCTCGAAAAAATCGATTTCATTTGGAAATCTTTCAAAATTCATACAAATGAAGTGTTGAATCCTAAATTTTTGATACAAGAAACATTACCACCTGCTTTATTGAATTCTAACATCTTCCATAATTTGAACACATTTATGGATTTTAAACAGGGAAAACCTAAATTACCCAATTATGATGAAATCAATCAAATAACTGATAATCAATTTAATATATTGTATGGGTTATCTAGAGAACCAGCTATTGAACAACAACGCAAATTAGAGGAGATTATGGTACAAACTGGTATCAAGAAAATGAATAGTTTATATGAAGTTAAACAAAATAGGCTTGGTCCTTTAGTAACACCTGCCTGGATTCCAACAAAAGATAAATTTGATTCATCCCATTTAGAAATTCTCCATAGAGAATTCGATCAAATTGTTAATACTTCATTTGGATTTCCCATGATAAAACATAAATTGGCAGAAGGGTACAAACTTTCTGGTAACATTTTAAACAATACATTGAAATTATTTTTTGAGAATATTAGTATTGTTATAACTGAGATTTACAAATATATTGCTTTGAAAGGATTGAAAAGGAGTGATACAACTTATGAAAGTAACCGAGATTCTATTCATGAAATTAGATTAATTATTGATTATGATAAATTCACACCTACTGACGTAACAAATATTTTAATTAAAGAGTATGTAAAGGATGTAGATAATTTGAAATTGATTATGAAACAATTTTTAGATTTGGACTTGAATTTGAAAAAACCATTAATAGAAAAAAAACCTACCCCAGAAATTGAACAGCAACAAGAACAAGATAAAATAACTCAAGGTGAACCACATCAAAAACAAGAAGTTGAGAGCGATGGAAAAAAATTAAAGCGAAAAGGGGACCAAAATAAAGAAGAGATAAAAGAACCAAAAAGAAAAAAGGGGAAAAAATTAAAGAGAAAAAGGGAGAAAGATGAAGAACAAAATGAAGAAGAAGATATAAAAGAACCAAAGAAAAAAAAGAGAAAAACAGAAATAGAAAAACAAAAGAAGAAGAAGAAGAAGAAGAAGAAATAATATTTATTTATTTTTCATATTCTTTTACAACTTTTTTGTATTTTTTACATTCTTTACTTTTAGGATTCCCCCCCTTCTTTGGATCACATTTTTTACCTACTTTCCAGTATAAATAACGTCTTTGGTCGTCTGATTTAAATGGATTACCTATCGTTTGTTGGTCGAAGTTTTTAAAATAGTTTTCCATTTTTTATAATGTAATTTGATTTTTTATTTCCTTACTAATTAAATGAGGTAAAGAATTATGAGTAGTTTTCAATTTGGCACTACTATACTGTATTTTTTGCAAGCACTTGGTTGGATTTTTTTAATCTTTTTAATTACTCCATTTTTCATTTATTTATTTCTTTTAGTAATACAAAACTTTTTTTTGTATTCGTTGAATACAAAGTTAGATGAATTAAAAAAATATTTTTGTCGTTTTATTCAAAACTATTTTAATCGTGTAAAATGGTTTGATGTGTTAAATCCTTTTAATTGGTTCAATTTTAGTTTTGTTTTCATAATTTTGTTTGTTTTTGGCGGAGTATTATCTTCTTATTACGGATTAACTCTTATAATGATAATTGAAATAATTGGATTTGTATGGTTGGGACTAGGATTTATAGTACAAACTCCAATAAACAATATAATAAATAGTAGAAAAATCGCTAAAGCATTTGAAACAAAAGGAAGATATAAATTTTACTTAAGTTCACACTCGGTTGAAGGAGATGTCATTCGTTATGATGAAGTTTGGGTTTACCTAAAAAATGTAAAGTATGTCGAAATTAATGATACTGATAACATAAAAACAATGAATTTTCTAAATTTACCGTTAACTGTTATTTCAAATAATTTATGGGAACCAATAAAAACTATACAAGAAGTATCACCAAAATCAATGTTAACTACTAATGATAAAAATAATGTAACATATAATGAATTTTTTAGTGATGATGATGAAAGTGTAACACAAACATCAAAAACTTATATTTAAAATAAAACATCAATTAATTTTAAAAGATTTTTTTCGGCTTTTTCTACTGACAAATCAACTGGTATTATACCAGGAAATAAATTTGGCACTTTACAATTTTTGAATTTTCCTTCTCTCAATGGGATATCCAATTCATGAATATATTCATTTAAAATTTGTGGGTTTAATTTTCTGATTTCATTTCTCAAACTTAAAAATTTACTCTTTTTCACATTTTTCAATTCAGCTAAAATTGGTATAAGTAGTGCAATCTCCGATAAAACAATTAGATCTTCATAAGTTAATAAATTGTTTTTAATCAATTTCTTGTAGTAGTAAACACCTAATTTTTTTATATCAAAATCTGATTTTCTTAATAATTCATCTTTATACTTTAAATTTTGATTTGACACAAATTTCACTTTCTTACCAGTAATTTGTCTGTAAACATACAAAGCTACTTGTTTAAACTGTTGCACATTTTTAAACGAATCAAAGTTGTAAAAATAAATAAATCTTGTTTCATTCAAAAATAACAAATCTTCATCCTCTTCATTATCATTACAAAAAAAATTTTCAAATTTATCTTCAATTTTTTTTTTAAATTTGTAATACTTCGATTTTCTAATCATTTCTTCATATCTACCTAAAACTTCTTTCATCATTTTTTTTTCTTTCCTATTTTTGTTTTAAACAAAAAAATTTCTTTCTATATTTTAAAAAAAATAATTTATTAATATTTTTTTTTTACTATCAATTTATGTCTTTGGCCAATTTCAATGCTTTTTAAGAATTCTTCTTTATTACCTTTTATATCATTATGTTCAATCTTTAATGTAAATAATCCATTATTTCTTATTTTTGTCATTTTCAGCCCATAAAAATGTTTCAACATATCATGCTTATATAATTCGAACGTCAAAAATTTTAACCCTTTTAATCTTTTACCCAATTCATAGCAATCATTTTTTGAAACAAAACAAAATTTTGCGAATAATTTGAAACGAGCATCTTTTAACCCAGGAAATTTTTTACATACATAATCAACGACATCTCCAAATTCTAATCGTTTCATATTATCATTGAACCATTCTATGTTATCATAAAAAATATCAAGTTGTAAATTTTCCAAATTTGGAAGTTCAATTAATCGTTTCAAATCTTCATAAATTTCAATAATGAACTTTAACCTTTTCAATTTTGAAAATTTGTCAATTCCTGACCAATTAATATTACTAATTCCTTTAATTGAAATCGATTTTACGTTTATAAAAATCTGTGGTTGAAAACAATCCTTTATAGAAACCCCAACAAGATGACAAACTCTAAATTTTGAATTAGACAATTGAAATTTCAACGTTTTAATTTGTTCGATAATTTCACACTTGTCATAAGTACTAATCTTCGTAAAAATAATCTTATTTAATTTAGGAAATTGATCAATAGTTAAAAATTTCAAAGTATCATCTTTATATATCCTAATTGTTTTCAAAAATTCAAATTTAAACCCAGGATTTTTCTTGATAATTTCAAATAGTCCATTTGATCTTTTGAAGTTAGAAATGAATAATTTTCTTAAATTTTTCAATTTATCCAAAACATATTTTATGTTATAATCATCAAGACGGAATGTATCAAATTCAACATATCTTAAATTCTGTAAGATGACTAAAGGTATCTTGTACAAATTATTGTAATTGATGTATATTTTTTTATTGATGCCAATTGATTCTAATAATATCAAATAAAAATCACTATTTAAAGTACCAATGTTATCCATCAGTTGTTTTAATTTAGTTGTATAATCAAAAAAACTAAAAATAACAAAAATCAAATCTTTATGGATGAAAAGCTCTTTATCTAGCATATATAATCCAGATGGTGATAAATAAGAATCTAATTTCTGTTGTTCAATTTCTATTTTTCTGTTAAGTTTTGATAAAATTGGATTTTTTATCATCAAAATTTTTGATAATACCCAATGAAGGACGTCTGATTTTTTCAAATGGTTGAATTCTACCCTTTCTTCATTATTTTTAAATAACACGTCGTAATTACAGAAGGTTTTAATTTTTTGAATTGTTATACTCTTTAGATGAAGCATGAGAATATTTAATATATTCATTCTGAAATCTAATTTTTTTTCCTTGAATTTTGGACAAAAAATTCGTTGAATTAATTCATCGTCTATATATTTCTGGTGTATTTTATAATAATCACCTTGTTTACCACCTAATTTTTCTTTTCCATAACCCTGATAATAAATCAATTTGAGAGTTCTTTTATCACACAACTTATAAACTTCCAATTTAAGTTTATTCAATTGTAATTTTCGATTCTTTTTCAAACTCAAATTCTTATTATAACATCTCTTTTTCATAATTTTTTCTTTTTTTTTTTCCTCTCTATAAAAAAATAATATTTCATGAGGGATGGAAGAGAGAATGAAAAAGTAATAAATAATAATTTAATTGTTTTATAATAATAATAATTTAATATTTTTTTTTTCTGGAACAAGTAAATAATTCTCGTTTCTTGTAAATTTTAAATGATTTTAAGTATTTAAAACGTTCAGTTAAATCCTTTTCTGGAACTTTAAAATGGGTTTCAATTCTTAAAATTATATGTTCCAAGTTCGGGAATCTATCAGATATTTCATTTAATACCCCTGAGGATATGTCTATCTTTTTTCTAGGATAAATAACGTAGATATACATTGTATTCGTAGTAATATCAACATCTAACTCTTTCACATTTGGTAAATTAACATTCAGTCTTTCCAGATTTCCATTATTTACACTAAACTTTAACCGTTCCAACCTTTTGAATTTTTTAATTCCTTTCCAATCAATATTCATGAAGGATTTGAATGAAATTTCTTTAACGTTAGCAAAAACTTTGGTATTAATATCTTTAATTCTAATATCGATTTTTGTAGTTGGTCTAAATATGACTATTTCTCTATGAAAAATATCGAATTTCAATTTTTCGATATTTTCAAGTATGACATCTTGGTTGATTATATAATGACGTCCTCCTAAAATTAACTTATTCAGTTTTGGAAACTTGTTCAAAATACTCAAATCTATTTTTTCAATAACACCATAACCAAGTCTAATTGTTCTTAGATATTGAGATTGTTTTATCATTTTCAAGTATTTGTTTGTTTTATCTCCGCGAATAGTCAATTTCTTTATATTTAATAAATTTTTCTTCAAGTATGCTAGATGATCTTTATAAAATTCAGTTGTATTAAGTTCAACAATTCTAAGTGTCATCAAAACATTTACTGGTATACTATAAATGTTATTTTTATCCAAAACCATGTCTACACAATTGAAACCAAAACATTCCAAAAGAATTATATAAAATTTGCTGTTTACTAATCCAATATTATCGAGAATTAATTTTGTCGATGTTGATCCAATTAAATATTTAAAAAAACTGAAAATGACTGCTACCACGTCTTTTGGAATAAACATATTAAACATATTGATACCACTAACTGATACTTTTCCATTATTCAATTGTTTCATTTCTATTTTTCGATATTTAAATGATAAGAAAGGATCTCTTAAACCTAAAGTTTTTGAAATCAAAAAATCAATAATCTCGTTCTTCAATTTTGTACCAATAATGAATCCTGACTCTTCAACTATTTGTTTTAATTCTGATTTAGTGACTGGTTTCAAATTTTGTTGGAGAAGTTTTTTTGTATATTTTTGGAAACTAAGTTTATCGGGATGTCTTACGAAATTTGGTACGAATAAATCATGAACCAGGTTTTTGTCATATATTTTCTTAGAAATCATATCGTATTCATTCATATTCCTTCTAATTCCAGACAACCCCTTTGAATAAATATACTTTAAAGTCATGCTCCAACATAACCAATAAACTTCCCTTCTTATTATTTGTAATTGTAATTTTTTTTCTTTTCTCTTCTTATTCTTTCGACGGACTATAATTAATTTTCTCTTCTTCATCTTTTTTTTTTAATTAATTAATTTATAGAGAGAGACCCAAAGAATTTTAAGTTTTATTTAAAAATAGAACGACGGCCATTCTATAATTTTTTCGGATTTAATTCCGAATTCCGATCAAAGAGAGGACGTGGATTATAAAAAGGCCGTTTTTTCGGGTATCCAATTCATGTGGATTATAAAAATTCAGCCATAGTGGCCTTCCAACCAATTTTTCGCCCCGGAATTGAGTTTCAACGGATACCTAAAAAAACTTTTTTCAGAAAATTTTCGCGAAAAACATCGACATTTTCTTTTGACCTCTA
>Ga0114923_10003280_pt1 | contig 10917 bp, 11 predicted proteins | sample SumtaG_FD_89578 | JGI IMG/M metagenome (GOLD analysis project Ga0114923, IMG submission 89578) | Deep subsurface microbial communities from Indian Ocean to uncover new lineages of life (NeLLi) - Sumatra_00157 metaG | ecosystem: Environmental > Aquatic > Marine > Oceanic > Sediment | place: near...
ATTACTGTCAATACTTTGACAGGTATCCCAGCTACTGGCAGTTATGCTCTAAAAGCTCACCCAGTTAACAGTTACGTGAAATACGAAGGAACTTACGCTGCTGGACGAATTTGGTATTTAAAGTATACTAATTTAGTTACAACTTTAGTTAATGGTGATTTTACAATTCCTGGAGCTACGATGAGCTATCTGGACAAACGAAATGGTAAAATTATTCTTAATACTGCAATTGCTACAAGCTCTAATGTAATTTGTGATACTAATTACACATTTAAAACTTTACAAACTTCTGCAGTAGAATTGAATAGAATAACATTTCGTTCTAGAGAAGTAAGTAATAGACTTGAAGCAGTAAATAAATTACGAAGATATTTAGCACCAAATTATATCATACGTACTGAAGGAGATGAAAAAATTTGGGCTAGTTATTTAACTCAGAAAACCAATGAAGATTATACTTTAACATTAGTTCAGCAAGCTTCCTATTTAGAAGATGAAGACTTATACACAAGAGTTGTATTTTATGCTAAACATAAAAATCCTACTAACCTGATGTTTGATGAAAGTGTTGATTTTGTGACTACAGGAGAATCTTACAAAGCATATACTAATACTCCTGTTACATTAAGTTTTGTTGAAACAGTTGATGGATGGCATACATATGAAACAGCAATTAGCAATGCAGGATATATTAATTTAGATACTCTGAAACCTAAAGTTTGGATAAACAATGTTCAAATTGATGATACTCCTAGACATATATTGATGCAACCTATTAAATTTGAAATAAAAAATAGAACTGAAACAACTACAACTGTTGATGAAAAAAGTGGAGATGTAAGTGTAGATACTAGAAATTATTATTATTATAAAGTTTTACTTGAAGGTCATCAAAATTTATATCCGGATAAAGATATAAATGTGTATAATGCTAATGGTGTTGAAGTGTTAACAATTTCTGCAAATGATAGTAATATGGATTATGCCAGAGGTATTTATACTGTTCCTGGTAGTACTACGAATTCTACAATAGAAAGTGTTTCTACAGCATCTTATTGGGTAATGTATTCTACTCAAGGATTAGCAATAGATTATGATAATGTTTTATTTAAAATTAGCGATAGCAACATTCTAGAACCCTCAAAAGTAGTAGTAACAGCTCAATTTGAATATATAACAGTATTTACTCCGGCTCAAGGAACTGCAGCAATTATGGATGGTAGATGGGATACGCAATGTCAAACAGAGTTCTATGCCCAGCCACCAAGTGGATATAATTATGCCATCTTAGATTTAGGAGCAGTTAAAACTATACAAGCAATTGATTTTATATCAGGATTTTATAAACCAGATGAATATAGAAAGTTTGATACAGATGTAAGATTTACTCTGCAATATTCTACTGATAATGTTACTTATTACGAAATAAGTGATGAAACTCATAATTTTCAATTGGCAGGTGGAGAATCTGCAAGTTTCGAGGAAGATGATTTAGGTGTAGATTTTGAAGCGAGATATATAAAAGTTATATTAGAAAATGTTAAAAAAGTAGATTATAAAAATGGAGTATATCCTGTATCTATAACTGAAGTAGCTATGTATGATGATGTTATTCTGAAGTCCGAAGCAAAATTAATAGCCACTACAACATTAACTCAAAATGTAGCTCCAGGAAATGCAACTATTTATGTAGCAGATACTTCGGCATTTACCGACCCATATAGCAGTTCATCAAGTTCTAGTTCAAGTATGAGTAGTTCTTCTTCAAGCATAAGTAGTTCGTCATCACCATCATCTAATTCATTATCTAGCAGTTCTAGTTCATCATCTTTTAGTTTAAGTAGTTCATCTGTAAGTAGTAAGTCTTCAAGTTCATCATTAAGTTCAAGTAGTTCGAGTAGTTCGTCAAGTTCATCTTCTTTATCATTGTCAGTAACAGAACATTCAGCTTATATAAAAGATAGTAGTGGTGATTTTCATATATTCACATATACAGGATTAACATCTACCTCATTTACAGGTTGTATTGTAGATGCTGGAGTATCTGGTGTGATAGGAAATTATGTGTATCAAACTATGGAAACAGATACTACATTATATGATAATGATGCATTATTACCTAATCTTGGAGATAGAATATATAAACAAATAAGAATAAGTGACGAAACATTGTATACTCAAACTCAATTAGATGATTTAGCCAAGAACTATTTAAAAGAATTTTATAAAAATCATTCTAAGATGAAAACAAATGTACTTTATAGTCCTTATTTAAAAGTAGGGCAGACTGTTGCTGTAACTGATAGTTATAATAACATATCAGATGTTAATTATTTTATTGAATCTATTTCGGATAGAAAAGGTTTCTATTCGCTTGTTCTTGCTCGTTATCCTGGTTAATAATTGAAAAATGGAGGTAAGGTATGAAAAGACCTATGTCTAATGAGTTACGTAAGAAAATAAAGATGAATATTAAAAATCGTATAGATATATCCGATTTGATTAAAGATGTTAACATAAAAGGAGAAGACTTGTCTAGAGCTGTCATTAAGGATTTTAATCGTCCTGATGATGATATTTCAGGATGTAATTTATGTGAAACAGTTATAGGAGAAGATAACAAAATTACTAACCTTAATAGAATAACAGGAAGAAATTTAAATTGTCAGAGAACAATACTAAAAGGAATGGTGTGGCTTCGAAGAGCTGATGTAAGAGATTCTAATTTTAAAGGAGCTTTCATGCCACAATTAGACTATAGATTTTCTGATTTGAGAGGTTGTAATTTTTGTGGAGCTATTTTTAATTTTGGTTCTGATAAGGGTGTGGGTGCAATATTAGGAGAAGATTTTTTTAAGGATTTCGCTAAACAGTGGGGAGTAGAAATCAAAGTAATAAAAGGTAAGGAGGGAGAAAGAAATGTCAGAGGATAAGAAACAAATTAATAACACTATTAGTTTGATAGAATTAGAAACAGATTTAGATGCTAAAGAATTAATGTTAAAACAAGTAGAATCGGCACATCAACAACTTTTAGGACAAATCAATTGTTTAAAATCATTGATTAAAAAAATCAAAGGAGAGATAAGAGAAAAAAATACAAATACAGAGGAAGTTAAAAAGTAAAAATGTTAACATATAAATCCCTTTATTCTTTAGTAGATGAACAAATTAATAAAAGGTTACGATACAAAGGCACAGAAACGTATGAAAATCAATTAGAACGTTCTCAATCTTTGTCAGAACCTTTTATGATGTCAGGTAGTGGTAGACGTGATATAACTGCTCAAGAATTAATAGAAGCTATGCAAAATGTATTAGATGAAGCTTTATCGGACAACATTATAGAAGGACTTGAAGTAACTGCAACAGACCCAATATCTAATAAAGTAACAATTAGTGCAGGGAAAGGTTCGTCTGGTGGAGTAATTTATGAACTAAGTGATGATGTTACTGTAATTGTTCCTTTTGATAGTGTTACTCAGATATATTATGTAAATTTATATATGAACAGAATATTGTTTGATAAGAAGAAAGATTCCAGTAAACTTAACATAGCCAAAATTATAACTCCAAATCCTGGAACTACTAATAGAGTTAAAAATAGAAGAGAAGATGATTATCATTGGGATGCTTATATTGTTAACATGCATAAATATTATCTGTATGGTATAAATGACCAACTTGAAGAAGATAGTGTAGACTTATTAAGAGATAATATTGGTGACATTTTAGCAGATAATTTGATAGGAAATTTACGTTTAAGTGAAAATTTAAAAATTATTAATACTGCAGGAACTTTAGAGTTAAATAGTGAAGATATGAAAATAAAAGATTCTGATGAGAATGTTCTTGCTAAATTTAATAGATATGGTATCTATTTTTATTTAGCAAATGGTATAGAAGTAGCTAAATTTACAACTGATAGTGCAAGAATAGGTAACATAATAATTAACGAGAATTCGTTACAATCTAACAATTATGTAGCTGGTTCTACAGGATTCAAGATACAAGATGATGGCGATGTTGAATTTAATAACATGGAAGTTAGAGGAACAGTTTATGCTACCTCAGGAGAAATAGGTGGTTGGACAATAGATTCAAATAGTTTATACGCAACAACTACAGGAACTATAAAAACTGGTGCTAATGTTGGTACAGGTTATAATGGAGTGATATTAGATTCTGATGGTTTAAGAGTATATGATGATATTTTAGGTCTTGTAGTAAATTTTCCATCGGATGGTTCTGCTCCTAGTATTAGTAGTGGTACAATAACTGAAGTAATTTATGAAATTTCTACTAATGCAGTGATTAGAACTTCTGAAACAGTAGGAGATGGTTCAGCTAGTTCTGCAGGTATTTTAATAAACAATAGTGGAATATATGGTTGCGAATCCAATCAAACATTAGCAAGTGCTAATTTTAAAGTGTTAGCTAATGGTTCTGCTTATTTTAAAGGAGAAATTCAGGCGACTAGTGGAACCATAGGTGGTGTCACTATTAGTGGAAATACTCTAGTAGGTGGGACTATTATAGGAGCTGTTCTTCGTGGTGCAGTTATAGAAACTTCCGATAGTATGCCAAGAATAAGAATGGATGATAGTGGTATTTATTATCAAATAACGGCTGCTGTAGGAAAATATAGCCAATTTCAATATGATGATGGACTTTATGGAACAGGAGTTTTGGCATATTTATTTAATGAGGACTATCCTGTGTTATCTATTCAGGCAGAACATGATAGAGCAGATATAGGACTTTATAATAGAGATGCAGTTCCTGGTGGTGGAACTGGACCTCATAGAGTAGGAGATTTAATTTGTGTTAGTGGAGAACCTAGAGTTTGTAAAACTGCAGGTAGTCCTGGAACTTTTCAAAGTATATGTGTGTCAGATGGAGATACAGGTGGAGCTGATAGTGCTGGTGCAGGAAAACAATATATAGAAATAAATGTAGGCGGAACTTTATATAAGGTACTACATGATGGAACAGTATAAAATATTGAAAGAGAAAATAAAATGAAAGACAAAATACAATTTACTTTTAGTAACAAAACTTTTAAAGTAGGAGAAATTTTAGAAAATTTAAATATTTCGATGTGGTGGACTTGGAAAAATGAAGTATGTCCACATTGTAAAAAGAAAATAGAAAAAAGAGAACTTCATAATTTTTATAAAATAGAAATTTTAATACCTATAGATTTAAGTCCGGAAAATTCTAAAAAAGAAGATATAATTTTATTAGGATATGATAAAAAAGGTAGGAAAATGCTTTTAACAGAAGATAAAATAAATGAAGTATTGACCAAATCTGAAAAATTTAAACATATAGTGGGAGGTAATAATAATGGCCACTAATTTTCCAACAAGTCTTGATTCCTATGTTACATTGGTAGATAATGTGGATGATGTATTAGCTGCACATGCAAATGATAGAGGAGATGCGATAGAAACATTAGAAGCAAAAGTAGGAATAGATAGTTCTGCTGTAGCTAGTTCTCATGATTATTTCTTAGAACATGCTTCTGGTGCGTATAGAACTCATTTACATGATGCCACTAGTGATGATGGAGCATTGATTCCCATAAATAATTTAAGTGATGTGAATATAACTAGCATAGCAGATAATCAATTTTTAAGATATGATTCTGGTACTAGTAAGTGGAAAAACGAGACTTATTCTCCAGCTTTAAATGATTTAAGTGATGTAAATACTGCCGGAGTTGCACAATATTCTGGTTTAGTATATAATGGTGCCAGTTGGGTGGATGGATTTCCAAATGCTTATTATGCAGCTTAAAGAGGAGGTAACTAAACATGGCAGAATATTTAAATCCCCATATATTATCACCAGTACAGTGTGCTGCTAATATTCCTACTTGGACAGATTCAAGTATTACAGCTAATTCTACTAAATTAAGAAAAGTTCATGTTGATGAATTGAGAACAGAAATAAATGTTGAACTTGTTCGAAGAGGACTAGCAGAAGACACTTGGACAGACCCAGTTATTACAGCAAACTCTACTAAAATAAGAAAAATTCATATTGATGAGTTAAGAAGTGCTTGTGAGAAAGCACAAACTGGAGATTGTGTAGAAGGTTTATATTGTCCAGAAGATACAGTTGGTGCTCTTGCATGGACTAACGCTATCACAGCTAACGCTACTAAACCTAAAACAGTTGATGTAACAGAAATAAGAACGGCAGTAAATGATTTAATGACTAGTTGTATTTGTGAAACAGAACAATGTGAATATTGTGCAGATTGTGGGTATCATTATACTAGTTGTTCTCATGCTGGTTGTGCTTGTGATGACCATAAATATTCAGAGTGCCAATATACTCTTAATCACCATTGGGTTTGTGCAAGTATTAATTTAGCATCAGAAACAGAACATCCTTATAAATCTGCTAATCCTCCTGTAGCTTGGGATGGAAATGTTCCTTGGGATATGTGTTCTTATGCTCCTCCTGGAAGTAATTGGGGAAGTTGTGAATACCAGGGAGGTCATGACCACACTGCTTGGGATTGTAAATGCAACCCTTATTCTTGGTAAAAATATAAGAAAGGTAAGAAATGAGTATATTTACATTAAAAGAAAGTAAAGCAACAAATACTTTACCAGAACAATGTAAAAATATTATTAAAAAATATCTGATAGATGGTAAATTTGATATAACGAAAGCTTTTGATAATCCTCAAGATTACACTACTATTTATTTTTTAATGAGTCAAAATTGTAATGGTAAATGTTCTTATTGTTATCAACCAAAAGAATTTAGACAGGATATTAATTTATCTAAAAAAATTATAGATGATTCTATGAATTTTGTTCTTTCCAATTTTCAAGAAGATAAGATAAAATTTAGTTTATTTGGTGGAGAGCCTTTATTAAATTTTGATATGGTTAAATACTTAGTAGACCGTTATTCTATGTTGAAATTTGTTGTTACAACTAACGGTATATTGATAAAAGAAAATAAGGAAATAGCTAATTGGATTAAATCACATGTCAATAATGTCAATGTTAGTGTTAGTGTTAACGCTCAAAAGTATATTTATGGAAAAAAAGATTTTTTGAAGTATATCAAACCTTGTTTAGATGCAGTAAAAGAAAATGGTGGAGATGTTCATTATGTAGTTCATGACCCGGATGAACCCAATGTTTATAAAGAAATAATATATCTGTTTGAGTATGGTATACCTCAAGTTAGAATATCACCAGCTAGACATTGGGATATAGTAGCTGATGAACAAAAGAATAAAAGTTTTATAGAATTATTTAAAAAAATAGCTGATTATATATATTTCTCAGGTCAACCTAAATTTTATAGAACTCCTTGGGATACTGCATTTAAAAATAATATTTATAATAGTTATAAACAAAAAGATTTAAGACCGTTACCCCCTACTTTTTGTGGATGTGGTTATCTATATTTAGCTATAAATCATAAAGGAGAAATATATCCTTGTGATTTTTTTGCTAATTTCCCCGAATTTAAAATAGGAGATATTTATAAAGGATTTAACAATACTGCTATGTTTTTTAGAAAAATGAAAGATTGGATAGAAGGATTATATGATAACTGTAAAGACTGTTTTGTATGTAAAGATAAAGATATAAGATTATGTCCCAGAGCTATGTGTTTAGCTGAAAATTATATTGTTACTGGGAATCCTTTAAAACCTGCTCCTAATCATTGTTGGACTAATAAAATAGAATATACTTTATTTGACTACATAGCAAGAAAAGCGATAAAAACTGGAATCGATAAATTATATAAGAAACCTTAAAAATGTTTAGAAATTTGAAATTAGAAGAAGAATTATCTAATAAAATTGCTATGCTAACAATAGGTACAGTTAGTGAGTTAGCAACTTGGGTTTCATCTTATATAACTGATGAACAGACAGAAAATTTTTCTAGAGGAATATTTAAGAGATGGGATATCTTTGATAAAGCTATAAAGAAAACATATCAAGAACTTGGATGTTGGGGAATGAAAGGTAAGATGGGACATTTTATTTTTCTTCTAGCTGGAGAAAGAGCTGACCAAATATATGCTATTTACGATATTGAGTTAACAGAACAACATAAAGATATTATAAGAAAAAATATATTTTTTAATGTAGAAGAAATAGAATCTCATATGGCTAAACTAACATGGAATTTATAAATTTAAAAGAGTCCTTCGGAAGATGTCATAGAGTGTATTTTGAATTGTCTCGTAAATGTCCCTCTATACATGAGCATCCAGCATGTCCTATAGCAGAACTTAAAAAAGAATTTGATGGTTTTCTGGATACTGATATTATTTTAGATTTTGTTAAACAGTTAGTAAAATATGAGTCTCCTTGTGATATCTCGTTTCATATTTATAATGAACCTACAATAGACTGCAGACTACTTTATCTTATTCATAAAATTAAACATCATTTAGGATTTAAGAATAAGATGGCTTTGAGAACAAGTGGGTGGGGCTTAGATAAACATGTCTTTAAAGAGCTAACTGATATGGGTCTTGATTGGATAATGTTAGATGCTTACAATGAAAAATCCTATAACGAAATGAGAGCTGTTAAAAATGAATTTCAAAAGTCAGATGTAGCTATTCAGATAAAGAAACTTATATTAGATAATAGATTAACAATGTATCAGAATAGGGTAAGAACATTAGATGATTGGGTTAAAGATAATGATATAGAATTCTATTGTATAGAGGCTATCAAAACATTTAATGTCTCAGCTAATGGGGAAGTTAATCTCTGTGAATGGGACTGGCGTAACACTGTTATTTTTGGTAATCTAAATAAAGATAGTTATGAAACTGTATTTAGAAACAAAATAGAATTTTTTAATAAAACTAAAGAAGGAACTCGATTTGGAGCAGAAGTTTGTGCAAAGTGTGAATATCTCAGAGGCTTTAAACCAACTCACAAAAGTAGCGTTTGAGTTATCTAGAAGATGTCCTTTATCTAAAGAACATGTTGCATGTCCGATAACTTATTTACAAAAAGAATATGATGGTTATCTTCCTATTGAGTTAATATTTAAATTTTGTGAAAAACTTAAAGAAAAAAATGCTATTAAAGCTGGTATCTATTTCCATATTTATAACGAACCTACGGTAGATGCACGTTTATTATATATTATCCATCATCTTAAACAACATATAGGTATTGAAAACAGAATTCAAGTGAATTCAAATGGTTGGGGACTAGATGGAATAATAGTGAGAGATTTAATAAGGGAAGGAATAACTAATTTCCAGCTTTCAGCTTATAGTGTTGAAGAATATGAAAGAATGAAAATAGTTAAAAATAAATGGTTAAGAGAGGGAATAGGAATAAAGTTGTTTAAGCAACGACTGGACCCAAGACTGAAGATTTATACACAAGATTACTGTTCATCTGAGAAGTGGAAAAAGTTATATCATAGAAGCCAGTTTGAATGTACTGCACCAAGAGACCAGTTTTTAGTAGCAGCAACTGGAGATGTGATAGCATGTGAACTTGACTGGAAATATTATCTTAAATGTGGTAATCTGAAAAGTGACTCGTTAGGGACAATCTTTAAAAAGAAATATGATTTGTATAACAAAATCAAAGCAGACAAACTGAGTGCATCACCTTGCGACCGATGCGAGTGTATGTATATTTAAACAAGTAGGATAAGAAGTGAAAACACCAACTTATAAATCAATTTATTTATATTTAACTCATGATTGTGATTCTTGGTGTAGCTTTTGTTATAGAAAAGGATTATATAAAAGAAATAATATTAAAGATTTAGGTGATTTTTATATGTCTAAAGAAACAGCTTTGAAGACTTTAGATTTTGTATTTTCTAAATTACAACTGACTTCTACATTTAATATTTATTTTTGGGGCGGAGAACCTTTTTTAAATTTTGAGGTAATGAAAACAGTTATAGATTGTTATCCACAATTTCATTACCATACAAATACAAATGGCAAATCCATTACTAAAGAAATATATAATTATTTAGATGAACATAAAAATTTTAGAATCACTTGGTCTTTAGGTAATGCTTATGAAAAATATGGAGGAATTAAACAAAAAGTTGAAGCTGAATATTGGGCTCATAAAGTTATTAGTGAAAATGATAATAGCGGTGCTAATTTAATGGTTACTAAATATAAGAATTTAGTAAAAGATTTTGAATTTGTAATAAATAATATTACTCCAAATATAACGATAGATTTAGCTACACGTTATAATCATACAGATGAAGATTTAAACAAGTTCGCAGAACAATATTTTTGTTTAATGACTAAATATATGAATAAAGGTGATAAATATGAAGCTTTAAATCCGGCTTTCAGTAATAATTTATGGCATAATGAATTTGGTTTTAAATCTTTGAAAAAGAGTTGGAAATTTTGTCGTTCAGGATTAGAAAGATTATTTATAGATACTATGGGTGGAATATGGCAATGTGATAATATGTATATTTGTCAACATAATAAATTAGGAGATATATATACTGGAATAGATTATTCTAAATTAGATTTAATGTGGAAAATAGCTGAAAATACAGATAAATATATGTCTCAATATTGTGAAGGTTGTGAATGTTATGGAAATTGTCCAAGAAATAAATGTCTCGGTTTAGATTTAGAACATATGAGGAATATGTTTAGACCTGAACCTGCTTATTGTAATATGTGTAAAATTATTTATAGAATTAGTAAGAAATATGTAGAATATGAGAAACAAAAAAGAATAGGAGTAAGAAATGATTAATAAAAATGATATTAAAAGTATTGATTTAATGGTAACTGAAAAATGTAATATGAATTGTACTTATTGTTTTGCTCCAAAAAGAGATACTGTTTTAACCATAGAACAGGGTAAGAAAATTTTAGATAGAATGAAAGATATAAGTCCAG
>Ga0114923_10003281_pt1 | contig 10915 bp, 9 predicted proteins | sample SumtaG_FD_89578 | JGI IMG/M metagenome (GOLD analysis project Ga0114923, IMG submission 89578) | Deep subsurface microbial communities from Indian Ocean to uncover new lineages of life (NeLLi) - Sumatra_00157 metaG | ecosystem: Environmental > Aquatic > Marine > Oceanic > Sediment | place: near...
ATCGAACCGGTAAATGGCAATGGATCGCCTGTGGAGATCGCCCATGGCGCAACGATAATGGCCACCGGCGGTCAGGAACACCGGCCTCAGGAATATCTCTATGGTGAGCATCCTGATATCCTGACGCATTTAGAGCTTGATGAGGCGACAACCAATGGCGACCCTCGGATCAGCAAGGGAAATACAGCGGTTTTTATACAGTGTGTGGGGTCCAGGATACCTGAAAGACCTTATTGCAGCAGGACATGCTGCACCCACACCTTAGAAAATGCCCTGACCCTGAAAAAAATGAATCCGGATATGAATATCTACGTGCTTTACCGTGACCTTCGATCATACGGGTTCCGGGAAGACCTCTACAGAGAAGCCCGGACAAATGGTGTCACATTTATCCGGTACGATCTGGAAGATCTACCCGAGGTGAGCATTAATGATCAAAAGGAGATCTCTCTAACGGTTGTGGACCATGTCTTGGGACGTCCGATCCGGATACTACCGGATCTCTTAATCCTTGCAACGGCCATTGTTCCCAACGCAAATAAGGAATTGTTCGAATTATTTAAAGTTCCGGTGAATGATGAGGGCTTCCTTATTGAAGCACATATGAAACTGAAACCAGTCGATTTTGCCTCTGAAGGGCTCTTCATGGCCGGTCTGGCCCACTACCCCAAACCCATAGACGAAAGTATTGCCCAGGCCAAGGCTGCGGTGGCCAGGAGCATGACCATTTTAGGGAAAGAAACCATCCTTGTGGGCGGGATCGTGGCTGAGGTCAGTCCTGAGAAATGCGTCGTCTGTGTCACCTGTGTCAGGACGTGTCCATACGGGGCACCCCGTATCGGTGACGAGGGGCACGCGGTGATTGATCCGGCAGAGTGCCGGGGATGCGGGGCATGCGTGGCAGAATGTCCCGGGAAAGCCATCACTCTTAAACATTTTACCGATGATCAGATTATGGCCAAGGAGGACGCCCTCTTTCTAAGTGCATAGGAGAGCGGGCAGGCCAACATTAAATAGTTGTGAGTAGAGTAAGGAGGAGACATGTCAGAAAGCTTTGAACCTAAAATACTTGCCTTTTGCTGCCAGTACTGAGCGTACTCTGCAGCGGACCTGGCAGGTTCGATGAGGCTCTCTTATCCCAGCAATGTAAAAATCATTCAGGTTCCCTGTTCCGGCCGGGTAGATATTCTGCACCTCTTGAGGGCTATTGAGGACGGCGCAGACGGGGTATATGTGGCCGGATGCCTTGAGGGGGAATGCCATTACATCAGCGGCAATCTCAAGGCCAAGAAAAGGGTCCAGTATGTAAAAAATGTCCTCGAGGAATTAGACATGGAACCGGGACGTGTTGAGATGTTCAACCTTTCCTCGGGTGAAGGACCCAAATTTACTCAATTTGCAAAAGAGATGGTGGAAAGAATTAAGACTCTGGGTCCCAGCCCGGTGAATTCATAAATAATCTGCATAAAGAGGTGAAAAATGATAGTTGCTGATCGAAAACCGCTCAAAGAGATCTTAGAGATGCTCGACGGGTGCAACAGGGTTCTGATTGTCGGATGTAAAGGATGTGTCAGCGTGTGTAATGTTGGAGGGAGCAAAGAAGTGGGTATCCTTGCATCCATCCTGAAGATCGCAGGGAAAAAGAACGGTCTGGATATAGAGGTCGACGAAAAGACCTTAGAGCGGCAGTGCGATCCCGAATATGTTGACCAGATCAAAGATGTGGTCGCCGATTATGATGTTATTTTATCCATGGCATGCGGTGTCGGCCCCCAGTTTCTTTCGGAACGCTACCCCGAAAACCGCTGCCTGCCCGCCGTCAACACCACCTTTCTTGGCGGGGCAGTCCAACACGGTATCTGGGAAGAGAGATGCGCAGGCTGTGGTACCTGCGGCATCCACCATTTTGGCGGGTTATGCCCCATTGCACGATGCTCAAAGAGCCTTTTAAACGGGCCTTGCGGCGGCTCTGCCGATGGTAAATGTGAAATTTCGAAGGATGTGGACTGTATCTGGGATATGATCGTTAAGAAGGCTATGGAACAGGGTCGTCTTGACGATCTCCTGAAGTTCAAACCTGCCAAGAATTGGAGTACCGCCAGGGATGGAGGACCCAGAAAGAGTGTAAGGGAGGAACTGGTACAATGAGCGAGTTGAAATCCGGAAGCAATCTCGAAAAGGTCCTGAAAGCAGGTCACTTCGCCTTTACCGGAGAGTGTGGGCCCCCAAAAGGGGCAAATGTGGAGCACCTGAAGGAAAAGATTGAACCGTTGAAGGGAATGGTTGATGCAGTCAATGTAACCGACAATCAAACGGCCGTGGTCAGGATGTCCAGCTGGGCAGCCTCCACCATCATGTGTCAGGAAGGAGTGGAACCAAATTTTCAGATGGTATGCAGGGATCGGAACCGGTTGGCCATCCAGGCCGATATCCTCGGTGTATATGCCATGGGGATCAGGAATATGCTTTGCCTTTCCGGCGACCACCAGCGTTTTGGAAATCATCCCGAGTCCAAGAACGTCTATGATATCGACTCCATGCAGTTAATTGCATTGGTCAAGAAGATGCGTGATGAAGGGAAATTTTTAAACGGGGAAGAGATTGATGTGCCGCCAAGACTGTTTATCGGTGCCGCCGCAAACCCGTTTGCCGACCCCTTTGAATTCCGGGTATACCGTCTCGCAAAAAAGATCGATGCAGGCGCAGATTTCATCCAGACGCAGTGTATTTACAATATGGACCGGTTCAAGGAGTTTATAAAGCAAGCCGTCCATATGGGGCTCCATGAGAAATGTTATATCCTGGCAGGCGTCACCCCCATGAAAAGCGTCGGTATGGCTCTCTATATGGCCAAACAGGTACCGGGCATGGATGTCCCCGAATCCCTGATCAAGAGATTAAGAGGGGCCGGAAAAGGGAAAGCGGGTGAAGAGGGGATCCGGTTTGCCTTGGAACAGATTGAGGAATTTAAAGAGATGGAGGGGGTAGCAGGCGTCCACCTCATGGCCATCGAATGGGAACATAAGGTGCCCGAGATAGCTGAGAGGGCGGGCGTTCTCCCGAGACCGGTCGTCTGATGCTATATTAAGGTACAAGGCGTAAGGCCCAAGTCTTAAAACTGCCATTCAGGCCCGCAAGATCGATTGTCTTTTCATCTTGCGGGCTTTTTTTTCTTGAATTTCATCGATGAATGTCCATAATAGTCCCATTCGCGGTTCTTTTTGCCGTTCACTCATCCTGTAATCACCGAAAGATAGAGCACCTCATAATAGGGACCTATGATTATCACTACCAACAGCGGTCAGATATACGACACAAACAAAGACCTTACCGCACCCGAACGGCATATCCTCCAAAAACTGTTTCTGTGGGAATCCATGTCGTCCAGTCTTGAGGAATTCAGAGAAAAAAAGAAAACGGCCCTGTCAAAGGGATGGAACAACTCCGGTCCCGTACCGGAAAGTGATGCCTTGAAAGATATCATCCGCCATCTCGAAGCGAAGGTATCCCTGCGCCTAAATAAAACCTGAGGAAATGTAAGTGGCCATCTCTGCAGTCAAATCGGAATCCGGGGAATTTGATGAAGCAATGACGCTCATCAGAGGAAAACAGGCAGAGGAAACGCTGAACGTGGCTATTGTCGGAGGCGGAAAGGCCTGCTACAACCTTCTCAAAATCTTAGATGAAAATCGCCAAACAAGACTCAAAATGAAAATATTGGGCGTTGCGGATGTGGATCCCGACGCACCCGGGCTTTGCTATGCAAAGGGATTGAACCTCTTTACAACCGACCGAATCCAGGGTCTGTTTGATTTGGATAGGCTGAACCTTATTATCGAACTTACCGGATCAGCCAAGGTCAAAGAAGCCGTCTTCAGAACAAAACCATCGGGTGTCTCTATCATGGATCACGTGTCTGCGAGGCTTCTCTGGGATCTCGTCCAGATCGAGACGGAAAAGATGGAACTGGAAAGGGAGCATCAGAGATATGCCGAGCGGGCCAAAAAACAGACGCAGGTCATACTGGATTCGCTTCCCTATAGAATTATGGTGATCAATCTCGATTTCATAGTGGAAACCGTCAACCAGACCTTCCTGAAAGAATTTGATTTCACAAGAGACGATATATTGGGGAAACACTGTTATGAAGCGAGATATGGACTGGACAAACCCTGCAAGGAGGCCGGGAATATCTGTTACCTCGAAGACCGCCTGGAACAGATAAAGGAAAAGGGGTCTTTGAGTACCATCAAGGAATATGTGGATGAGAATGGTGAAACCCGTTTTGACGTGATCACCCTTGCACCCATATTTGATGAACAGGGCAAAGTTATCCAGCTGCTCGAGGCCTCACGGGACGTTTCAGAACGGCTCATGTTAGAGCGTGAAATGCAGAAATCCAACATCTTCTTTCAAAACGTAATCCAGAGCACTGTGGACGGGATCGTCGTGGTAGATACCAAGGGAAACGTACTCATCTTTAATGAGGGGATGGAAAATCTGACCGGGTATACACGGAAAGAAATCATGGAACACGGTCATCTTGCCAGCTTTTACAACATCGATGTGGCCAAAGAAAACATGAAAAAGATGAGAAGCGACCAGCACGGCCTTCTCGGCAAACTCAATCCAACCAGTATGTCCATTACCACCAAAGAAGGCAAGGAGGTGCCGGTGACTATTTCAGCCTCTATCATTACAATAAACGACAACGAGGTTGGAAGCGTTGGGGTATTTACCGACATGCGGGAGGTACTCCAGATGCGGAAGGACCTGGAGGACGCCCATCTCCAACTGGTCCAATCGGAAAAAATTGCCTCTGTTGGTAGAATGGCCGCAGGAGTTGCTCATGAGATAAATAATCCCTTGGCAGGGGCCCTTATTTATGCAGAACTCCTTAAGGAAGAGCTGCAGGACGATCCCAAAAATCAGGGCGACATCCAGGAGGTCATCAATCAGACCCTTCGCTGCAAAAAGATCGTTGCAGAATTGCTGGAATTCAGCCGGCAGTCAATCGGACAGACCTCTTCATTCAGTCTGGAATATCTCATTAACCAGTGTCTTAACCTTCTTATTAACCAGGTCCTTTTCCAAGACATCCGGGTCAAAACCGAAATCGAGCCTGATATCCCTGAAATGGTTGGTGATATGGGACAGCTGCAACAGGTCTTCACAAATCTCTTTATCAATGCTGCTCACGCAATGGAAGAGAAGGGAATGCTTAAGGTAGTTGCCAACTACCAACCGGACAATTCGCGATTCGTTATTAAGGTTTCCGATACAGGACCGGGAATTCCGGCGGAATCAAGAGATAAAATCTTTGATATTTTTTTTACTACCAAACCTGTGGGAAAAGGTACGGGACTTGGTCTAAGTATCACACAAAATATTATTCAGCTTCATGGGGGAACGATTAGCTTTGACTGTCCCCCAGGTGGGGGCACAACCTTTACCATTGAGCTCCCCTTGGAATTTAATGGGGCACAAACGGACGAACCTGTTTTTGTGGGATTGGATGAATCATGAATGAGACAATCAAAGTCTTAGTGATAGACGATGAAAAGGCCATCAGAGATGGATGCCATCGCGTCCTGACCGGTAAGGGTTACGAGGTAATTACCGCTGAAAATGGTCAAATAGCCCTTGACATATTAGATAGAGAGCCATTGGACATCATTCTTCTTGATCTCAAGATGCCCGTCATTGGGGGTGAAGAGGTTCTGGAAACTACACGGAAAGAATACCCGGATATACCGGTTATTATTATCACGGGGCATGGGACCGTTGATACCGCAGTGGTATGCATGAAAAATGGGGCCTATGATTTTATAACCAAGCCTTTCCAGATCGACCAGTTTCTCCTGACTATCACGCGGGCTGCCGAAAAGCGGAGATTAGGGCAGAAAGCCAGACAGTTTCAGGAGGAAAACATACGGAACCTCTATGATCTCAATCTTGAAAAGAGCCGCCTGAAAACTATTATCAAACAGATGGCCAACGGCGTCATGGTAACCAACCGTAACTTGGAAGTGGTCCTCCACAACCCGGCCCTGATGCGATTGATGGAAATACCGGAAGAAATAGAAAGCCCTGCCCCCATTGGCAAAATCATTCATAAAGAGTCGCTGATAGACACCCTTAAACAGATTTTGAGTGGGGAATTACCGGAAGAGGAGTCTGTATCACAGGAAATCAATGTAGGGGCTAATGTCCTTCGGGCCATTTCGGCTCCTGCCCTCGGACCTAACAAAGCCGTTGCCGGCACCGTGACCGTTCTGGAAGATATAACGGCATTTAAGCAGCTTGACGAAATGAAATCTGACTTTGTTAATATGGTAGCCCACGAACTTCGGAGCCCCCTTGTTTCCATCAGACAGCTCAACAGTGTTCTTTTGGAGGGGTTGGCAGGTCCCCTTGATGAAAAACAACAGGATTTTGTGAAAAGGGGAATGAATAAAATCGATTCCTTACTCGAGCTTATTAACGACCTCCTTGACGTGGCAAAAATCGAAGCAGGGAAATATGTCCAGCACCAGGTCCCCACCGACATCGGCCAGATCATAGAGGAGACAGTTGCCCTGATGGAACCGAGGGCAAAAGAACAGGGTATCACCCTTACCCATTCCTATCAAAATTTAAAACCGGTCCAGGCAGACCCCAAGAACATCGAGGAGATCTTTAATAACCTCGTCAGCAATGCAATCGACTATTCTCCCGAGGGGGGCCGGGTAACGATCACCGCACGCGGTTTGGCCGAATACATGGAAATTAAAGTCGAGGATACAGGCGTGGGAATCCCCCCTGAAGAACTACCCAAAATTTTTGATAAGTTCTACCGGGTTAAACATCCCAAAACCCGTCAGGTAATAGGCACGGGATTAGGCCTGGCAATTGTAAGAGGGGTAATTGAAGCACACCACGGTACCATTGATGTGGAGAGCATACCGGATAAGGGAACTACTTTCCGGATTTTGCTGCCGGTGATCGAGCCAAAAGATTGACCATTGGAGGAGAAACCATCTCAATTACACACGACAAAATGCGATCAGACATGAACATCGCCCTTGTGGGAGCGGAGACCTACTGCAAGGAGATCCTTGAAAACACCTTTCTTAATAACAACGAGACGGAGGTGAGAAAGAGCATTGTGGCGGTGTCAGATCCCGATCCTGAAACTCCGGGTATGCTGCTGGCCAGACAGCTGGGGCTGATCACAGTAAAAGATTGTCACGAGCTTTATGACCCCAAGTACGGCATCCATCTTATTATAGTTCTTACCCCTGAACAAGAAATTCTGGAAGATATTCTCAGGACAAGACCGTCCAAAATACGAATCCTCTCCTATCATGTCTTTGAGCTCTTCTGGAAGGCCATCAGTCGTGAGGCGGATAAATTGAGGGAGAGGACCAAAGAGATGGAAACCATCATCAACGGGATACAGGACTTTATTCTGGTCATAACGCCTGACAGGAAGATCGTGGATGTCAATGATGCATTCCTTTCCAAGATGGGTTTTTCCCGTGAAGAGGTAATCGGGAAACTATGTCACGATGTATATCAGAGGACTTATCCTGAGTGCAATGAGGGGGATCTTGTTTGTCCCTTGAGCGATGTAATTCGAAACGAGAGAGAATGCCGGCAGATCCGGAAATCGCAAGTTCCAACTAACAAAGATCGTTATTTCGAGGTGGAGGTATATCCCATATGGGAAAAGGGTAGAAAGATTTCGAAATTTATCCATATCAGCCGCGATATTACCGAGCGCCGAAGAGAAGAGGAAGAAATTACTCACCGGCTGGAAGAGATGGTGGAAAAACGAACGAGACAGCTAAAAGAGACTCATGACAAGCTTCTCCACCAGGACAAGATGGCATCTCTCGGTAAACTCTCCGCGTCAGTAGTCCATGAAATCAACAATCCCATAGCCGGGATTCTAAATCTGATAATGCTGATCAAGAGGATACTTGAGGAGGGGCCTGTAGGGGAAGAAGAGCTTGAAAAATTCAGCCACTACATAAACCTCATGCAGACGGAAACCCGGCGAACGGGTCGTATTGTATCTAACCTCCTTGCATTTTCAAGGCAATCGAAGATTGAAATGAAGTCATTAAACCTCAACCGGATCGTCGATCAGACCCTGGTATTGAATTCAAACCTGTTGAGGATCAGCGGGGTAAAGGTTGAAAAACATCTTGACAAAAACCTGCCAGAGTTTGTGGGGTCCGCAGACCAGATTCAGCAGGTATTTATGAACTTTGTCTCCAATGCCGCTGAGGCTATGGAGTCAATGGGGGGTGGTACCCTCACAGTGGAAACCGGGCATATTTCGGATGGGGAGAAGGTAATGGTCAAGTTCAAAGATACGGGCAAAGGGATAGCCAAGGAAGACCTCACCAAGATTTTCGAGCCCTTTTTCACCACCAAAAAGGAGAAGAAAGGGGTGGGGTTGGGCCTTTCCGTGGCATACGGAATCATTGAAGAGCATGGCGGGTCAATCCATGTGGAGTCTCGAAAAGGAGAGGGGAGTACTTTCAGGGTAGATATCCCTATGGATCGCCCATCAAATCTTGGGAACGGAGGTGCCCATGAGCACTAAGATCCTTGTTGTTGATGACGAATTGATCATGCGAGAGTCTCTGGGCGACTGGCTTGACAGGGATGGTCATGAGGTTGAAACCGCAGTGAGTGGAGAGGAGGCCCTCAAAAAAGTAAAGACCTCCCATTTTGATATCCTCCTCGTTGACCTCAAGATGGAGGGGATGAGTGGACTTGAGGTGTTAAAGGAGGTTAAGGAAAAAGACCCTGATACGGCAGTGGTTATGATTACAGCCTACGGATCGATTTCAACGGCCATAGAGGCAATGAAGGACGGCGCCTATGATTATCTGCTCAAGCCCTTTGATCCCAATGAGCTGGGGATTGTGATTGACAAGATCATTGCTCAGCAGGCTCAGGCCCTCGAAAACCTCTTTTTGAAAGAACAATTTAAGGACCGGACCCGTTTCGAAAGCATGATAGGGCAATCGAAACCGATGCAGAACATCTTTGATTTGATCCAGGATCTGGCCCCCATGGATTCAACGGTCCTGATTACCGGTGAAACCGGGACAGGCAAAGGTTTGGCAGCCAAAGCAATTCATACAAACAGCCCCCGATGTGGAGGTCCGTTCGTGGTGGTCAATTGTGGCTCTATTCCCGAACACCTTATGGAGAGTGAATTGTTTGGTCATCAGAAAGGGGCCTTTACTGATGCAAAGGAGACCAAGAAAGGGAGGCTGGAACTTGCACATGGGGGCACCCTCCTGCTGGATGAGATTGGGGAGATTGGCATGAGGATGCAGATAGATCTTTTGCGTGTACTGGAAGACCGCGTGTTTTACAGGGTGGGCGGCACGCAACCGATTGAGGCCGATTTCCGGATTATCGCCGCAACGAATCGAAATCTTGAGGAAGCGATCAGAGAGGGGAAGTTTAGAGAAGATCTATACTATCGTTTGAACGTGATTTATTTCAAAATGCCACCCCTTCGTGAACGTAAAGAGGATATACCTCTTATAGCCGAACATTTCCTTAACCGGTTTTCCCAGGAAATGAACAAGCCCGTGGACCTGATTAACAGGGCTGCGATGGACGAAATGATGCTTTATGAGTGGCCTGGAAACGTCAGGGAACTGGAAAACGCCATTGAAAGGGCTGTGGTCGTGGGCAAAAGCCGCAGCATTCAGACTGAAGACCTGCCCATCTTCCGCCCTGAATACATAAGCTCCACTTCACTTAATTCCCTGAAAGAGGTTGAAAAAGGGCATATCATAAAGGTGCTTGACGAGAATCAGTGGAATATTGCAAGAAGCGCAAAAATCCTGGGCATCGATAGGTCAACCTTGTACAGCAAGATCGATCGTTATCAAATCCAAAAACCCAAGTGACTGACCTTCCCATCAATAAGATTGTTATTTTTGCCGTAAGTGGCCTCGAATCAGAAATGCTAACACGGGTCAGGTTTGACATCGATCGGATATTCTGTTGTCAAACAGAAATAATTCCTCTCTCGAATGATCTTACCTACGCCTTGGACCCGGCGCGAAATCAATATCTTTCCGCCTCTATCCTGGACAAGCTGATCACCCTGGCCCCCGGTCATTCTGTCAAGGCCCTTGCCATTGTTGAAGTGGACCTCTTTATCCCTATCCTGACTCATGTTTACGGGGAGGCTCAGATGGGTGGAAAGGCATGCATTGTTTCCACATACCGGCTGAGGGAAGGTGTTTCACTGGCCGGCGAAACCTATTTTCACAGGATTGCCAAAGAAACCATACATGAACTGGGTCACACCTTTAATCTCCGCCATTGCCCGAATAAGGCATGTATTATGCATTACTGCCGTACCTTGAGCGATGTGGACAGGAGACCGGATGAGCTGTGCAGGTACTGCAAGGTCCTGTTAGATGATGAAATTGAAAGGCTGGCGAAAAAGTCCCTCCTCTCCTCTGCAAATGGTAATAATATTAACAGGATTTCAGGTATCAAGAAAAATGTTAGTCAGTCTCTCCCACCCTAACTGGGGTATTTTGCCGTAGATATCATTACCAAGGTACCCGCCATCAGCAGGGAGGGGTCCTGAGACCTCTTCAATTAGCTGATAGAGACGTTCTACTTCTTCGTCCATAAAATCGCTGCTCTCAGTATTGATCATCAACTCCTTTAATTCGTCTCGCAATGTGTCTGAGTGAACCCTCATGATCCACCCCTCGGAAAAGGGGGCATCATTGGCCAACCCACCTTTGGTCCTGAGTCTCGGGTTGATGGAGGTGACAACACCGCTCACCGGGGAAAGGACTTTTGCCGTCTGTTCCTTCCTAAACGCTCTTGTATCCGCCCTCCCCTGTCTGATCTCTTTACCGACAAGGGGAGACTC
>Ga0114923_10003283_pt1 | contig 10911 bp, 9 predicted proteins | sample SumtaG_FD_89578 | JGI IMG/M metagenome (GOLD analysis project Ga0114923, IMG submission 89578) | Deep subsurface microbial communities from Indian Ocean to uncover new lineages of life (NeLLi) - Sumatra_00157 metaG | ecosystem: Environmental > Aquatic > Marine > Oceanic > Sediment | place: near...
ATCCGAACCTGCGAGCCTTTCGTCAGGACGGATGCGCCAAGGCCTACCGCAGCGCCTCGCTTGGCACCTTTGGAACCTCGCGCAAGGGCTCCTATTCCGGCTCCGACACCAACATTCCTCACAGTCTTGCGACCGGTCTTTTCGCCTTTGGCCTTGACTGAGCTTGTCTGCACAGGGTAGGGTCTGCCATTTATCATGATGTCGGTCAGCACTATTTTAAGCTCGGCCTGTCCCGCCAATCGCCCGGCTTTTTTAGCTCTGGCCAGCCGCCCGTGAACCGTTGAACCTCGGCGTGCAACCACTTGACTGCCCGCCATCAGGTCCGCTGCCAGAGAAGCTGTGAACATATGGCCGGACCCGTGTCTTTTGGAATCAAGGTTCTCATTTGTACGGACCAGAACTCGTGTGCCGGCCGGGACCGTAACAGTCGGGCTATACTGAGGCGCCGGAGCTGCAGCGACGGGCTGCGGCGCGGCGGCCGGGGTTGGTGCAGGAGCAGCTTTTTTTGCGGCCTTGGTCTTAGGCTCCTGTTCGATAAACGTAATCGCAAGAACGTCAGCTTTTGGATAGGTCTGAAGCTTGTTGTCTACCTGGAAACGGATGGTGTTCTGCGTTCCGCCCATGAACCTTCCTGTGATTACCGTACCATCAAGCATCTCAAGCATATCCGCGGCCGCAGTGGAGCAAATGGTCATACTAACGGCTATCGCAAGCACAGCTAACATTCGGGTTTTTCTTAGTCTTACGCTCATTGCTTTTCTCCTTTTCAAGGATAAAAACGCTTACATTGACCCTGGAATATTCCCTAAAAAAAATCCGTCTACATCTATTTTTCTGCTACGTTTCGCAACGGCTGCGGTTCACGTTGGTCCGGCGGGCTGTTTATCTTATTTTTCGGCCTCAAACGGTCCTGTAATATTGTGCCGGCTGCGGTTCATTCGACAAGGAACGATTTGTTTGCAGGAATGAAGTTTCTGCCGTCATAGTTAATTCCAACCACGCCTGTTCCGTGAACCTCAACGGTCCATGCTATAAGCTGATTTCCGAAGCCGTCGCCGGTGCCGCCGAGTTCGGCGTGATTATTGGGAAAGTAAAGTGTTCCGTCGAGGTCGAGCATATTTGTTCCTATTATGCGTGCCTCATTATAGTTGGTTCTGTCCTGAAAAATCGTGGTGCCTTCATAGGTTACGATATCCGCACCGGGCGGATAGGCAAAAGCCGGGTCACAGAAATCCGTGCTGTCCAGTATCATCGGTGTCACGCGTATATAGCCGGTACCGGTCAGGTCGACACTTGCGGTGCCTGTTACGTAGAACATAACGCCTTTCGCACAGAAATTTGCCTCGCCGCCTACGATAAGTCCTCCGAAGCCGTTTGGCCCGCCGTCGAGTACGTAGATACCCGGTTTGAACGCTATATTTCCGCCGGTTATCTTGAAACCTCCCGAGTAAAACCCGGGCTCAAACACGTGGTTACCATCGTCTATTTGGATAGTCTCGCCGGGAGCCGGCGAAAGGTCGTTTATCGGGTCCCATGTGGGCGGAGGCAGGCAGATAACAGGCGGAAATGGGCACAAGGGGTCAGGAATAGGCGGGGCACCCTCATTTAAAATAAAACCCGGCTCAAATTCGAATCCGCCGGTCGGGTCCGACTTGCCGGTAACGTTCAGTTCGGTCGCATGGACAACAGGCTGGCCCATAATACGCACGGCGTTGTCATCTACTGAATTGACCTGTATTGCTCCATCGTTTACATCGACCACGCAGTTGCCGTTAATTTTTAAGCCGGTTCCGGTATCGGATAGTGCAATCAATCCTGCCCCGAATCCCCCCGAAGCTATCGCAATAGCCGAGGTGGCAACGTTTGCGTTGTTTATCCTGACTACAGGCCCGAAGTTAAGCCGGACCGGACCGTCGGCAGAGTCCTCGGTTCGCCTGGCGACTATTTTCATTGCGTTTACGGCGTCGGTTCTGGCCTCGAATGTTTTTGTGCTTCGAATGTATCTTCCAACGACGATGTCGCCGCTGAGATTATTGCCAAGGTTCAGATTCAGCACAACAGGCTTTCGGTCCGCTAAGTTTTCCTCCCCGATTGCCTTTGCCTGCAGTCTTGCCTGGTTCTGGTCTATCCTTACGATACGGCCGCCGGCCAGGGCGGCGGCGTCGGCGGCATTTTGTAACTGGTTCGCCACTAAGTATACTTTTGCCGAATCCAGCGATGCTCCGACTATTAAAATCAGCAACAATAAAAAAATCGTGACCCAAATTATCGCGATGCCGCGACGATTGGATTTTCCTGACAGAAACGCTTTTGGCTTGTGCAGCCTCTTAAAATGATTGTTCTTGCGCATAGCGATGCCCCCCTTATTTGTCTTGTCTCCAGCATATGGTCCATCCGCACTGAACTAATCGGTTGCCGGCATGACTCAATCTTAAATTATCTGACCTGCGTCTTGCCCCCATAACTGTAGCAAAGAAATTGTACGCTTTCGCGCACGAATGTCAATGGTAATTTAGCCCGTTTTTTTCTTTCATATAAGGACTTGGTGAGTTGACAGTGTTTTGTTTTTATTGGGTTCTGGATAAATTGAAAAAGCATGGTATTTTTTCATTTTTTCTCTTGACAGATTACTATTGTTCTGGTTATTATTCCTGCGAACGTGAGATCATTTCACGGAGGGAACCAGCGGACATTCAAGCAAGTCAGCATGGGTCACTGCTGGGTATTCTAAACGAATCAGATACAGGGGGAAGAGAGTTTTTTAGCCGTTACTACCTGGGGGCGAGAAACTTAGACACACATCACAATCAGTGAGTTATTTTGCGCTGTTTTTTGATGTTGTGTAGTATGGAAGACCACTCAAAACAAAGACTTAGTATTAGAATCAAGGGGGAACGAACAATGAAACTGGTAAAAAGATTTCTCCGGGATGAAAGTGGTTTGGAAAGCATGGAATACGCCGTTTTGGCGGCGTTGATAGTGGTGGGGCTTGTGGCTATTTTGACAGGCCTCCAAACCGAGATAGGAAAAGTCTTTACCGCGGTCCAGACCGAGCTGCAAAACGCCCAGCCGGCTCAGTGATGCGATTGTTGAGCTCGCTGGACGCAGTTCAATAGTGGACCAGCCGTTGTGTTTTGGCAGTCGGATAAAGAGCTGGTCTTGTGGTGTGTCATAGCCGGCGCTTCGTTTGTAGCTGCGGTTTTTGACATCCGCACAAGACGTATACCGAACGCGCTGTGCGGCCCGCTGTTTTTGGCGGGTCTGGTTCGGGCAGTCCAACTCGGCCGATTGGATGGACTGACCGAAGCAGTAATCGGCAGTGTTTTGCTCGCAGGGCCGTTTTTGATTTTGTTTGCTCTCGGAAAAGGCGGGGCAGGCGATGCAAAACTGATGGGGGCCATCGGCACCTGGGCCGGTTTGGAGCACGGTGTTGTCGTACTGGTCTGTGTGTGTGTGGCGGGTGCGGTTCTTGCGGTGGCAACTGCGGTAGCCGGGCGGCAATTAAAGGCCGTCATCATCGGTATGTGGATGATTGTTCGAGGTGCCGCCGGTGCCGTATTGGGCGGGACAAGAACCAAGCCCGCAGAAGACGGCAGCGGTTTCGGTGAAGATAGTAAGTTTGCGTATCCGTATGCTGCGGCAATCTTTGCCGGTGTCTGCCTGGCAGGAGCGTTTGAATACTTATGGAAAGCCCAATGAACCAGAAACTCAAAAAGGCAGCGGCTACGGTTGAACTGGCCTTGCTGCTTCCGGTGCTGTTGTTGCTTACATTCGGAATTGCCGGTTACGGCCTGCTTTTTCTCAGGGCCCATCAAATCACCAACGTCGCCCGTCACGGGGCCCGCCTTGCGATAAGACCGGACGCGACAAGCGCCGAGGTAATGACATCGGTAGATTCCTGCCTGCAGGCATACGGACTGGGCACTTACAATCTTTCCATCAGTCCGCCGGACATCTCTTCCTTAACTGTTGGTGAGCAGTTGAATGTGCGGATAGTGGTTTTAACTGCGGATATTCCTGCGGCCTGCCTGTTGAACATGCCTTTTTTGCCATGTCCCGACGAGCTGGCGGCTTCGGTGACCATGGCTAAGGAAGGACCATATTGAAATCATAAGCTAATTGAAGATTGGGGAAAACAAAATGAAATGGACAGTTTTGGTTCTGGTGGTTTTGGGGATAGTGGCTGCTGTTTGCGCAACGTTTCTTGTAAACGTCTTAAGGCACGAAATGACCCGCTCATCGGACAAGTATGCCAATGCCGAAGTCGTAATGGCGGCGACTGTTTTACCCGCAATGTCGGTTGTCACTTCCGAGCACATCTTCAAAGACAAGATCTCGAAACAAAAATTGCCGGTAGATTACCTTTCCGACCCCGTACAAGCAGTCGGCAAGGTTCTTGCTGTTCCTGTAGTAACCGGTCAGGTCCTGACCAGACACTGTTTCGTAACTGAAGGGACCGGCGCTCAGCTTGCCGCAGTGCTGCCTCATGGGATGCGGGCCGCCAGCGTCCCGGTCTCGAAGCATTCTGTAATGGGAGGCCTGCTTTATCCGGGCTGTGTGGTGGATGTATTGGCCTCGTTTAAGCTGTCTTCAAAGGAACGGTCAAAGGGCCAGGCAATTTCCACGACCCTCTTGCAGAATATCCAGGTCCTTGCCGTACAGGACACATCGGTTGTTTCAAAACCTGATCCCGACAAACAAGACACGCTCAACAAGGGCCGCATCACAAACGTCAACACGCTGACAGTTACGCTGATGGTGGACTCGAAGCAGGCTGAGGCGCTTCAACTGGCAAAAGAAAACGGCCGGATTACACTTGCGATGCGGAATCCCCTCGATAAAAGACCCGTCGATATTGGTGCTACAGTGCTCAGTCAGGGGCGGCTGGCAAAGTGGGGCTCGGCGTTGGCGCCTTCGGTTTTCGCCGCACAGATAACAGGAGTGGGTATCGGCCGGGATGGCGTTGCGGACCCGAACAGTGCTGCTTTGGCCGGGCAGCTTAACCATGGTCTTAAACCGACTTTTCCCAGTGCGTTTTCGATTGCAGAATCCTGGGCCGAACGCTCAGGCCAGTGGGAGGTTACTGTCATTCGAGGGCGCAAGGTCACAGAGGAGGTTCTTGAAATCAGCGGCAACAACAATATGCAGAATCTGGTTAAACAGGAAGACACAGTTTTTTAAGAAAGTGGTTTTCAGGTCATTTTGACCACGGTCGAATCATAGGGGGTTAATAATGAGAGAGCTAAGGACAGTCCGGTTTTGGCGGTATCTTGTTTTGTCCGTTGTGATGGTGCTGACGGCCATGGGCCTTGCCACCGGTTTTGGCCAGGACAAAAGCGCTCGTGTCGACGCCGACACAGTTAACACCATAACTGTCGTCGCAGGCCAATCAAAGGTTGTAACAGCGCCCTGGCCGACGGTCCGGGTTGCCATAACCGACCCGAAAATTGCCGATGTTAAGGTACTGATGCCTGAGAAGATATTGCTTCAGGGAATAAAGCTTGGGGCCACGGACCTTTTGATGTGGAATAAGAACGAGACCGAGGTATCACAGAGCAAGGTCATCGTAAAGCTTGACGTTGATTACTATCAGGAAAAATTCAAGCAGTTGTTTCCCCATGCCTCGTTGGAACTCAATGAATCTCAAGATATACTGATAGTACAGGGGCTGCTCAGAAGCGCCGACGAGGTTGCGCAGCTTCACGATTATCTGGACAAATCCGGAATCAATTATGTCGATATGACGAGCCTGGCCGGCATCCAGCAGGTGCAATTGCAGGTCCGGATCGCCGAGGCCAGCCGCCAGGCCATTCGGGCCCTGGGTACGAATGCCTTTATTACCGGCAGCGACTTTTTCGGAGCGGTCCGCACAGGCTCTGCAATGGGCGGCGCGTTGGTGCCTTCGGTTAGTATCGGGCCGTCCGAAGGGGCTTTGGTTACCGAGAGTCTTGACTTCATATTTTCCGCTGATGTTGTTGCCAGTCCGCTTACTACGGTTTTACTCGGTTTTCCAAATATCGATTTAGAGATATTCCTTTCGGCCCTTGCCGAAAATCAGTATCTGCGTATCCTGGCCAATCCGACGCTGGTCGCACTTAGCGGCGAGCAGGCCAACTTCCTTGCAGGAGGAGAATTCCCTGTGCCTATAGTTCAGGGTTCCACTGCCGGAGGAGGCACGACAATCACAATTGAGTGGAAGGAATTTGGCGTTCGCCTGTTTTTTGAGCCGACCGTTCTCGGAGACGGTACCATAAGGTTGTACGCAGCTCCTGAAGTCAGCCAGCTCAGCGATGTGGGCGCCGTTATGATAGAAGGCTTCATGATTCCCTCATTGGTGAAAAGAAGAGCCGAAACTACGCTTGAGCTAAAGAGCGGCCAGACATTTGCAATGGCCGGGCTAATTCAGAGAACCTCCAACGCCATAGCTTCGAAGATTCCCTGGCTTGGTGACGTGCCGGTAATAGGACCGCTGTTTCGTTCCATCCGTTATACCAGTGGCGAAACCGAACTTATCATATTGGTGACCGTGCATCTGGTCGAACCAGCATCGTTTTCCACGACTCCGCCGTTACCCGGTTTTTTGCACTCCGAGCCTAATGACTGGGAGTTCTACCTTGAAGGTCGTATCGAAAGAAAAGCTCCTGCAAAATTATGCCCTGCTGATGCGGAATGGCTTAAGCAAATGGGGCTTGACGAGCTTCTTGGGCCTGGTGCCTGGGATTCGTACGACAATCCGATTGTTCCCGGCCAGGCACTTACGGGACCGGCGCATCAGCGTTTTGAATATGAATGAACCTGGTGCCGACGCCGGATAAACCTCGATGGTATGACCTATAGCGGTGCAGGCACTTTTGGGCTGAGTGACTGAAATTGAGAGGCGGCGATAGAAGCCATGGCAGAAGACGCGACTATATTATTAGCTACAACCGAAGAGGCATTTGCCAAACGGGTAGATGCGATTTTGCGGTCAAAAGAAAACATAGCTTGTACAAATGCCTGTTGCGGCATCCGCGAGCTCGAAGCGGCATTGAGCCAAAACGGCGCGCATGTTGCTGTGATTGACATCGACTCCGACCCTACGGGTATTTTAAGGCAACTGGATAAAATAGCATCGCTGCATCGTCAAACTCGTTTTGTGGTCGTCTCTACCGACTCCGGTGAGCAACTTATACTCGAGGCTATGCAGGCAGGCGCGAGACATTTTCTGCGCAAAAGTGCGATTGAAACAGAACTTGACAGGTTCCTTGAACGTCTAATCGCTGAGACCAGCCTGACAAAGGCCGCATCGGGTGTGGTCATACCCGTTTTTTCAGCAAGCGGAGGCTGTGGCGCCACTACCGTTGCGCTTAATCTTGCTAACGAACTTCGACTTCAATCAGGCAAACCGGTTTTGCTGGTCGACCTGGATAACTTCTACGGAGCGGTCACCAGATATCTGGGAGTCGACGGCTCATATAGTCTGGCAGACGTGCTGGGCCGAAGCGGGCATATCGATGGAAATCTAATCAAGACAAGTGCGTATAGATATAGAGACAATTTCGATATATTGGCCGGCCCTGCCGGGACAGACCGCTTTGGGCCCGGGTCGACAATTTTGCGAACCTCTGTGACGTGTTGGCTGCATGCCGGTGTGCCTACGGATACACAATAATTGACGCTCCTCGCGTATCACAGGATGTGGCGAGTCTGTTGGCATCGGTCTGCCGGAGGCTGTTAATTGTTTTTCAGCTTACTGTAAAAGACATAAAGACAGTCCAATCAATGATGGTCAATTTTACCGAACTGGGGGCGCAACCGGAAAAAATCGTGCCGCTGGCAAATAGATTCAGCAGACGAAGGTCTATGGTCCTATGGTCCGAGACGAAAAAGTTGTTTTGCACGGCTTGTCTAAACAGAATTCGCAACGATTTCGGAAAAACCTCTAATTGCATTAACCGCGGTATACCCCTGGCCGAATCTAATGCGATGTCCGGCATTCGAAGGGACTTTAAAAAACTCGCTGCCTTGATGGATGGCGACCAAAGAAACCCTGACACTAACCTCGAAAGGAAAGAACTATGGATAGCGGCCAAAAGCAGCAACTGGATTCACAAACTGTCCAAAGCGACGAAAAGGCGTCCTGGCACAAGATAAAAGACAGGGTGCATAGTAAGCTGCTGTCTGCTTTGGACTTGCAGCAGGCACGCAAGGTACCGATTGAACAGTTGAGGCTGGAATGTTCCAGCAGAGTAGATACCCTTCTGGATACGCAGAACTACCCACTGTCCGAACCCGAAAAAAAGCAGCTGATGAACGAGGTTATGGACGAAATCTTCGGCTTCGGACCGCTGGAGGAATTTTTGCGCGACCCGTTTATAAGCGATATCCTCGTTAATGGGCCGAACCAGGTTTATATAGAGAAAAACGGAAGACTTTCGCCGACCGACGCGTCTTTTTCAGACGAAAAGCACCTGATGCGCGTAATCACACGTATAGGGGCCAATGTGGGACGGCGCGTAGATGAAAGCATGCCCATGCTTGATGCCCGTCTGCCGGACGGCTCCAGGGTCAATGCGATAATCCCGCCTCTGGCGCTGGACGGGTCTGCCCTTAGTATACGAAAGTTTGGAACAACGCCTTTGGATGTTCACAAGCTGATAGTGCTTTGTGCCCTGACACCGGAGATGGCGTTTTTTCTCGAGGCCTGCGTCCGCTGCAAGCTCAACATATTAATATCGGGCGGCACCGGCACCGGAAAAACCACGTTGCTGAACGCTCTTTCAAAGTGGATACCGTCCGGCGAGCGTGTGGTAACGATTGAAGACGCCGCCGAGCTGCAGCTTCAGCGGGATCATGTGGTCCGGCTGGAAACAAGACCGCCGAACATCGAGGGCAAGGGCCGCATCACTCAGCGCGACCTGCTTCGCAACAGCCTGCGAATGCGCCCGGACAGAATCATCATAGGTGAGGTCCGCGGCGAAGAAACGCTCGATATGCTGCAGGCCATGAATACCGGCCACGAAGGCTCAATGACCACAATTCACGCAAACAGTCCTCGAGATGCGCTTCGCCGCCTTGAGAATATGGTCAGTATGGCGGGTATTAACTATCCGGTGCGTGCGATACGAGAGCAAATCAGCTCAGCCATAAACCTTTTGGTTCACCTGGACCGTATGACGGGGGGCCGACGCAGAATCACCAGCGTCGTGGAAACGACCGGGACCGAAGGCGACATAATCTGTCTGCACGATATATTCTGCTTCAAACAATCGGGGGTGGATTCGGCCGGTAACGCATGGGGCCGGTTTGAAAGCTGCGGTGTTCTGCCGCATTTTGTTGACAAGCTCAAGGCCGAAAACGTCGATATGCCGCCGGCGCTTTTTCACCGTCACGTACTTATGGAAATCAAACCTGAAGAGGGTTAGTTCACATATGGATATAGAAAAGGCATTAAACTTGTTCATTGCCGTCACTGTTTTCGGACTGGTTCTGTCGGTCTGGTGCATCTGTGTTTTTATGTGGCTCGGTCAATATCTGAGCCGAGTGCGAAAAATACAGTTAAGACTCGGCCTGGGCCAGGCCGAAACAGCGGAAACAAAAATCATGACGCTGTGGCGAGATGCGCGGCGAGCCGAAGAAAATCTCACGTCTGCTGATAAATTGACTCTCAAAGAGAGACTGCGAAAAACAGCCCATGACGCAGGCTGGCATACACCCGCACAGATTGTTCTGTCTGGCGTGCTTGGGGCGGCCGTGTTGGCTTTTGTCATCGGTTTTATCCTGACCGGCAGCACGCTTGTTGGCTTGGCCGTATTTACCGCGGTAATAGTTATTTTCTGGACTTATACCAAGGGACAAATCAACAGGCGTAAAGGACTTTTCGAGAAACAGCTCGTTGAGGCTCTGGGAATAGCATCTCGTTCGCTTCGCGCTGGCCATCCGCTCGTCGGTGCCTTTCAACTTGTCTCTGAACAAATCGGTGAGCCTCTTGGAAGCGTTTTCAACAAGATATGTCAGGAGCAGTCGCTTGGTCTTGACCTGAATGACTCGATACGAAAAGTGGCTCGACTAACCGATAACCTCGAGCTTAAACTCTTTTCGACCGCGGTCGCCATACAACTGCACAGCGGTGGCAATCTGGCTGACCTGATGGACACCTTGACACTAATCACGCGCCAGAGAACAAGGCTTAACAGAAAAGTCCGCGTACTCACGGCTCAATCGCGCTTCAGCGCCAAAATCCTCGTTGGGCTGCCGGTCCTGCTGTTTTTCTTTCTGAACGCGATTAATCCGCAGTATATGGCGCCGCTCTACAATACCACCGCCGGCAAGTATATGCTCGCTGCGATAATTTTCAGTTGTCTGCTGGGCTCATGGATTATGAAGAGACTCAGTGTGCTGCGTATATGAACATTTAATCAACCAATAATGATTTTGGAGCAGGCCGAATGCTCTACTCGATACTTATACCGGTGCTGACGTTCGTATCTGTTTTTGCGGTAGGTTCTTCGATTCTGCTTACCGTCCGGCTCAGAAAATCCGCGATGCAGATAAGACTTCAAGATGACAGGTGCGTCGAATTGCAGACTCAGCCAGGTTCAGCCAAAAAGCTTACACCCGTCACATTCCTGGCAGTATTGGGCAACTTTGCCTCGCACGGGCACGCTCAGAAAAGCCTCGCCGAGCAGTTGTTGCGTGCAGGGTATCTGCGTCCGTCAGCCTCGGCTATCTATACCGGCGTCAAGCTGTTGCTTTTTGTCCTCGGCGGCGTGATTGCGGGTATTATGGCAGCCCCTCTGAATCTTCCCGCCGCCACGAAAATAACCCTGGCTATGCTCGTTGCGTCGGCCCTGTCATTTGCGCCAAACCTGTTCATAATAATGCAGCTTAAAAAGCACTGCCGAGAAATACGAGAGCACCTGCCGGAGGCCG
>Ga0114923_10003285_pt1 | contig 10906 bp, 7 predicted proteins | sample SumtaG_FD_89578 | JGI IMG/M metagenome (GOLD analysis project Ga0114923, IMG submission 89578) | Deep subsurface microbial communities from Indian Ocean to uncover new lineages of life (NeLLi) - Sumatra_00157 metaG | ecosystem: Environmental > Aquatic > Marine > Oceanic > Sediment | place: near...
TACCGCCAAATAATATAACATAAAGTAGAAGCAGTGAATCTCAGATAGGCTTAAAAACGCCGCAGAAATCTCGAACCTCAACGGGGTAGACTAATCCCCGTGGCGGTGCGAAAATCGGTGTTGAACAGAGAAAATCCATTGCCCGGGAAATATCCTCGCCGGAGTATCTGAACCAGGAAAATCAGCTTCCTGTAGAACAGGCGTTATCAGGCGATTTTCCTGACGGGAAGGGCCGGCAGTCGATGATACCTGATAGAATAGATTTTATCCCCCATCCATGGCCTGAATATGGAAAGTGGATACTCTCGCAAATGCAGAGGTGGTCACAGCTCCCGGGCAAAGTAGATTACATGGAGATTGCTGAAAGTGTTTTTCAGGGTGACACACGCAATCTTGCAGAGGCTTGTGGTTTCAGCAGTAAAGAGAAGCCAAGGCTGAAATCAATACATCCTTTTAAGGGAAAAGATCCCTTTTCATATATGAAAAATCAGCCCTTCTGCGCATTTCAGAAAGATAAGAAGCCTTTGAAGGACAACAGCCTGGGTAAAGATGCCAGTACAAGGCTTAATGATATAGTAACTCACCTGGCCGATATAGCAGGCGGAATAAGGGTTTCTGCGCTCGATATTACCAGCAGTGATGAAATCGGCAGCCTGGAACAGGTTATAAATGAGGCGATTCTAAATTTGAAGTTTACCCGGGAAGCCCTGGCCGAGCAGAAGGATTTGCTGGAAGAAAGTGTAAGGGTAAGAACGGAAAGCCTCGAGAAAAGCCAGAAGACAGCTTTAAATATGATGGAGGATGCAAATGAAGCCAGGGAAAGGGCTGAAGAAATAAACCGGAAGCTGGAAGCTGCTGTTGTTCTGGCAAACAATCTAGCTGTAGAGGCTGAAGCAGCCAGCAAAGCTAAAAGCGAATTCCTGGCCAATATGAGCCATGAAATACGCACCCCAATGAATGCAGTTATAGGTATGACAGGTCTGCTGCTGGATACGGATCTGGCATCGGAACAGAAGGAGTATGCGGAAACAGTATACTCAAGCGCCGAGTTCCTGCTTACACTTATCAATGACATCCTTGATTTTTCCAAGATAGAAGCGGGAAAACTGGATATAGAAGAAATTGATTTTGACCTGCGCCGGACAATAGAGGAGACGGGCGATTTACTGGCCCAAAGGGCACATGAAAAAGGCCTTGAGCTTGCATGCATGATCGAACCGGATGTCCCTTCCCTGCTTCGGGGTGATCCCGGCCGCCTGCGCCAGGTTATATTAAACCTGGCAGGCAATGGTATCAAGTTCACTGACCGGGGTGAAGTATTAATACGGGTAAGGTTGGCTAAGGAGGATAATGAGAGCATAACTTTGAGATTTACTGTAACGGACACAGGTATAGGCATTGCTAAAGAGAAGTGCGATGGGATTTTCGATGTTTTTACCCAGGCCGACGCATCCACAACCAGGAAGTTCGGGGGAACAGGGCTTGGTCTTTCAATCTCAAAACAGTTGGTCGAGATGATGGGCGGGAAAATTGGCTTGGAGAGCACAGAGGGAAAAGGCTCAATTTTCTGGTTTACAGCAATATTCGGCAGGCAGGCTTCCGGAATTGAGCCTGCCGAAAAGCCGGTTGAAGATTTGAGCGGACAGAGAATTTTAATTGTGGATGATAACGCAACTAACCGACGTCTGCTTACAGTTATGCTTGATTCCTGGGGCTGCCGCTATGGGCAAGCCCCTGACGGGGGGGCAGCATTGGAAAAGCTGCATTCAGCAGTAGCTGAAGATGATCCCTTTCAAATAGTAATATCAGATATGAACATGCCGGGTATGGATGGAGCGGAACTTGGTGAAAAGATAAAAGAGGAGGCTGTTTTGCGTGATACTGCACTGGTGTTGATGACTTCATCAGGCCGCAGGGGAGATGCCGCGCGATTCGAGAAAACAGGTTTCTCCGCCTATCTGACTAAGCCGGTAAAGCAGTCTCTGCTCTATGATTGCCTGCTGACAATTATCAGCCATGGAAAGCGGCCGGAAGATACAGCGGAAAAACCCATTGTAACCGCTCATTCTATTGCGGACAAAAAAAGACACAGTATTCGTATTCTGTTGGTTGAAGACAATATAACCAATCAGAAAGTAGCCTTAAGCATCCTGGGCAAGTTCGGCTTAAGCGCCCATGCTGTGGCAAATGGGCTGGAGGCGCTTGAATCCCTGGAGCATGTTACCTATGATATTGTGCTAATGGACTGCCAGATGCCGGAGATGGACGGTTACGAGGCTACCCACAGAATCCGCAGCTCCGAATCCGCAGTTCGTAACCATGAAATACCCGTTATAGCTATGACTGCTAACGCTATGCAGGGAGACCGCGAGAAATGTCTGGATGCGGGTATGAATGATTATATCGCCAAGCCGGTCAATCCACACGAGCTTATCCGGGTTATTGAAAAGTGGTTTTTGAAAACCAATTCCCCGAATGCTGCTGAAAGTTTTCCTGCTGAACAGAAGGAAAACGAAGTTTTCGATAAAAAGGGGCTCTTTGAAAGGCTGATGGAAGATGAAGATCTTATTAAGGAAATTATTGAAGACTTTTTAGAGAAAGTCCCGGGTCAGATTGCCGCTTTAAGTGAAGCCTCAGAAAATAAAGATGCGGATTTGATCCGGCGGCAGGCCCATACACTAAAGGGAGCTTCAGTCAATATTGGCGCTTCGGGCCTGCAGGAGACAGCGTACCAGGTTGAGCTGGCTGCTAAAGCCGGGAGCCTGGATAAGGCTTCTGATTTTATCCCTGAGCTCCATGGGCAGCTAAAGGCCCTGAAAGAGGCTTTAATGCGGTCAGGGCTTATAGAGAACGGATGATATCTATTTAACTTCCATGGCCAGGAGTGTTACATCGTCTGTAAAACGCGCACTTTCACACCACGCTTCCAGTGCAAGCAGGAGCCCTTCAAGGCTTTGCTCCAGTGATTCACTTTTAAGCTCCTGCAGTGATTTAAGGATAGAGTCAATATCGAATAATTTTCCTTCAGGATTCGAGTTTTCAATAAGACCGTCGGAATAGAAATAGAGACGGTCGCCGGGATTAAGCTTTATTACCTGTTCTTCATACGCAGGGGTCTCAGCGAATCCTATGGGAAAGCTGCCTACATCTATACAACTCGGCTTTTTATTATTGCTTATAACAATTAAGCCCGGATGACCCGCTGAAACATATTTAAACTCACTATTCTCTGTATTGAATATTCCATAAGCAAATGTAAAAAATTGTTGGTTTTTATCGTTCATCTGGAACTGTTTATTCAACTGCTCGGCAACATATAGCGGCGCGGATATTTCATAGCCATCGCCGCTTTTCTGCCGGCGCCAGAGCAGGGAAGATCGGTTAAGCCCTGGTGTAAGCATGCGGCTCAAAGAAACGGCAAGCAGAGCCGCAGCTACTCCATGTCCGCTTACATCCAGGATATAAAATCCCAGATGCTTATCGTCCAATTGAAAGATGTTCAAAATATCACCGGCAAGATCATGGAAGGGCCGGTAACGCCAGGCAAAACCTACTCCTTTAGTCTCGGGAAGCTCTTCGGGCAGCAGGGATTCCTGTATTTTTACAGCGGATTCCATGTTCATCCGCATTTCTGCATTAGCAGCCTGGAGCTCGTTATTTTGCAGGGAAAGCTTCTGCTCCAACCGGACTATTCTTTCACCCGCCCGCAGTCTTACCTTCAGCTCTCTCATATCTATAGGCTTGGCTATGAAGTCATCCGCTCCTGTTTCCATGCCCTTAACCAGATCGTCTTTCTCTGTTTTAGAGGTCATCATAATAATGTATATATACTCCCCTTTGGGAATTGAACGGATTTTTCTTACCAGTTCAATACCGTCCATATTGGGCATAATCCAATCGGTAATAACAATGGAATGATCTCCCTTTTCTATTTCAGAGAGGGCTTCCACTCCGTCTACTGTCTCAGTAACTTCATGGTCCCATTTCACTAAAATTTTCCGGAGGAGAGTGCGTTGGAAACTGTCGTCTTCAGCAATAAGAATTCTCATCTATCTAAGAACATTCTATTATGCTATTTACAAAAGTCAAGGCGGAAAATTGCAGCGAGTGCGCTTTGAATAGGGCTAATCAGGGCGTATGAGCAGCGTTAAACAGGCTCAATCGGGAACAGAAATGGTGATAAAGGATTTAAGGCGTGCGGCCAGGACCGGCGGCACATAGGCCCGTATATATGTGCCGTCGTGCCTGTGCTCCTCCAGTTCAATGGTGCCCTGTCTGTGTATCTGATCGAGCAGGTTCCCCTCTCTGTACTGCAGAAGACCCTCCACCAGAGTCATGTTATCCTGTAGTAATGATTCAATCCTTTCCTTCAGCCCGCTGATTCCCCCACCGGTCAAAGCGCTTATACTCACAGAATGGTTATCCATATAACCTGCATGACCAAGTTTATCCATCTTATTCCACACTTTCAGGATTATATTATCCTTCACTCCCAGTTCATACAGCACTTTTTCCACTGCGCTAACTTGAGCATCCGCCTTTGGGTGAGCACTGTCAACCAGGTGGAGTATGAGATCAGACTCTGCAATTTCCTCCAAAGTTGCCCGAAATGCGGCAATAAGCTCATGGGGTAATTTTTTTATAAAGCCGACAGTATCGGTAAAAAGAACTTCCCTGCCGCCGGGTAGCTGCACAAGCCGCGTCAACGGATCTAGAGTGGCAAAAAGCTGATCTTCAACCAGCACATCCTCCTGTGACAGGGCTCTTAACAGGCTGCTCTTGCCGGCATTTGTATAGCCTGTCAGCGAGATCACGGGAATCCCGCTATTCCTGCGCCGCCTTCGGTAACGGCGCCGGTGTATCCGGATATCCTCCAGTTCACTCTTCAGAGATGATATTCGTTTTCTGATAAGCCGCCTGTCCGATTCAAGCTGGGTTTCACCAGGTCCTCTAAGGCCGACACCACCCTTTGCCCCTCCGGCGCGTCCGCCTGCCTGCCTGACAAGGTGAGTCCAGAGGCGTGTAAGCCTGGGGAGCCGGTACTGGTATTGAGCCAGCTCCACCTGCAGCTTTCCCTCCTTGGAATGAGCATGCTGGGCAAAGATATCAAGAATTAAGGCGGTTCTGTCTATTACTTTAAAACCCTCTGGAAGCCTTGCCTCTATATTTCGCTGCTGCCCGGGAGTGAGCTCGTCATGCACGATTAACGTACGGGCATTCAGCAGCTCCATCTCTTCACTGATCTGCTTTAGTTTACCCGACCCCATGTATGTGGACGGATCAGGGGCGGCCCGTTTCTGAAGCGCTTGCCCGGCCACGACCAACCCGGCTGTCTGTGCGAGCTGTTCAAGTTCCTTCAGGGAATCTTCAGCTGTCCATAAACAGTCAACTAAAGACTGCGAATCCACACCAAATAGAAAAATTCTTTCCGGAGGTACTACTGTTTCGATAAACTCCCTCATTCCGACCTCACTATATACCATGGCGCTCTTCGACTGCAATGCTTTTCCGGTAAACAAATATAATCAGATCCCATACCTGCCCCTAGGTAAAATAATTACATCCCGCTCTTAAGGGACAGTCTGCGCATAAGGGTTTCCTGCGGCAAAAAAATTTGGCCTGCCGCACTATCAGGGCGTGGAATTCCGCATATAATTCATACTCACGGGGCAGGCTGCCGGTGAATAGTGACTGCAGCTGATCATAGCTTTTTCCTTCGCTTACCAGTCCCAATCTGGCGACCAACCGCCGTGTATAGGCATCTACAATAAAATAAGGGAGCTGGTAAGCGTAGAGTAATATCGAGTCAGCGGTTTCCCGCCCGATGCCCCACAGAGCCAACAGCTGTTCCCGCGCAGGCTGACTGCGGCTGCCTGGAAGCTCCTTCATCTTGAGAAAGAAACCGGATAATATCTTCAGCTTTTTTGCTTTCTGATTGTAGTAGCCGCTGGCCCTGATATACTTACCAAGTTCCACAAGTGAACAGCGTGAAACCGCCTCAGGTGTTAGCAATCCCTTCTCTATAAGCTTCTCAATTACCCTTTCCACATTCTTCCAGGTTGTGTTCTGGGTCAGCACGGCTCCCATGGCGATCTCGAATCTCTGTCCGGCTGTGCGCGGGTAACTGAAATCTCCTCTGTGATATCCGCGTTCGTCAAAAGAACCACTACCGGCCAGACTCGAAAGGGGCCACCACCCCTGGGGGCCGAAGCTCTCCAGGAGCCGGTGGTAAACAACCATCAGATCGGAAGCGGTCATAGATTCTTCCGACGTACCAGAGTAACCAAAGCCAGCACTGCCAGTATAATCCCCTGCAGAATCGGAAACCAGTCACCATAGCGGGTATAGAAGGACAGCCTTGAATTACCAACCGGTACCTCAACCAATAGATACTCTTCAGAGTAGTATGGAACCGCCGCTACCAATTTCCCTGAAGGAGCTACATAACAGGTAAGTCCCGAAGCCGTAGCCCGCAGCAGGGGCCGGCGGTTCTCCACCGCCCTGAAAAGTGAGTTAATATAATGCTGTTTTGCCTCCACCTCGGTTAATGACCAGTAATCATTGGATATATTGATGATTACCTCGGCTCCCTGCTTAATAAAACGGCGAATGTCATCGGGAAAGGTATCCTCAAAACAGATCGGAGTAATAAAGGAAAAGCGGGGATGATTAAAGACAACCCTTTCCCTGCCCGGCTCCCAGAGATAGACATCAAAGGCCAGCAGCAGCTTGTAAAATCCCGGCAGGCTTTCTTTAAAAGGAAAATACTCGGTGAAAGGAACCAGGTGGAGTTTATGATAGGTCTTAACCCTCTCGCCGTCAGGAGAGAAAAGTATCGCGGCATTATAATCAAGCCGCACCTCCACTCCGTTCTCGTCCTCTGATAGTTCATAATCATCATTACCGGTTAATAGCCAGGAGCCAAGATTTTGCTGGTACTCCAGAAAATCCCGAACCACCCGGGCCAGGGCATACTCATCAGGGTCATAGCGGCTCCAACGCCTGATATTGGGCACAAAAGCGGTCTCTGACCAGATTACAATATCCGGTTCCTCAACCATGGCCTTATCAGTAAGGATTTTAAGTTTTTCAAAGGTTTCCCGATAGTCGTGCTTCCGGGGATCGGAGTTCTGCTGGATCAGGGCAACCCGTACCGGCATGGCTGCCCGGTCTTCTCTTTCAGCCCCGCCCCCGCTTACCAGCAGATATATCGTGCCTCCGGCTAAAACCAGGAGCATCAGCCCAGCCGTCGGTATTAATCGCCGCCGCAAAGCCCGGCGCTCCCAGGGATGGCCGTGAAAAAGAGAGGCCAAAGCAGCATTAACCAGTAGGACAATGAAACTCACCCCCCATATCCCGGTAATTGAGGCAATCTGTATTAAAGGCAGAAAAGCGTACTGGCTTGAACCAATCATACCCCATGGATAGCCCATGAAGCCACCCGTCCTAAAAAAATCAAAAAACACCCATGCAGTTGGAAATATAAAGAAGCCGATCATCTGATTCCGCTTATAGAGCCAGAGCAGGGGCACCAGGAAAAGCAGATAGGAAATAAAAGAAAAAAAAGCCACCACCTGCAGTGTGATCAGACTGAAAGTTCCCAGCCAGTAATTGATCAGCATACCCTGGGCTACTCCGAATGCTGTACCGTAGACAACTCCCCAGCGGTAATTGCATGCAGCAATTACCCAAAAAAGGGGCACCAGAGCAAAAAAAGCCAGCAGCGGCAATCCTTGCAGGCTTATGAAAGATGGAAAGGAAAAGGTTAAGAGCAGTGCGGAAAGTAAAACCAGGGGCAGAGCCCACCGGTGGCGCCAGTCATGGATGGCGGTAAAACTTGAAAAGAGCCTCTTCCTCTTAAGCCGCCAGTATAGGTAGTAAGAGATATTGATTGCCAGCAGGGGCAGATAGCGGACTACAGCGACAAGACGTTCCCGGGTGGTATCAATTGCCAGTTTGATTGCCCCGCCTGTAGCCATAAAACGCTGCACATAGTCCATGTTGGCATTTAAAGCATAGATATAGGCGAAGAGAAAGGAAAAAAAGGTTATCAGAAAAAGCAGCTCAGGAAGATGGAAAAGAGCGAACAGGGTTCTCTTTCTCTTCTTGTGCAGGCAGAATAGAGGAATCAGGAAATGTAAAGATAGTAATACCAGGTAGGGAGTGTCAATAAGAGTAATCCCGGCAACTGAATAAGGACCTGAAAAATAGGCCAGTCCCTCAACCAGGAGCAGCAGCAGATAAAGCCAGACCATAACCAGAACCAGACTATCACTCTATTGAAAAGCGGAAATAGCGTTTCTTTCCGGCTCTTAACAGGATAGAGCTATCCTTTACAACCTCGATCTCAAAGGTTTTCTCAATATCCCTGATATTTTCTCCATTTACATAAGCCCCGCCCTGTACCACCAGCCGGCGGGCTTCACTCCGGGAAGTACAGAGACCGGAGTTGCAGAAAAGATCCATAACATTGATCCCCTTCTGCAGAACTTCTCTTTTTAACGGTGCACCGGGAATTCCGGTCATATCCCCCGATCCACCCTGCTGAAAAGCGGCCTGTGAAGAGGAGCGTGCCTGCTCGGCAGCCTCCTTTCCATGTACAATTCCGGTCAATTCGCCGGCCAGGACCTGCTTGGCGTGGTTGATCTCCCTGTCTCTTAAAGCAGCCAGCTTCCTGATCTCCGCCGGCGGTAAATAGGTAAAGAGTAACAGCAGCTTCTCCACATCATCATCAGGCACATTCAGCCAGTACTGGTAGAACTCATAGGGGCTTACCAGATCAGCGTCTAAAAAGAGCGCCCCCTTCTCCGTCTTGCCCATTTTCTTGCCGTCGGAACGGGTTACCAGCGGCGAGGTCAAGGCAAAACACTCCACACTCTCCAGGCGCCGGACAAGGTCCATTCCAGCTACGATATTGCCCCACTGGTCATCACCGCCCATCTGCAGCCTGCAGCCGTGTTGCCGGTAGAGGGTAAGAAAATCAAAGGATTGAAGAATTTGATAATTGAACTCAATGAAGGAAAGTCCGCTCTCCAGCCGCATTTTATAGGTCTCAAAGCTCAACATGCGGTTAACAGAGAAATGGCTGCCGATATCCCTCAAAAAATCGATATAATTCAAATCAGCCAGCCATTCGGCATTATCCAACATCAGGGCCTTGTCACTGGAAAAATCGAGAAAACGGGAGATCTGCTTTTTAAAACATTCAGAATTGGCCCTGATCGTTTCCAGGGACATCATCTTTCTCATCTCCGTCTTCCCTGATGGGTCGCCGATCCTGGAGGTGCCGCCGCCGATCAAGGCTATCGGCCGGTGGCCGGCCCGTTGAAGATGGGACATGGCAAAGAGCTGCAGGAGATGGCCGGCGTGTAGACTGGTGCCCGTTGGATCGAAACCAATATAGAAGGTGACCCTCTCTGAAGCCAATAATCTCTGCAAACCCTCTTCATTGGAGCATTGTTTGATAAAACCTCGTTCTTTTAATACCTCAAAGCCACCAGCCGTTATGACTCCCGTTTGTACTCTTTGACAGCTTTATTTATAGCGCCAGTAAGATCATCGCGGTGAACACGCACCTGCTCCATGGAATCGCGATAACGCAATGTTACCGTGCCGTCGTCCTTGCTCTGGTAATCAATGGTCAAACAGAAGGGGGTTCCAGCCTCATCCTGGCGCCGGTAGCGCCGGCCGATAGCGCCTCCCTGATCATAGAAGGTGGAAAAATCCTGCCGTAAATTCGCTTCAATATCCCTGGCCAGTTCAGCCAGACCATCCTTTTTAACCAAAGGGAAGACCCCTACTGTAACCGGAGCCAGCAGCGGATGCATTTTAAGCACCACCCGTTTTTCACCACCAACCTCTTCTTCGGTATAAGCGTCGCTCAATACAGTTAACACTGTCCTGGTTAACCCGGCTGAGGTTTCAATTACATAGGGAATAAAGCGCTCCTTTTTTCCATCGTCAAGATATGACAGGTCCTTGCCGGAAAATTCTATATGCCGTTTAAGGTCGTAATTCGTCCGGTTATGAATTCCCTCAAGCTCTTTCCAGCCAAAGGGGAATTCATACTCAATGTCAAAGGCAATCTTGGCATAGTGGGCCAGCTCATCAGGTCCGTGCTGGTGAAAACGGAGTTTCTTTTCCCGAATTCCCAACTTCTTATAGTATTCAAAGCGCGCCTCTTTCCAGTGCTCAAACCACTTTCCGTCCTCTGAAGGGTGGATAAAAAACTGCATTTCCATCTGTTCGAACTCACAGGTACGGAAGATGAAGTTTTTAGTGGTAATCTCATTGCGAAAAGCTTTGCCCGCCTGGGCAATACCAAAGGGAATTTTCACCCGGCCCGTTTGCAGGACATTTTTAAAGTTTACATAGATGCCCTGGGCTGTTTCCGGACGCAGATAAACTAAAGAGCCGTTATCCGCCACAGGCCCCAAATGGGTTTTGAACATCAGGTTAAACAGGCGCGGTTCGGTCAGCTCCCCCCCGCACTCAGGGCATTTGTGTTCAGCCAGCGCCTTTTCTTCGAGCTGATCGGCTCTGAATCGCTGTTTACACTGCTTGCAGTCAACCAGGGGGTCGGTAAAATTCTCCACATGGCCGGAAGCTTCCCAAACCCGTGGATGCATCATTATAGCTGCATCGAGTCCTACAATATTATCATGAAGCTGGGTCATCTCCCGCCACCAGAACCTCTGGATCCGATTTTTCAGCTCCACCCCTAAAGGGCCGTAGTCCCAGGCTGAGGATAGCCCGCCATATATTTCACTCGATTGAAAGATAAAACCCCTTCTTTTACAGAGGGATACCAGTCTATCCATTGATACTTCTGATAATGATACTTCTGATGATATCTGCGCCATTGTCCATCACTCCAAAATTTATAAGCTAAGAAGCTTGTTTATAA
>Ga0114923_10003286_pt1 | contig 10901 bp, 15 predicted proteins | sample SumtaG_FD_89578 | JGI IMG/M metagenome (GOLD analysis project Ga0114923, IMG submission 89578) | Deep subsurface microbial communities from Indian Ocean to uncover new lineages of life (NeLLi) - Sumatra_00157 metaG | ecosystem: Environmental > Aquatic > Marine > Oceanic > Sediment | place: near...
ATGATACACATTGTCTTCAAAGTAACCGGGGATATATTCTTCCGGTAAGAAGCCAACTCTGTCGATCGTCTCAGGACTAATCATGTAGCAGCTAAAATCGGGATGCTGATGATAATTCCATTCTTGCTTGATGGCAGGGAGTTTATCAGGATCCTTGGTCTTATTGGCAGCCGTCACCATGACAGTATTTTCTTCTTTGTCTGTACCGTCACCATGACGCAACCTACTGTATGCCTCACAAAGACCATCAAGCGTGTGCGGTCCAAAGGCGATATCGTTATTGCAGATGACGATCCTGGTAGCTTCCCACTCAAGAGCCATCTTGATAAGCATATTCCAACCGGGACCGACGCCAGCGTTGCGGCCATTCTCGACCATTACATACTCATCAATATCACTATTGCCAACGTTCCATTCACGAGCAATAGCTAAATTCTCTTCAGTGCTACCGTTATCCATGTAGCAGAATTTGACCTGCTTAGCTGAACTCTGAACAGAATCAACACATTGCCTCGTGTATTCGAGACAATCGATACCTAGCGTACCGATGAATAGACGCTCATCAATTTCTTTGTGAGAGCCCTTTTTCGTCTTAACAGATGTCGTTCTTTTTCTAAGCATCTTTCCTCGTTTCTATTCACGTGCCGCCATCGATACGAAAAAAGCCGACGCTGAATGCGCCGGCTCTATGGGCCAACAAAGAATCAATTCACAATCACGACACAATGTCAATCACCATGCGCTCCAAAGAGGAATAGCTGATGTTTTACCAGATGACAACATATGGCGAATAGCTGTTTCTTTTGATCTAAACTGTTCATGGATACCTACCGCAAAATTTCTATCAGAATTAAATCCAAGTGACTCTGCTGAATCTGATGTCCACCTAAGTTTCTCAACATCTCCAATGAACTGGGAAGCGAAATAACTCGGCATCTGTTCACCAACTCCAGCGAATAGGCGCTCATCAGGATCTTCAATAGTTTCAGTAAAGATCACCGGGCATCCAAACTTGTGGTTGCGCCCGTACTGCATGCGCCCGATTGATACAGTCGGCCTGTCTTTTGATCCAGGTCGACCGCCAAGTGACTCTGCAATTATGTCCTGTGATTGTGAAACCCTCACAGTCATGTGCGGGTACCAGCAGTGAAGAGGCTTAAATGGATGCGCGCTGCAAAAGTATCTGTCCTCACCCATGAATAAGTAGGTGCATGAGTTCGCGCCACTCATTGGGTTCTTAGTATGATTCTTCTTCACCCAGATATTGCGTGCCCAAGTACAAGATTTATCTGACAACACCACATCAAGACGTTCTAATGATTCAAGCAGATGATCCCTGCTATGCAAGAATCGATCAGCTGACTCAACTCCAAAAGAATCTACCGCAAGCTCATAATCATAGTTCTGAATCCTGCTACGATCAAACTCAGTATAAACCAAGTCAAAAGGAACACGACAACAATTGCCAGCACCATGGCAGCCATCAAGTCTTGTAAAAAGCGTCGGACTGATTGAGATTCTACTCGGTGCCTCAAATTCCTTCTGATATACTGTTCCATCACTGACTCTACAAGTGACTGTAGTATTGCGCTTCACATAAACCAAGAGGTAATGGAACAGCTTATCAATACTACCAACGAGCTGATTGGCATTACTTACTGAGGGCTTCGGCATCATTCACCCACACTGTTTCACAATTCTGACAATGATACATAACGTGACCATTATCCGTATCATGCAAATCCACTTGAGTCATGTCACAGCCAGGACATGAAGCTTTTGATTCATGCACAATGATTGGTTGATCATCACTCTGCTCTCCAGGACCGGCGATGATGTTTAGAAGATCCCGAATCTCAGTGAGTAGGATGATGACCTGACTCTCGTCCTCTATCTCTGATGCATCCAAGGTGTGCCTTCTTTATTTCTGCCAGTTGGTAAGCACGACGCTGAACATCGTTGACAGTATATTCCCGCACCTTCTCTGGCCATTCTACCATAGCCCTAAAGAATGGCAGTGCATCGACCATCTCAACAAATGCCTCACGTTTTGACAGGTAACGCATGCAGATAACGGATGCCCTATTATCTCTCCAAACCTCATTCATCACTACATACGTGATGTCAAACTGTCTGAAGATGTCGCCCAGCTTGCCCTCCACTTTATCAAGATCCACATAAGATTCATAATTCTTCGACCAAATGAGGAACTTCTTGGGATCTACTGTATCAATGACACAGATGCCGACATCACTGGCGTCTGTATAGATTCCACAGATGCGACAATTTATATTTTCACCCATCACTACAAGCCTGTGCTTCAATCTACTTACGAATCGGGCAGTGTTATCTTTTAGCCACGCATAATCCCTCTGTTGATACCCTATCGCGGCAGCAACTTCTGACCATGACTTCTTCTGCAGTCTCAAAACATACGCCTGCAACCATATTCTATCATTAGAAATATCAGGCGTAGCTTCAAACAGCACTTTAAGGATTCTATTCTGTCTTGAATCTTCGATGTCTGAGATAACTAGGGAGTCAACCTCAACATCGCACTCAACATCACCAAGATCATCAAGATTTTGTGCAAACGATTTCAGATAGAGATTACCATCTTTATCTGACACCTGCCTCATGCCAGTGATCTTCTTCAAAAGAAAATCAGCCTCGCCCATGATCCTCATCTTGAAGTATGTGACGATTCTCCCCTCATTCCTCTGCTCTGGCAAACCAAACTTTGCAGCCAGCTCTATGAGCTTTGGCCGCAGCCAGTGTTCAACGTCTTCAAAATCCTCTGCCGGCAGCCAATAGAATTGACGGCGGTAGGTCTTGATTCTTGAGCGTATAATCGCTTTGATTTTTGGATGCTCAGAAAACTGCCATCCAGCCTCTGCATCGCCATCTTGGAGACGCTCGACAATGTCGTAGAGATTGAGCAACCTTCAATCAATTACTATCTGTTCTCTTCTTCAGCAGTTCGACCTATTACCCTGAAGTTATCTTCGCCCTTCGGAGGTCGGCCCGGCCGCTTAGCTGCCGGGTCTACGCCTGTAACTTCGGGATGATCATCTTCTCCAGCAAGACCCAGCCCAACAGTCTTGAAGTCTTTGATGATACCCTGACCCTTTTGCATCCGTTTAGCAGTACCGGAATCTCCACCACCATCTGACATGTTACTTTCCTTGCTCCGACTTGGAAGCGATGTAAGATATGAATTTCAAATCAACAGATTGCAGTTCACGACAAAAAATAGCAACTTTTTCCTTGTCAGAAAGAATTCTAAACTCTGCTGAATCTGGGTCACCAAGGTATGCCCTGAGCAATTTATTGATCAGCATCAGAATCTTCACCTCTGTCTGATCCAGTTGTTCTTGAGAGTCTGTCATACAACTCCTCGGCTCCCTTGATCACCATCCCAATAAACGCTTCTTTACTCTCCATGAATTTCGGATCACCGAGAGTAATCTTGGTGTATTTTGATCGGTCATGACCGACTTTGGCCGCTGACTCGGCATTCAAGTAAACAACATGAAGGATGCACGTAACTCCAAAATCACTTGTCACGACTATGAATGGCGGTGATATCTGGCGGTGAACCTTCCTTGAATACACACACTACTCTATCACACGTACGGAACTGACCGATGTGCTCAGCCATATACTGTGACAATGTCAGAGTAGCTCTGTCACCTTCAATGACGATCCTAATACCGTCTTGAGCCGATGCAATTTCAAATGGAACAGGAAACTGTTCTTCAGAAGCTGGCTTGGGAGCTTCAGGAGGATCTTGACTCACCACAGCAACTTCTTCATCAGGCTGCTTCTTCTTCAGGTCTGCCATCCAATACCTTCACTTTGTTTTACGACGTTCAGCCCAGATACGCTTCATATTCTCCGAAGCAACTTGGGACAGATGTCGTCTTTGTTCATCATCCATCTGTCGCCACCGTAAGCGTTGAGCTATAGACTGATTATTACGAATTTTTGTGCGGTCTTCTTTAGATCGATTTTCCCAAACCTCTTTACAGCTCTTTGAAGTTGTTTCTCTGATTCGAATCTTTCTTTCTTCAGTCATTGGACTTAAACCCCTCATATGTCTCACAATATTGTAATCAGGGTTTAATTCACGAATGTATAACCATTCAATAAAGACGCGTGTGCGTTCTGTACATTCATGAACAAGAAGAAACACAAATGCATCTTCACCATACTTATTGAAGGAATTTTGAAGATACACATTTTCGTGTTTACCATCCCTCAACGATGGCAAATGACTTCGGGTCCATCGAGATTTTCCATTCTTCGTTGAACCAATGTAGAATTTATTTACGCAGATATTGATGATGAAGTAGATGTGCGACATGGCTCATTACTAAGGTGATCTGCCATGTATACATCACTATGATTTTGAAATCTATTCACAGTTATTGAACTGGGAATAATATCTTTGACTTCGTTCGTATGGCTGATGATAAAGATCTGCTCGAATGATTTAGATAGAAATGCAACTACCTTTATTGCTTCTTCTCTATTAACCTCATCAAGCGCAGCAAGTACCTCATCTAGGAACAAACTCTGCATGATAACGCCGTGCATAGAGCTGATGATTCTAGACAATGACAACCTCAGAGCAAGATTGATCATAGTCCTCTCGCCGCCGCTATACGTTTCGAACATACGTTCTTTGCCATTATCATACACGACGATCTCAAGCGTTTCCTTAGTTTCGCCGGCCTTAGTCTCTCTCTGCGTTTGGAGTGATAGCCTGAACCTGGTCTGCATCTGATCTAGGATATCATTGGTAAACTGCTCAATGATACTTACAACGTTTTCAATCAATACAGCTTGCATCCCATTCTTACCAAAGGTTGTCACTAGATTTTCATAGACTGAACTGCGCCGCCTAACAGATTCAAAGGCACGCTTCGCACTATCAATCTGATCAACAAGCCCATCATACCTTGTTAAAGAAGCTTCAGATTTAGCAGCCTTTGCAGAAATATCAGCCGTCCTATCAGGAATAGCTATTGAATCTCTAGCTTTTTTGAACACATCAATCTTATGCTGAAGAACAGAACGATTTGCAGCAGCATCATTGATGTTGATATTGCTTGTCGAAAACGCCAGCTGAGCCTGTATATCAGACATGCGCCTATCTATATCAGCCATTTGACGTTTCTGACTATTGACAGTTGTAGATAGAGCGGCTATCACATTGTTCAACTTCTCTGAATTACGTACAGCAATTCGATTCTGCTCAGCTTGTTGTACATCACTCCTACGTCTATTGAGATCGCCATTTGCTTTCTGCAATTCAACAGCAACGCCAGATCTCAACTTGACATTGCAAGCGATACGCTGATCAAATTCCTTCAGAACATGTTCAACATGATCAACAGATACAATTTGATAGCATACAGGACACTTGCTAGAAGCTATCTCCTTCGCAGATTCAATAGCTTCTCGATCAGATGTAATATCATGATCTAATACAGTCATCTGTCTAAACAGATGGGAATGAGCTTGATCTGCTTCAACAACCTTTTGCTCTAAAGATTTTGGATCGCCATTCAACCGCGGCTCAACCTCAGCAACCATAACAATCATACTCTTCTGCTGTTCAAGAGCAGAAGAATTAGTTTGAAACTGAATACTGATTCCGACTTTCTCCTGTTGGAGTCGACCGAACTCAAATCTGAGCCTGTCTATATCTTCGAGAGCATCTTTGGTGTCGGCATCAAACTCATCCAACATCTTCTGACAGTAATCAACATGATCTGATGTTGACTTGAGATACTTCTCCCTGCTGTCTCTCGCTAGCTGTAACGACGACAATTCATCGTGATAATCAAGAGCTGAATCAACTATAGAATCGCGCGGTGGCATAGTGCTAAGCGTAGCATGCAACGCCTCAATGGCCCCCTCGGCCCTCTGTTGGCCTTCAAGCGTTTCCTTATGCTTTGCCCGCGCCAACGCCAAGCACGCCTCAACGGCACTGAGATCGAATACCTTTGATAAATAACCCTTACGTTCTCCAGGGCTAGCGTGGACGAATCCAAATTGACTATCCTGTCTGAAGAAGTAGATCAGCTCAAACAACTCAGCATCAATACCGAGGTATCGTTTGATGACGGCCTCAACATTACGTATCTGCTCGGCTTCAACTTGCCCATCAACCCACACTTTAGCATTACTGGTTCCGCCCGCTGACCGCTGTCGAATGATTCTTATCTCTCTACCCATAGCGGTGAGAATAATCTCAACCGTACACAAATCAGCGCCACGATGAACGATCTCAGTTTTCTGTTTGCTGCGCGTCACACCGAAAAGCGCATACGGGATGGCTTCAATTAGTGCACTCTTCCCTGATCCATTGCTGCGACGCTTGTCGATAGCCCATTGACCGGTTATGGATGTGATCAAAACTCTTTCAAGATCAAGATCAACATCCCTAAAGATCATGAAATTGCGCAGCTTGAGCTTTTTGATCAACATGCGTGATTGTTATTACGCATGTTCGACCTTCTTCTATGCTTGCAATTTAACCTGGCTTATCGTCGTCACACTTCTCTTCTTGCTCGTCCTTCTTCTTGAACCTATCTGGTGTGACGTATGCTATTGCTGATGCGACAACGCTTCCAACCGGCTTCCTGTAGATGATTATCGTCACAATCAAAGATAACAACAAGATAGCGACGATGATCTTGACTACTAGATCTGTCTCAGTATACCATCTCAAGATGCTAAGCACATCAGTACTTTGATCTGGATGTGCATGAGTATCATCGATTGGAAGATTAGTTGCTGGATCAATCACTAGACCGACATGAGTTGCGTCATCTAACTCATGGACTTTGGAGGCATAGATGGATAGTGCATTTGCCATAGCCGTTTCTATCATATCAAAGTCATGATCCGCACGCGGCTGCTGGGCCCCAAAGTTCCACCCCAGCGTAGCGCCTACGCTATACCCATCAGTATCTGATGTGGCGCCAACCCCAGTAGTTGTCTGGAGATCGCCATCATTCACGTGCTTGAATGCGCCAACCCTAAGAGTGTCAGGAACAGCATCATCAAGTGCACATGATGATAAGAACAGAAACGCAATCATCAGGTTCTTCATCTACCCTCCAATTGTCATGTATGATACAACGAGAGGTCAGATCATAAAAAAACCAGACAGCGGCTGTTACCCATCCGCTGCCTAGTCTCAATTTAAGCAGTTTTCGTTATGAAAAGATTTACTTATTTAGAGCGTTGATGTACTGGTTTGAACATGCGCGTTTAGGTGATAATGCTAGCCCGCATCTTACCCCTAGACTACCTCGCGATAAAGGAAATGAGTTGGTGCTGTTTCATGAAGCGCTACTTCCAGGGCACCTTGGTGTGAAAATGCCCATGAATCGCCGTCCGGAGGTCTCCGCCGACACCATAACCCAACTCAGTTCCTAAGTCATGAACGCAAGGGGTGGAATCGAACCACCGTCTCAGGCTCTTTCCTTCGCGCAGTCTAATTCAGTATGGTTACTCCGTGAAGCTGATGCGTTGTAAAAGGCTGCTGATGATGATAAACCCGTTTTAATGGACGCATATGATGCGCTAACAGGCTTTGATGATGATGAAGAAGTTGTGCTGGTGGAGCCCCGCCGAATCTAACGGCGCAAAGATTACTGTCAGGCCCCATAAAGATTTGGCCATCCAAGGAGTTGAACCCCAGTCTCTTCCATTGTGGATAGAAGTGTTCTACCGTTGAACTAGACGGCCATAAAAGTGACAACCGTGGGCGATTTAGGCTCTTTCCCCGATATATAACCCAAACATGATAGAGTCTAATACTTCCTAGGATTTCTCAGGTTACCATCACGAAAGTGGTTCGCCTGGACCTCGGGGCTAGCGGGACAGTTGTCACTTATTCGTCTTCCTCAACAGCGCCATTACCGTTGAGGATAAAATTCTTGATCACTTTGCCGGCTTTGAACTTGGTGTCAACCTCAGCCCCATTGGCACGTTGCCTAGCCTTCTTGGCTGCCCGCATGAGAACATCAATACGAGCAAGCAGATCAGACTTCTCCCTTGGGCTAATGAGGCCACTTGCGTGAACTGTAGTCTTCTCACCTACACGAACATCTTCATTGTAGGTAGCGTATTGGCCTGGCTGATGTTCAGTTGGCTCAATCACTACACGCTCGCGCTGTACCTTCTTAGTGATGAATTTCGTTTCAGGTCTGGCCTCAACAATGTGCTCCTGCTGTGTCGGCGTCCACCCCTTAGACTGATCAGTAGTCTTGATGGCTTCGCACACTTCCCTGAGATTCCTGAGCCTTGTCTCCAGACCAAGCAGCATGGTGGCTGGGCAGTCCTCGATCAGAACCTCTCCCGCAACGACAAGGTTGGCTTTGGCAGACTGATTTGTGCGCTCTTTCTGACCGTAGACATTGAATGCCCTAGTCAAGTGATCAAAGAGAAAGGTGAGTTTACCGTGCACAGTCTCACTGACATCATGCACTTCACTATCAGGAGAAACGGCCAGGTGCCCTTCTACATCTTCTTCAAGCGGTGTAGTGACAATCCTGTGTCCTTTGAAGAGGTGATCCCTTGATCCAAAAGTGGCTTGTGCCTCTTTTGCAGCATTACCGAAGACTTTGTTGAGGCTGTCTTCGACAGCAAGAATTTCATGCAGCTTTGTTACCATGCGAACCAACTATACGAGCGTTTGTAGCACATTCAAAGACAAAACCTACAAACTGCCATAATCAAACATAGAGTCTGATTTCTTTAGAGCATCAGTCTGAATCTTTGTAAGATCGACTTCATGCTTGAGCGTGTGACAACGATATGCAATGAATCCGGTGATTGCAAGACAAATAGCGTCACCAATATTGTCATCTTCAACAGGATCCATGCCATTGGCATCAAGCCATTCGCATGATCTGAAGAACTTATTTATCTTCATCATGTAAGCGGTATCCTTGGCGGTATTCCCCTTGCCAAGGCAGAATTTCTTCCACGTAGTGACAGGGATCATCAGATACCTATTATTCTTGATGTACTCATACTCCCATGCTGTCGCGTCAATAAAACCAGCGAGAGCATGGAGTTGATTGGCAGCGCCCCAAGTTCTTTGATTGTGGAGTTCTCTAATCAACAGATGTGGACTGATTCTTGATACCTGATTATCAAACCAGTATCTCAAATCCATCATACGATGAATTCCACTGCCTTTGGGCCTATGGACCTCCGAGCTCATCACATGGAGGTTAAATTCACAATCTGATTCGATGAAAACGGCTGCCGCAGCAGTACATGACTGATCAAATGCTAGAATATTCATGCCGCCAGTTATCGTTGGAAGACTAGGTGTCATTGCACTGACTCTTCAATTATAGCATAACCAGCTTGCCTAACCTCATCAGCCAAATCACCAAGATCCCTCTGCTTTAGATACCGAGTGAAATTAGAGCGCACATCAGAATCGATCTTAATGTCTGGATCACGCTTCACCTGCGTCCGCTGCACATTCAGATTGATGGCGGCAATTGAATGCGCGCCATTGTGTTCAAGGATACTCCTGATCTCAACCTCATCGAACAGATGTGCATCAGCTTCGACAGATTCAATATTGACCTTGACTATTGATTCAGACACATCGCGACTGAGGCGATCGCTAAGATCATTGCAAGGAAGACTAAGATCAATTTGAACCAATCGCCGAGTTCTAAATCCAGCAGGTCTCGGGCGCCAATCATCAGTATCAACTAAAACAACACCCTTGATATCATTACGCTCATTGAAATCAATGGGCTGAATGCTACCAGGATAGAATACAAGGGGATTCTTGCTCAGTAACTGCGGCTTGTGAAAATGGCCAGCAAAAACAGCCCTCACAGGCAGATCCTTGAACTTAGTAGCCTTATCATCTCTGATCTCAAATGGCTCAGCACCAACTACCGCTCCTTCAAGATGGCTATGGCACACTAGAATCGATTTATCTCTATCCCTGCCGCTCCAATCCGGTTCTTCACCACGATATGGGTAGAAACAGATATGATATCCCTCGCACTCTTCCCACTGTGTCTTATCATAGATCTTGACACCGCTCCCTTCAAACATTTGCATGAATAGCTTGAGGGCATGCCCCTTGCCTAGTTGAGAGTTATAATCGTGATTACCGATGATAACTCGAACATCAATTCCATCAATATTATGCGTCTGATGCAAAAATCGATAGAAAATCAGTTGATCTTCAGTTGTAGGGCGGTTAGTCTGAAAAACATCACCGCAATGGATCAACATATCCACAGATTGTTCACGTGCAAATGTGGATATCTTTTCGACAGTGTTGGCGACATCTAACAATCGCGAATTCTTCCCACCATCCTGGATAACGCCAAAACTTAAGTTTCCAACGTGCCAATCGCCTGTTACCAGGAATTTCAACTACATTTTCTCCCAACCAAGGACCACTCGACGTTAGTCTGTCGACATTCAATGCAGTACGGCGGCTCAACTGGATCACTGTCTGGATTCAACGGACAGTCTTCGCTATTGATTCTGATACCATTACAGTGACCGCAATCTCTACAGCGGCACGTCCACATCTCACCGGCATCGACACGAAATGCAACTAATCCGGTGCCACCACACTGATCACAATCAGACTTATCACCAAAGCATTTAGGACAATTGCCAGGAAGTATCATATCACTTAGAGACATCACCGATCACTTCCGCTGCCACCCAACATGCCGCGATCCTTCCTACTCTTGAGCTTTTCAGCATTGACATCGAGAACGTGACCAGGATCAACATTGAGGTGCCTACAGATGCGAGCCAGGTACCAGTAGACGTCACCCATTTCTTTGATCAGAGCTGCACGCCGTTTATCGGTGAGCCTTCCC
>Ga0114923_10003287_pt1 | contig 10901 bp, 9 predicted proteins | sample SumtaG_FD_89578 | JGI IMG/M metagenome (GOLD analysis project Ga0114923, IMG submission 89578) | Deep subsurface microbial communities from Indian Ocean to uncover new lineages of life (NeLLi) - Sumatra_00157 metaG | ecosystem: Environmental > Aquatic > Marine > Oceanic > Sediment | place: near...
AACGCCCAGGAGGCCCAGACCGCCGTCCGCGTCGCTCGGGAGAAGAATCTGTTTTTGATGGAGGCCATGTGGACCAGGTACATTCCCCTGGTCGTTAAGTTGCGGGAATTGCTGGCAGATGGGGTAATTGGTGACCTGCAAATGCTTGAGGTCGGCATGGCCTTTGTAGCACCCAGGGATGATTCATATTACTTCTTTAACCCCCATCTGGGAGGGGGCATCTTGCTTGATGGTGGCGCCTATGCGGTCTCTATTGCCTTTATGCTATTTGGTGGCCCGCCGGCTAGAATCGCCAGCATGGCCCACCTCGGAGAAACCGGCGTCGACGAGCAATCGGCCGTCATCTTTGGCTATGATCAGGGACAATTGGCGGTGCTTTATATGTCGTTCAGGACCGGGATTCCCCCAGCGGCCAGGATTATGGGAAGCAAGGGGCGTATCGCGATTCATCCGCCCATTTTCAAACCCACTCAGCTCACCATCTCAAGAAACAATGAGCCGGATGACGTGATCGAGATACCGCTTGAGGGCAACGGTCTCAACTACGAGGCCGCCGAGGTAATGCGCTGTCTGCGAACCGGAAAGCTAGAGAGCGAGACGATGCCCCTGGATGAAACGCTAGAGATCATGCGAACACTGGACCAAATCCGCGGCCAGTGGGGCCTGAAATATCCGATGGAGTAACAGGAGAAACACAATATCGCCAACTATCTACGTACCCTACGGCTATTCAGCCGCGATGCGCGGCTATGCCTCATCTCTCAGGCATGGCTTGGGTTTTGCCACTTTGGCGTTTATGCAGTGTTGCTCAATCTCTACTTACTGCGTCTGGGCTACGACCTTAAGTTCGTAAGTTTGGTCAACGCGGTCGGTCAATTGTCCTTCGTCGTTTCTAGCCTATCTTCTGGTTTAGTCGGCCGGCGCTGGGGCAATCGACGCATGATGATCCTCGGCGCTGGCCTTAGCTTGGTGGGCTATGGCTTATTACCATTGCTCAGGTTCAATCAGGTCCCTTTACAGTCGATCTGGCTCTTGGCGAGCTATGCACTGGCTTGGTCTGGAATCGCGGTCATTATCGTTAACATGACCCCATATTTGATGGACGTCACCAACTTGGAGGAACGCAACTACGTCTTCGCTATGGTGGGCGTGCTACTGGCGTTGAGTGGATTCGTCGGCAACTTGGTTGCCGGCGTACTCCCAATCCTTTTTGTTAGGACGCTGGGCCTTACCTTGGATCAGCCAGCGCCCTACCGCTTTCCACTGCTGTTGGGGGCTATTGCAGTCATTCCTTGTTTGCTGACACTGTCCCTGACACGTGATATTGGCGCCGAGACACAACGGGAAGCGGAGGTCACGGGTGGCCGGGATACGGCCGACCCGCTTCCGTTTGAACTCATCATTGTTATGATGCTGGTGATACTCTTGGTGCGAACAGGTGATGGGGCGGCTCGGACCTTCTTCAACGTTTATCTGGATACCGCTTTGCACGTATCCACAACCTTGATTGCCATGATATCGGCCGTTGCTCAATTGTTGGCCGTGCCAGCCGCCTTATTGGCGCCCTTGCTAATAGCACGGTTGGGGCTGGGACGTGCGATCGTCTTAGGCAGCCTGGGCATTGCCTTGAGCTTATTGCCGCTGGCCCTTGTGCCTCGTTGGGAGGCTGTCGGGCTGGGCTTGGCAGGCGTGATCGTCCTGACCTCGATCATGGCGCCGGCCTTTACCGTTTTCCATCAAGAGATTATGCCCCTAAGGTGGCGAACGACTATGTCAGGTTCTGCTACACTGGCGCGTGGGTTGGGTTGGTCAAGTATTGCGTTGATTGGTGGTTATATCATCACCAATCTGGGCTACCGCAGCTTCTTCCTGACAGGCGCGGGTTTAGTTGCTGCCGGTAGCTTGTTTTCTGGGCCTACTTTCGCATGCCGCGCGGGGAATCGGTTCACGTTTCTGGCCTGGACACAATAGCACGTAACGCTGGACAGTTTCGAAAATAATGGAGGGCTTTGATATGGATGGCTTCAAAGTTGCCTTGGTTGGATTGGGTGGACAGGTAATGCCCGATTGGGTTCCGGCAAGGCTGACTGAAGCAGGCATAAACTTTGTCGCCCGAGAATGTACGACACGCCAGGAGCTAGCTCGCTTCGCAGGCGATGCGGACGTAGTATGGATCTTTGGCGACAGCCCAGTTATGTGTGCCGATAATCTTGAGGTGCTGGAACGCTGCGGGGGCATCATCCGCTCCGGCAGCGGCACTGACAAAGTGCCGGTGGCCGAGGCAAGTGGTCGGGGCATCGTCGTCGCCAATACCCCGGCCGCCGTCGAAGAGTCCGTCTCTGACCAGACAATTGGCCTGTTACTGGCCATCACGCGGCAGATCGCCGCCCGTGACCGGGTGGTACGCCAAGGCAAGTGGGAGCCTAATCTCCCCGCGTTGCAGTGGCACTTACAGGGCCAGACTCTGGGATTGGTTGGTTTCGGCCACATCGCCCAGGCCGTGGCGCGCAAGATGAGTGGCTTTGAGATGAAAATTCTGGTCTACGATCCCTATGTCGCTGCCGGGACGTTGGCGGGTTACAGTGTAAAGACGGTTGAATTGGACGAACTGCTGACTCAATCAGATTTTGTCTCACTGCACTGCCCGCTGACCGAAGAAACCTATCACCTTATCTCCGAACGCGAACTGCGTTTGATGAAGCGCAACGCTATTTTGATTAATACATCGCGGGGCGCAGTAGTGGATGAGCCGGCGTTACTACAAGCACTGAGAGAAGACTGGATCGGTGCGGCAGGATTGGACGTGGTCGATCCAGAGCCCCCGGATCCGGACAATCCACTGTTTCAGTTAGAAAATGTAGTGGTCACGCCCCACATCGGCGGCTACTCGGGGTATTCTATGCAGAGGGCCTGGGAACTATCGGTTGAGACGGCCATCGATCTGGCCCAAGGACGCTGGCCTCGCTCCGTGGTGAATCCCTTCGTGAAACCACGCTGGAAGCTGAGCTGAGCGACGAAGCATCACGCCATACCTAAATCGACTCTAACTCCCAAGTGTCCAGCCGCCCGGCACGCTGCAACTCCTGGAAGTGGCGAATAGACCGCTCCACACCAGTCTGCAGCGAGGTTCGCCCGCTCACGCCGGTCAGGGCGCGCAGCCGCGAGTCATCTATCACCGGATAAAATGGCATCGGATCGCCGCTGACGCGAATGAGTCCCTTTGCTTCAGGTAGCACCTCTTCGATGCACGCTACGATGCCATCGATATCCACCAGCTCTCCGCTCAAATTGTAGACTTTGGCGCCCTGAAATGGAACCCGGGCGCATTGAATGAACGTTTTGGCGCAATCGTCCACATACAGCATATCCGTGCGGCCGCTGAAAGGGATGGTGAAAGTGCGTCCAACAACGCCCGCCTTCATGGCCTTGGTGGGTGCGGAGGTCATACCCTGGTCGCGTCCCGGACCATAGACCGTCAGCGGGCGGAGGCCAATGCTCGAGATGTGGTGCTCGCGCCAGTAGATGTGTGCGCTACCCTCGTTGGCCAGTTTAAAGACACCGTAGTGACTGACAGGTGTTGGCCGGGCGTCATCCTGTACAGGCCCTTGATAAGCATTTACCTCGCCAAAGACACCCATCGAGCTAGCATACACGATACGTTGGATCTGTTCGGGAAAACGTCGGGCGGCTTCGAAAACAGCCAGCGTACCGATCACGTTGACCCTTGCCCCGGCAATGGGATCGGCCTGGCAAGCGGGCGTCTGCAGCCCGGCAAGATGAATGATGTGAGTAATGCCACGTTCTTCCACTATGTGGGCAATCGCTGGCGCGTCGCTGATGTCACCCTGTACAAAGTCTATCCGGGCAATTTCGGCTTCAGTTGCAATCTGGCGGAGCCGGCGGGGATTTGTATCCAGATCAATCACCGTAACCGGAACATCCTCTGAAATGAGGTTTCTAAGAATCCAAGCGCCGATGCACCCTTGCGCTCCTGTGACCAGAAAGTGTTCGATCATGTTTGGCTCCTTTCGCAACGCTGACCACTCAAGTTTTGATTTTATCACAATTTTTGATCACATGCAAAAACTTAGGGTGATTGGCTTGACAAATGAAGCTCTAACATCTATAATGGCTCCAGATTTTTGATTACATCACATTCCCTCTGATCACAGCGTAAGGTTCGCTATGGGAAATGCTTCCACTACCACGCGCCTGTCGCTGGGCGCGAAGATACGCGAGAACCGCAAAGCCCGGGGACTAACCCTGACCGAGATGGCTGAGCAGTGCGGTATTTCTCCTTCTTTCCTCAGCCAAATTGAGCGCGATAAGGCCAATCCTTCAGTGGCAACGCTCAAGACAATTGCCAAGGTATTTGGAGTCTCATTAGGGACATTCTTTGAAGAGAAAGACTCTGGCACTGACCAGCCTCAGCCAGCGGAGACCCTGGCCAAAGTGGTACGTGCCGATCAGCGCAAGCTGCTGATCTACCCCGGCTCGGGCATTAGTAACGAGTTGCTTTCGCCCGACCTACAACGCGCCATCCAATTGATGTGGATTGCGATGCCACCCGGCACTGACACCGGCGACTTCTTGGTCCACGAAGGCGAGGAGTGCGGAATCGTACTGCAGGGCACAGTGGAGATATGGGTGGGCGATGAGCACTACATTCTGAACGCGGGTGATGCAATCTACCATCCCAGCTCTGTCCCCCACCGCAGCCGCAACATCGGCGAAGTCGATGTAATTATGGTAGGGGCGATTACGCCACCCTCTTTCTAATCTGAGTTCGAAATAACACAGACCCCAAGGGCTTTGACCTAATATCGGCAGAATTGAGATAATCAAGCAACAAACTCTCAGAGTTATTTGCAATTTGTTGGTTAATCTCAGTTATGGCGAAAATGAAAGGAGACATCCCAGATGGCAGATTACGATGTGGTCATCGCTGGCGCCGGTAGCAACGGCTTGTTCTGTGGTGCCGCGCTGGCCAAGGCAGGGCTGAAAGTAATTGTGGTGGAGAAGAACCCGTGGATTGGGGGTGGAGTTGTCACCCGGGAAGTAACCCTGCCGGGGTTCAAGCACGACATGTATGGCTCCTCACACGTCTGGATCCATTGTAACCCGCTGTTCTCAGAATTGAGACCAGAACTGGAGGCATATGGTCTCAAATACATCTGGTCACAGGACAATGTCACCGGCCATCCGCTTTGGGATGATACCAGCATCGTCGTCTACCACGATGTCGATAAAACAGTGGCCAGCATTGCCCAGTTCTCGGAGAAGGACGCCAGGCGATATCGGGAGATCTACGACAGCTTTGTAGATATCAAAGATGGGTTCCTGCATCAGATGTTTTCACCGCCCAATCCCCCCAGCCTGCTGGTCTCCCTGCTGGAGACGACCGAGGAAGGGCTGGACATGCTGCGCAACTACAATCTGAGCCTGAAAGATTTCGTATGTGAGAACTTCGAAGAACCTCACGTAAGATCGTTCATCCTCTCCTGGGCTATGGCGCCACCCCTATACCCCACCTCCGAGGGGAAGGGGGAGCTGTTCTGGATTATGATCCCCGCCATCCACACCTATGGGGAGTCAATCCCGGAAGGGGGTAGCATGGAGCTGCCCAAGGCGATCGCTCGCTACATTGAAGCTCAGGGCGGGAAAGTGCTGACCAACTCACCGGTGGTCAAGTTCATCGTAGAGGACGGGGAAGCCAAGGGGGTTGAGCTGGCCGACGGGCAGAAGATACTGGCCAGCAAGGCGGTGGTCACCAACATCGAACCCCAGCAGGCTTTCCAAAAGCTAGTCGAACCCGGCATCCTGGATGAGAAATTCCTGCGCAAGGTCAAGAACTTCGATTATGGCATGTACAGCGTCGAGCGGCTGCATTACGCGCTGAACGAACCCCCCAAGTTCAAAGCCGGTGAGGAAGTGGACGAATGCGCCTTTTGGAGGATGGCCGGCACCGTGGAGGATATGGAACGCCACTACGCCGAGATTATGATGGGTGAGCTGCCCAGCAATCCGGGGCTGTGGGCCGCCTGCTGGACCAAGATGGACCCAACGCGAGCGCCGGAGGGCAAACACACCTTGATACTGGATACCTTTGTCCCCCAGCAGTTGAGCGGAGGCAGGAGTTGGGAAGACCGGGACCTGATAGAAAGCTATCACAGGGTGATGCTGGACAAGTTCCGAGAGTATACGACCAACATGGGGGACGATAATATCCTCGATTACTACATTGATACGCCGATCACCCTGGAGCAAGACAATCCCAACCACGTCAATGGAAACACGGTGGGCGGGGTTATGAACCTGGCCCAATCCGGCTACTCCAGGCCCTTCCCGGGATGGTCTCAGTATCGGACGCCCATCAAGCGGTTGTATATGGCCGGCCCCTTCACCCATCCCGGGGGTGGCATCAGCGGCGCCGGGGTCGTTCCGGCCGGCGTTATTTTGGAAGATTTGGGCTTGAAGGAAAAAGACGAGTTTTAGAGTCTCAGTAGATTCGATTCTTTGAGGAGTGAGGCACGCCCACGTGCCGAACGGAGCTGCACCTGGGGGTGCTGGCTCCTCAAATGCGGATAAACTGAGTCTAAAGGAGTATATCATGAGACAAAAGGTAGAAAAATACACAGCATTAGTTACCCAGCCGGAAGTCACCGTCGCCGAGACCCGAGACGATATTTACAAGAATCTGGATCGCTACTGCAACTTGATCGACTTTGGCGTGGGCTATTTCTTCGAGCTGCCGGTCCGGTTGATCATCTTTCCCGAATACTTCCTGCAGGGTGTCACCACACCCGGCAAGGGCGAACACGGGCTGGAAGATTTCATGAAGAAAGCGATCACCATTCCCGGGCCGGAAACCGACGTCCTGGCCGAAAAGGCCAGGGAATATGGCCTTTTCATCGTCGGTGGCGGCATTGTCGAGCAGGTCGCTGAGTTTCCCGACCGCTGGTTCAACACGGCATTTATCATCGGGCCGACCGGAGAGGTCATTCTCAAGTACCATAAATGGCACATTCCAGCCACCATCGGGCTGGGCGCCAGCCCGCACGACATGATGGACGAGTACTCCAAAGTCTTTGGCAATGATATCAAAACCCGCTTCCCGGTGGTGGACACCGAAATCGGCAAGTTGGGCACCATGACGTGCCACGACGGCGCCACCCCGGAGGTATCGCGGGCGTTGGGTTTCAACGGCTGCGAGGTAATTTGCCACCCGGTAGCTCTCCAGGAGGTCGAAGGTGTCAGCGAGCCTTGGGACTTTTGGACGTTTACCCGGCGCACCCGGGCGCACGACAACATGTGCTACCTGCTAGGCTCCAATTGGGGCGCGGTGAACTACGATTACTACCCCAAGGCCTTCTGCCCCGGCCATTCGTTCATCATCGACTACACGGGCATGATCTTGCGTCAAGCCTCCTACCCGGCGGAACAGATCATTGCAACAACCATCGATATCGAGAGCTTGCGTGAGCATCGTTCCATCGCCAATCATAACATGTGGGTTGACGTGCGCGCTGAGGGCTTCCGCGAGATGTACGAGAAACCAATCTATCCACCCAACTTATTCCCGCCTGGGAACCCGCCCCGCAGGCTCTTTGACAAGGTAGAAGGCTGTAAAACCTCGTTCGCGGGGCTTTACGAACGTGGGCAGTTCACGCCACCCCACGGGTACGAGCCGGAGGATATGCCGGGCCTGTTGGAAAAGCGCGTTAAATACGCACAAGAGACAGGCCGCTTGAGGAAAGAATAGCGATATTACGGCCAAGAGCACCATTTTCGTGAGGGCGAGGGTTATCTCCTCGCCCTTACTTACATCCCCAGCAAGGAGATCCAGGATGACGCTAAAAATAGCTATTGCCGGCACTGGCCTCATCACCCGCGTCCACGCCCGCGGAGCTCAGAAGATTCCGGATGTGGCCTTGGAGGCAGTTGTCAATCACCGGCCTGAGTCTATGGCCACCTTCGCCGCCGAATTTCAGGTTCCGCGCCAATACGCAAACGTGACAGATCTGCTGGAAGACGGTAATGTGGACGCCCTGGTTGTCTGTACCCCTAACTATCTACATGCCCCACAGAGCATCGCCGCACTCGAAGCCGGCGTGCACGTAATGGTCGAGAAGCCGATGGCTATGAACACGACCGAAGCGCAGGCTATGCTGTCAGCCAGCAAGAAATCGGGCGCCCTACTGATGGTGGCCCAATGCTGGCGGTTTAGCCCCGAAGTCAGGTGGCTGCGAGATCAGGCGGCTGGGGGCCGGCTGGGTAGCATAATCCGCACCAAGGGATATTGCTCCCACGTCAACCGGGGACCGGGAGGCTGGTTCACCCAACAAGAATTGGCGGGAGGTGGCGCGACGGCCGACATGGCGATCCATGCCCTGGACACAGCTCGGTTTTTGCTCGGCGACCCACAGCCGGTGAGCGTGTACGCCCGGATTGGCACCTATTACAACGATTTCGACGTGGACGACACCAGCGTCATCATCGTGAACTGGGATCAAGGCACAACCTCGTACATCGAGGCCGGCTGGTGGCAACCGCACTCCGACGAGGCCCAAGCGGCTGCCCAACTCTATGGAACGGCCGGCTTTGGTCGGGTATTCCCCAGCTATCTCGAGATCCCCGATGCCGACAAATCTGAAGTGCAATGTATCGATTCGGGTCTCCCGCCGGTGGACGAACCACCTCAGCGCGAAAGGTTCAACGCCCAGATGGCCCATTTTGTAACGTGTATTCGGGAAGGCCGGCAGCCTAGCCCCGACGGAGCGGACGGATGGCTCAATATGCGCGTGATTGAGGCCGCCTATAGAAGCGCCGAAACCGGCCAGGTGATCAGCTTGTAAAGGTCTACCTGGGGCAAAGCCTGACAAACAAACGGAAAAAGGAGGAGCCAAATGACTCTGAAGATCGGCCTGGTGGGTGCAGGCCGTATGACGCAGATGGCGCATTTACCAAACCTGCTACAGATCGGCGGCGTTCAACCAGTGGCCATCGCCGATATCGATCTTGAGTTGGCCCAGAGGGTCGCTGGGGCTTACAACATCCCACGAGTTTACGAAAACAGTGAGAGCCTGGTCGAGGGAGAGCCTGAACTGGACGGTGTGCTGATCGCCACGCCGCGGATGCACCACGCAGTGGCATGCCTACCCGCGCTGGAACGAGGCATCCCGGTCTTTATGGAAAAGCCTCTGGAGGTAACCCTGGAGAAGGCGCGACAAATCGTGGAGGCTGGCCAGCGCAGCGGCGCGATTATGGTTATTGGCTACAACAATCGCTACGATCCTGCCTTCGTGGCGGCCGAGCATTTTCTACACTCGGGAACACTGGGGGAGCTCCGTTACGCCCAAATCCATAGCTTTGGCGGACTGTGGATGGCCGGGGCAAAGGGCCTGGGCCAAATATCGCTCGACGAGGAACCACATCCACCCGGGTCTCCACCGCCGGCCCAGAGTCGCGACGCTAAGACCTTCCCGGCGGAATTGGAGTGGATTGAGGGTTGGATACACGAAGTGAATATGGCGCGGGGCCTGTTTGGCGAGGCGCAATCCGTCCTTTACGCCAGCAATGAGATGCCAAGGTTGGCTCTGGTCGAGTTTGAGCGAGTCCGCGCCCTCTTTGAGGTCGGCTTGATTAACCCGCCCGGTAGCCCCTTCGATTGCACGATCGCCGTGCACTGTCGTGACGGCCGGCTGGACTTATCCATCCCCGCACCCCTTGCATTCCGACAACCCACACAGCTAAAGATATCCACCCCCAAGGGTGTCACGACGCCACATCTGGAATACAAAGAGTCCTTTGTGGAAGAGCTGGTTCACTTCCTGCGCTGCATCGCCGGTCGCGAGCAACCGCGCACGACTGCCGAGGATGCGCTGCGCGACATGGAACTGTGTTTCAACATCGTAGCGGCGGGTGAGGAGCAAGTTCGTGAAAATTAACCTCCAGATTGAGGGACAACGCGGTCTGAACTGGCCGCGCTGGCAACGGCTCGTCCCGGCTGTCGAAGAACTGGGATATGATGGGCTTTTTCGGAGCGACCATTTTCTCGACGCCGAACCCCCCGACAGCGACTCGTTAGAGCTGTGGACCTCACTGACCTGGCTGGCGGGTAACACCCGGCGCATCCAGTTCGGTCCCCTGGTTTCGCCCGTCTCTTTTAGGCACCCGGTCCATACAGCTCGCATGGCCAAGGATGTAGATGACTTATCGGGTGGGCGGTTGGTTTTGGGCCTGGGAGCTGGCTGGGAGGCGCGTGAGCATGCCCAATTTGGGTTCGATCTGCTAGAGGTCCGCCAACGCTTCAGGCGCTTTGAGGAAGGGTTGGAAGTCATCATACGTTTGTTGCGCAGCCAGGAGCCAGTCACCTTTGAAGGTGATTATTACAGACTGCAGGAGGCAACCCTGCTGCCGCGTCCAGGTAGACCTGGTGGCCCGCCGATCCTGATCGGCGGCAACGGCCCCAAACTGGTCCTGCCATTGGCCGCCCGTTACGGCGACGAGTGGAACGGCATTTATCGGTCGCCGGCTAAGTTCAAGGAACTCAGCGACCGTTTGGACGAGTTGTTGATAGACTACGGCCGCCGGCCGGGCGACGTGGCTCGCTCCCAGATGAAGGGGCTGGTCTTCGGACGTGATGAGGCTGAGCTACGACGTAGCCTGGCTGGGCGTGACGCGGCGGCATTGATGGAGTATGGTATGATCGTCGGCACCCCTTCGGCGGTGGTAGACCAGTTGGGGCAGTTGGCACAGGTCGGCATGCAACGGGTCATGTTCCAGTGGTTTGACATAGATGACTTAGATGGACTGGACGCGTTTGCCCAAACAGTCTTACCACAGGTACAATAGGGAAGATCACCCTACTCCAGTGTTATCCCGGGCAATAGGTCCCCATA
>Ga0114923_10003288_pt1 | contig 10899 bp, 28 predicted proteins | sample SumtaG_FD_89578 | JGI IMG/M metagenome (GOLD analysis project Ga0114923, IMG submission 89578) | Deep subsurface microbial communities from Indian Ocean to uncover new lineages of life (NeLLi) - Sumatra_00157 metaG | ecosystem: Environmental > Aquatic > Marine > Oceanic > Sediment | place: near...
AATTATATTTTGATTTTTGATTCAATTATAATATAAATATATTCGTCTTTGACATACTCATCAACATTTTTTTTATCATTGATTACATTCTTATTTCTATTGTTAACTTTATTATAAACAATAATTTAACTTCCTTTTATTAAAGTTCAACGTCCTATTTGACAAAATTTTTTTCTAAATTATTTCCTTTACCATAAACCTTCAATCTCATCTTTAGGTAGCAATCTCCCATTTTTTCCCTCAGGATTTGCAAAAAATACGAATTCCTCCTCTTCTTTTAAACGAGTCAACAATATATAACCAGATACTGATTTCCCTTCTACACTCACTGAACCAGGAATAGTAAAATCATTGTATGGAACTTTCCCCAATAAAGCAGTTCGACGCACTCCATCTGTGCACAATACATTCTTTTTCATAAGTTAACCCTTCTCGAAACCATCAAAGTTTCCACGTTTTCCCTCAATGATCAGAGGATCCACTTTTCCATTTTTCCAAAGATCTGAAAAATGAAGTCCAATAAAATCCTCTATCTTAAATGGTTCCTCAACCATAAATATTCCCCTTATAAAAAATTCTTCTTTATATTCACCTAAAGGAGATTCAAATCCCCCTAAACATATCATGTCCATATTAAAATATAACTTGACAGTCTTTAAAACTCTAGCGTCCATCTTAGTGTTCTTACTTGTGCAAAATCTAATAAAATCTGTGAACCCATTACAGTCCTCAACCTTATTTAATTGTCCTCTCAAATAACCCTCCTCTTCAAAATCTCTGTCTACTTGACCTTCATATTGACTCAATTCGAGCCGTAACTCTTCCAACTTCCTTTTCTTAAATTCGTTCCATGTCATTTCCCATCTCCTTTTCTTCATCCAGAGAAATTTGAATGTGCTCTACTTTTACCAATTTAAATTTCAAAACCAAACGACCTACTCGATTCCGATTTATATTCAGAGAATCGACATTCATCTTCTGAGATACCGCATGAGTTTCCACTCGATCATACAATTCTCTTGCGAGCTCTCTCATCTGCTCTCGGTTAGGCTGCTGCATTTGAATCTCCTTTACTTGAAATGAGTTTCTTCCCAAACAACTTCATTTATACTACAAGGTGGTAAAATCCTGAGATTGAAAGTCTCTGCTCCATCAATATATATGATCTGTGATTTTCGATTTTTTGACATTCTCACTAATCGTCTGAGATCTTCTAAACTTTTCGCCGTTGGTGGACGCCTAATTCGATCTCCTTTAATTATTGCAATCAATTGCCTCATTTTTCCCCTTGAAGAAAACTCCCAGAAATCAAAATTGAGGTCTTCAGAAATAAAACTTACCCTCTTAGAAGTAATTCCATTGAATCAATTTTCATTGAGGGTGGATACTCAACCAACTTTTTTTCTCCCAATTGGTCCCACGAAGATCAACTTCACTGAGGTTAGCTCCTGTAAAAGTTGCTTTATAAAGACACGCCTCTCTAACATCTGAACCAGAAAGATTTACTCCATTTAAATTGGCTTTCCTAAGGTTAGCTCTTCTGAGATTAACTTTTTGCATCCCAGCATCACTCAAATCAACCTTCTTAAGATTAGCTCCTCCACAGTTAGCTAACCATAAATCAACCCCACTTAAGTCAGCTCCTTCTAAATTTGCATCACTCAAATCAGCTCGAGTTAGATCTGAATCTTTCAAATTTGTTTCTATTAAACATGCCCCTCGAAGTTTTGCCCCAATTAAGACTAGATCACTAAGATCTATTCCTTCAAGGATAGCTCCACATAATTCTACTTGCAGTTTAACAGCAGTTTCTAGCAGAACAGGGAATGATTCTGCTTCTGCTTCATATAAGACCTCATGATCTGATTGAATAGAGAATTTTTGTTTTAATTCTGACATCTTCTTTCTCCTTTTTACAATGAATTACATGTGTGACCGATAAGCTTCAATAGACTCTCTGAGATGTTCAAACGCCATATCCTCTACGGCCTCAAAAAGATCATCGACCAATGAATCAGTATTCCAATCAGTCAAGACCTTGTCCCGCTGCTCTTGAGTAATGTCTCCTTCTTTAAATAAGTCTTCAGCTGTTTCTTTCACGAACTCACATAAAATCCTGCAAATTGTCTGACTACCTGTTTCTTCATCGGCCATTTTCTTTTCCTCTAAGTAAGATTACCTATTTAACGAGTAGAGTCATCTAAAAAGTATTGAACCCAAATTTCCTTTTTGTCATCTTCCATATATTGAATTCTCCAATCAAAAGTCAATGATGGGGCACAGATTGCATCAAGATACAATGGTCCACTATCTCTACAACTGTATCGACCTTGTAGATCTAAGAACCTTTTCAACGTTTCCATCATCCATTCTACCATGTCATCCCAATCATCAACATTATCAAAACAGATTACATTTTCAGAGAGTGAGATAGAAAATCCCATCATCCACTCACGTTGTTCTTGTTTAGTCAATTTTGGATCATTTGGAAGACAATCAATTTTTGAACCATCTGGTAAGACTAATTCCAAAATCTCTACAAGAGAAAAATGTTGATCCCCAGTAGAAAAATCGTCTTCAATTCTTTTGAACTCTTCACTAATTTCGAGATCTGCTTTCTTGAGTGACATGTTTTTATCCCCTTAAAAGATTCAATCCAGTTTCTTATCTCCTATGAAAGTAAAAAAATCTTCCATAAATAGTCTCAACCTCAATCTGAACCTGAGATCCATAGCTTTCCAGAACTGACAGTTTCTAATGCCTGGTATTTGAGTGCCTCTGAATTCAATAGCCTTTGCATTGTTACACCATAGAGTCACACGTCCAACCAAATATCCACAATCATAACATCTCCTTTTCTTAATGTCTGGAATTTCTGAAGCTTTCACTTTTCTCCTTTCTTATTCGATTATATGTTCAAATGTCATGTTCTCTGCATCATCAAAAAGACCATCAACTAATTTCTCTATTCCCCTAGAATCAGGATTCCAATCATTCAAGACCTTATCTCGCTGCTCTTGAGTAATGTCTCCTTCCTTAAATGAATCTTCAGCTGTTTCTTTCATGAATTCACTCAGAATCTTGCAAATTGTCTGACTACCTGTTTCTTCATCGGCCATTTTCTTTTCCTCCTTATTGTTTGCATTCCATAATTCAATCAAACCAACAATAAGATAAATCAAGTTCGTCTGCACCCTCTGTTAAATTAACCCAAGCACTGAGCAGATTTATCAATCTAGAACCAGGAACAAGATCCTCAATCTTGTTTTTTACTGCATCAAATGTCACAATTTCCCCTGGACTTTTTTCATCAGGTCCAATTAAAACAGGTCTTGGATTCATACAAAACATCCCATCCACAGACAACTTCATTTCAGGAAATTGTTCATCAACAAATAGAACAGTACTGATGTCAGGACCAAAATTTGCCAAATGATCCTGAGCATCAACCAAACCTAATTCAATCAATCTCCTCAAATCTTTCACGGGTAATTCTGAGAACAATATTTGTTTTCCTCCATCAAAAAGACCTTCGTAATCAAAAACTCTTTTAGCTTTATTCTTTTCCAGTGGACTAACATCTTCAGATTCTCTATTCGCTGGTTCTCTAAACATTTTTTTGAGTTCAGTCCTAATTTCATCAGTCATTTCTTTTCTCCTTATTGTTTACATTCATCTTTATGATTCTCAAGAGCTTTCCTATAAAAATCCACCATTGAAGAGACCTCCAACTCTTCTAATTTATCAATCATTTCTGTAACATCTCGAAATGTATGATACTGAAGCTCAAATCCATCACAAACTACATCTTCCAACCAGTGCTCAATAGCACAACTTAAATTCTTATTTAATGACACTTTCTCCTTTCTTCTCTGAGGGTGTTTTACTTCTTGCTATATAAACCTCATTTCTTGCTGATGTAAACAAAGAAGAAATGAGAGTTTTACATTCTTCTAAATCCTCTAAAAGAATCCACCCATCTTCATGATTTATACCTGCTCTAAGATGTTTGAGAATTAGAATTGCATTGTTGAATACTCGCTCAATCGAATTCTCTAGCAGATATAATTGATCTTTTTCACTTACTTCAAGAGGTATATTGATTTTCATTAATCCTCCTTTTTTCATTGTTAAAGATAAACCTACTCCATTAAAGAAAATGCCTCTGTGATTTCTTCGTCTTTCTCAGAAGCTGCTAATATTGCTGCCCAAATTTGATTCCAAATCTCCTTTCTGTTTGTAATTAAGCAGAATTGTCTAAAAATTCCAACGAATGTTGGCATATAATCATAATAATCGTCATCACCTGAAGCATTAACAACAGCTTCAAATACTTTTGCTCCAAATTCTCTTAAATATCCATCAAATGCTTGGTTATCCATATAGTTATTAATTTCTTGATCATTGGCAATCTTTGAAGGTTTAATCCAAACCACCACTCTCCAAACTGTTCCTTCAAATTCTTCATTATCAAAATATTTCCTAAATCTCTTAGGGACTCTTTTATCATAAATAATCCTGGTCATCTCTTCTACATTTTGAATTCCAACATCTGTAAAAAGATCACTGACCTGTCCTTCATCAAAAATTTCACGAACCGAAATAGAAGGAGTAGTCGGTATTTCATATTCACCATGAAAATCTTGAATATAAAACTCAGCATATCTGTTAGATGATCCCTCAGTAGGAATTTCAATTGCTTCCTGATCAAATGAATCAATTAACGGTTCATGTCTTTTAACGATTTCCATTTTTCTCCTTTTAACTAGCAGAATCAGTCATTTGAATGGTCAAATAGATTAAAAATGGATCTTCCATTTCTTCTTTCCTATAAAACATTTTCATCAAATGTCTTAACTCATTCAACCAACACGAATGATTTTCTTCATCAAAATCATGAAAATCATTCCCTACATGAATCTCCCAGCTTACTGGATCACAATCTCCCCAAAAGAAACAATTTGATCCATTAACTGAGTTTATTATCATTGATGCCACTGATAACATATGACTCTCAGCTAATGTCTCGGAAGTAACTATAATGATGAGTTCTTCCTTTGGACATACAGTCATTCCAACACCCTCAATCATCATTGTTTTATTCTTTTTTGGGAATTCATTAAATAATTCTTCCTCTATCTGAAGAATCTTCTTGATCAAATTCTGTTCATCGTTGGTCATTTTCTCTCCTCATTAATTCAACTTCCATAATGGAGATTAAATCGAATTTCGTGATAAACAAATTTCTCATCCCAATCAGATGTCCAATCAAATTGTGGATGTAACCCTTGAGACACAGATTGCGAAAATAACCCGATAAACCCATATAATAAAACCTGATTCTTAAAATCAATACCTCCTCCCCTTTTGAATTTTATCCTAATCCGAATTCTATCTGGTTCCTCAAGCAGGACACCATCAATACCAAGATCATTGAAATATTGTTTTGATGCTTTCCAACGATCATTAAGACTTTCTGTGCATTTACCATACATCGAACCAAATTTCTCCTCTCGAACCTTAAGAAGTTTTTCTACCTCTTCAAAAGATATCCATTCTTCCTTCACTCCTTCTTCATATACTAGTTGTTCCCAAACTAACTCAACTGGATTAATACAACATTCTTTAACAACCTCTAAGATCAATTTCCAATGATCCGAATCATAGTCATTCTCTAATTGATCCATTTTCTGCAGTAATTCTTGAATTTCCATCTTCAACCTCCTCAATGATTTATGATATGAAACGTACCATTTCAGTTAATTCAATTGCTTCTACAAAATATCCTTTTACTTTTTTAATACTTTCTGTGTGAACAAATTTCTGTTGATCTTCTTCTTCTAATAGCAAAACCTTTAAAAATCCCTTCACTTGCTTAATAGCATCTTCTTCTGAATCAGCCACAGTGTGAAACGCAAACAAGAATTTCTCATCTTCATCTTCACATTCTACAGAATAAACCCAATATGCCCGTTCCATCTTCAATCTCCTTTGCTTTGTCTACCTTAATTTGATTGTTTTTCAATCAAATTGTAATCAATAATATATTCCTCGTGAACCATGTTTAAAACAGAAAATTTTTCCTCTTTTTCACACATTAATTCCACTGTTTTCTTTCTATTACCTATTTTTTATCCAAAGGACCACAAATAGTCGGTTTGTGCTTTTAAAAATGCCTCAAATGGACTCAAATAGGTCAACCTTAACCAACATTTGGACCACAATAAGTCCCAATTTTTATCTATCATCTTAACATTATCGTCCATTCTTGCTCCCCATAGGATACTAATATCTTTCCAATTCTAGTGCCATATTTTTCTTCTATACCTTAAGAGAGTCCACAAGATTAAACTAAAGAAACCTTCCATAGCAATTGTGAAGAAGATTAAACCTTTTGGGGTCAACCCTGGAAATAGTAAATTAGAGAAAAACCACACATTGGTGCAACCAATGACTAAGATTATAAGACCAAAAAATACAGGAACTAATCCTGTAGAGACACCATAGGGATCACCCCCATCTTCCCACCCTACAGAAAATATATACACAGAAAGACAAAAAATTAAAAAACCAAAAAAGATCCCTATAATTGGCTTTCCTAAAATGAACTGCCATCCAATACTTAACCAGATTCCATTGAAAAAATCCATCAAATATCCCATTCTACCTCCTTTTTGAAAGTCCACTCGATCCTCTCCCAATAACTACTTCTCTATCAAAATACAGATGATTTATTAAAATTTCATTTACACTATCATCCAAAACTATCAAAAGAAGCCATTTTAAATTACGTACTAATTTTTCTGGTTTCATAGATATAACTGAATTCACATTATATATCTTTACTGTTCCTTCATGAGTTTCTACACTCCCAACACCCGCAAAATCAAAAATTATATAATAAAAAACCACTGTTGCTGCACCATTAATGTCAGAGATTCTTAAAAAAGATCTCCAAGAATTAGAATCAGTAACAAGAGAAGTTTCTTCATAAAACTCTCTAACCATTTCTTCTTTTTCAACTTTTCCTTTTTCTATAGTTCCCCCTATCCCATTTAATTTTCCTTCCTGCCAAAGTGGAATCTTCTTCTTAATCAATAAAACATTTGATTTGGTTGGATCCATAGCAAAACCACAACAATAACGCTTCATCACTCTACCCCCTTTTTTCATATTTCATGTTTAATACTGCGGAGAAAAATTCAACAGCATGTTTTCCCCACAAATTTACAGACTCAACATCTTTTTGTTGGATCAATAAATTCCACCATTTTTTTCGAGAAAGAACTCTCCATTCCATAGATTTTCTTGGGAATAAACCATCCATTAAGACAATAATATTAAAAATTTCTTTCTGAGTAAGAGATACATAACCAGAAAGAATTATTCTACTTCCAAATACTCTTTGATTCAATTTCAAATTATCCCATCCTTGTCCACTATTAGATATAATAGAGACCAAAAAAGGTGGATTTTTTCTGGCTCTTTGATAAATGCCTATTTTAATAGAGAGATAAGCTTTTTCTTTTCCTTTTTTATCTTTACCAAAAGCAATCCACTCATTTGCCCCAAGCTGTACTGTGGAATCTAAATCCTCAAAAAGAAACATAAAATTTTCTCCTTTCATCTGTAAATATTAAAGTTCATAGTTCCATTTTTTATCAGTAAGAAAACATAACCAGAATTTGACTTTTAATTCCCATGTTAATACAGGATTAGAAGAAATTGAATCTAACCAAGTCATGTATTTATAATAACTTACTACTATATTTATATTAACTCTTTCTTTTTCTAGACTGAAGAAGATGTTTTTACCATTTAGTTTGAAAGCTGTGAGAAAAGAATATATAAAACCACAATGAGGTTTTCCCAATTTTACTTCATCATATAACAAATTAAATAATTTTTCATATTCTAAACCAGCAACAGAAAACAGAGGTTCTATATTTGGAATTACTATTTCTCGTTCCCAGTATGAATCATTAAATGAAGATGGTTCTGAATATTCTCTTATATAAACCTCACAAATAGAACAATAAGGAGAACCATCTACCATAATTATTGGATGTTCTGAAGATTTATTAAAAGTTTCGTAATGACTATAATCCATCATATGCCTGTTAATTTCAACTAACAGGCATATTTCCTCATCAAGTTCATTAGTTTCTAATATTGGCATTGATCTCAATTTAATTCCCTTTTAACTATGGAAAAGTGGTATTCGTTTATCCTTTTGATCAGGAGTCATTAACCAAACTTTACCCAGAACCCAAGAAGACTTGTTACACCAATCATCTATCCGATTCCAAGTCCCATTACGGAAACGAGTAATAAGAATCAAACCTTTGTTTGGGAGTTTATTTCCTAATCGAACGAAGTACCAATATTTCCTTGTTCTATAAAAAATTGCATTATCACCACCTACATAAGCCCACTCTTTTAAGTTTCCCACAATATCATTCTCAAAAAATTCAATACTTTTCATACAGCCAGGAAATTCTTCTTTATCTTCTTTATCTACACAATCAACACAAAATCCCTTTGGGTTCATTAAACGAACACGGTTTTTAGGTGTGAACATTGAAGCGAATTCATCAGCATCATTAAAGAAAACCTTGCTCATTGTAATCTCCTTTCTCTAAGTTCTACCCGATTTTTCCAAACCTTAATAAATTCCCAAGCCAGAAGAGCTAAAATGAATTCTACAGGACCTAGCACTGCTCCTATTGGCCACCCAAGAATTGCCCAGACAAAAACGCCCGGCAATAATGAGATTGTTCGAAGTAAAACTTTTCTGAGGTTCATAATGATCTCAATTTTTTTATTCGGTATTTTAAGACACTAATCACCTTCCCCACAATTAGAATTCGCCAATCCTCTTTGCACCAATCCATACCATCAAGTGTATTAGCTAAGATGGAGGGCAGAATAAACCGAAAAGTTGGCATTGGAATTGGCATAGGTTCACCTGATTCATCTAATGCTTTCAACATCAACATCTTTGCTTCTTTTAACGCCTCAACCAATAGATCTTTTCCCTCATTTTTCATGCAAGAGTCCAATGTTTAATGCTTGTAAGAGCAATATTCCTGGGTCTTAGAAGCCAATTCACAACTAAGATGAGTTCAAACTTTTTACCATCATCTCTCATTGTTCTGTAAATCATGAGATTATATCTAACAGTCTCTTCAAAACGGAAAGAGACTTCAGTCCCCTTTTTTACCAAGCAATGTAATTCTTTATCCCACTCTAATTTATTATGAATCTTATTTAAATCCCTATTCCTAGAATTTACCATCAATGTATCTTGGCTAAGTTTTTTTCGACCCTCAATCATTAAACCGACATTTGGCCCAATGACTTCATCATTAATACAAATTACTAAAGGGTCATTTCTAATCATCCGAGAAGTTGCATTTCTGATTCTTAACATATTTAATTTCTCTCCTCACTCCAGATATATACTGAGCTTGCATGACGATTTCTACAGAATTTAGCGATTAATATTGCATTCTTCAAATCAAAAGTCGTACAGAATGTCCAGATTTTACCCCCAATGCTTTCTTTTTTAAACCAGATTTTCATCTTCATTTTCTTTCCATTCTTTTGGTTTTCTGAGCATCCAAACTTCTCCTTTTTTTACACTCCCAAAAACGATTTCGAATCCAAATTTCTCATTAAATCTAACTAACCCACTAAGCTTCATTTTTCCGTAAGGACTTAAACAATTCAAGACTGTAATTTGTTCTCTATCAAGAATACAAACTAATTCGTTCATTAATAAAGTCCCATCACCCTTTCTTTCTTTATAAGCCTTAATCCTATTAAAGAAGAAAAGTTTTACTGATGAATCTAAAGTCATCTCAGTTAGCTCATGAAGACTTTCTCTCCAATCATCATAAACATCTGCACTCAACTCACAAACAGATCTAGTATCCGTCATCAATGAAATTCTTTCATTTGTGGTGAGTGAATGTATTATTTTAGCCATCTTAACCTTCCATTTTCTTCTCTCTTTGGTTTTCTAGAAATAATGAAACTCCCAGTATAGCATATTCTTCAATAAATCCATCTTTATCTTTATGATATAACATATCAATAATTTCTGATTTTGGTACACTACTATGCACAACCAATTTACAGAACATAGATATAGTTTCAGGTTCATAAGTCAACAAATTTACTGCAACTCTCATGAATCCTATCAAAGTGGCTCCATGAGATGATCTTTCCTGATTTATGAGGTGAATTAGCTCATTATCAGAAACATCCAATATTTTTGATAATCTAGAAAGTAATCTTTTTTCTTCAGATTCTAAACCTTCATGATCTCTTTTCCAAATAAACCTACCACCATCTCCAGCAATTACATTTTGGCAAGTGTTCCAATTTACAATAATTCCGGTCACTGGAAACCCTTTTTTGTCAACTTTCATTATCATTGGATTTCCCTCTTGATCAAATTTCAATTCTGCGGGTTGCCCATCAAGTGTGATTTCCATTTTCATTTCTCCTTAGTGATCTTGAAAAGTTGATGAGAAAGAAAAAATTCTTGATTTCTTTTTAATTCTCCTTTCTTTTCTCTTAAGGAAAATGTTACGCAATCGAAGTGATTCTGTGTCTCTTTTACAACTAAGACAATTAAATTCTATTTTTCCAACTCCTTGCTTTGATGGAGTATATTTTAATATTTCTATCTCCATCTCTAAAAATCTCTCTTTACAGAATTTACAAACTAAGACAATAGGTCGATCAATATATGGCATGTTTATTCCTTTGTTAATTCTTGAAAGTTCTTGATCTCTTTAAACTTAAGTCTTTTTGCTACCGTGTTATCAAAAATGCTTAATTGATGTTTAATCTGAAGTTTAATCGCTCCTCTCATTTCCATGAAGGTTA
>Ga0114923_10003289_pt1 | contig 10898 bp, 12 predicted proteins | sample SumtaG_FD_89578 | JGI IMG/M metagenome (GOLD analysis project Ga0114923, IMG submission 89578) | Deep subsurface microbial communities from Indian Ocean to uncover new lineages of life (NeLLi) - Sumatra_00157 metaG | ecosystem: Environmental > Aquatic > Marine > Oceanic > Sediment | place: near...
ATCCCGGCAGCCGGCAAGAGATGGCAGAAGCAATGCTGAAATTACTGTCAGACAATCAACTGTATGAAAAACTGTCAAAAAAAAGCCTGGCTCAAGCTAAAAAATTTTCCTGGCAAAATACAGCAAAAAAAACCCTGGCTCTTTTCGAGTCATTAACAATTGGCAACTAGTGGAAATAAATAGATGCAGCATCGTACAACAGCACCTCCGCTTATAGGCTCCCTTCGCCGAAGGGTGACTATTTCTATTGTTACCTTTAATAATGAAGAAGTCATCGAGGCTGCATTGACCAGTATTGAAAAATCAACACTGCCGCCTGATGAATACGAAGTGGTTGTTGTGGATAATTCCTCCGGGGATAAAACTCCCGGTATTATTGCCGGCAAATTTCCCGGTGTCACGTTAATTCATTCGGAAAATATCGGTTTTGCCGCCGGTCATAATAAAGCCATCAGAAAAATATGCGGGAAATCCGACTATCACCTGGTAATGAACCCGGATGTCTATTTTAGAGAAGACGTACTGGAAAAGCTGTTGATTTTTATGGACAAGAACCCGGACGTGGGCCTGGTGATGCCCAAAATACTCTTCCCCGGTGACAACGAACGTATCCAGTACCTTTGCAAACAATTGCCCACACCTTTTGATTTAATCGGCCGGCGATTTATACCGGGGTTCCTGGAACCGGTCTTCAAGAAACGGTTCGAGCGTTATGAATCCAGGGACAGGGATTATAACAGGATGATGGCAGTGCCTCATCTATCCGGTTGTTTTATGATGCTGCGGGCAGAAGTATTCAAAAAAGTCGGGCTTTTCGATGAACGGTTCTTTATGTACCTGGAAGACGTTGATTTTTCCCGCAGGGTCCATGGCGAATACAAGACCATCTACTACCCCGGGGTTCATATTTACCATCGATACGGGCAGGGGTCTTATAAGCGATTAAAACATTTAAAATACCACATCGTATCAGCCGTCAAGTATTTTAACAAATGGGGCTGGTTTTTTGATAAGGAACGAAAAAAAATCAATCGCTTGTCTTGATTTTTGCTGCTATACGTGGTTAAATACAATGTGAGTTTAAATTTAAAGCATTTTGGGTTATAATTAGATATGTTTTATACAATTTACATAATGTTAATTTTTGTGGTTCTTATCGGCTTTCTCAGTTCGTACTGGTCTCAGAAAGTAACCCTGCACCTGGCCAAAAAATACCGAATCTACGATGATTTTAATACCCGGAAGATCGCGAAAGAGCCCAGACCCAGGTTGGGCGGTATCGGTATTTTTGTCGGTTTTATTATCTCCTTTTATGTTTTATTTTTTGTCATCTACCTGCTGAAAGATACCCGGTTTAAAATTATCGTGGATTTCTCCAACTTCCAGATCATGCTCTATATATGCTCCATCATTTTCTTCTTCTTGTTGGGGCTTTACGATGATTTTAAAGGACTGAAAGCCTTTCAGAAGCTGGGAGTAGAACTGGTTATTGCTACCATTTTATTTTATATCGGCTTCAAAATCGAGCTGGTAACGTTACCTTTCATGGAAGAGAGCATCAATGTGGGGGCACTTTCTTATCCACTGACCGTACTGTGGATTATCGGTATTTCCAATGCTATCAACCTGATCGACGGCCTGGACGGCCTGGCCGGGGGTGTGATTACCATTGTATCCGTCACTATTATTATTATTTGTGTGTTAAATTTATATATATTCCCGGCAATTATTATCAGCGCCCTCCTGGGTGGGATCGCCGGGTTTCTACCCTTTAATTTTTATCCCTCTAAAATCTTAATGGGCGACAGCGGGAGTCTATTCGCAGGAACCATTTTGGCCACCCTATCTTTAAGAACCGCTCATAAAGCCCCCCTGGGAATCGCACTCATGATCCCCATCATCTTCCTGGCTATACCCTTGATGGACACCGCACTCTCATTTTCCAGGAGACTCTTCTCAGGGAAAAACCCCTTGAAGGGTGATAACGACCATATCCATCACCGGTTAATGAAAAAAGGCTTCTCCGAGAAAAAATCAGCCAATATTTTACTGGTATTAACCGGAATTTTTTCCATTCTCTCTATCGGGGTCTCCTATTTTCGCGGTACCTTACGTTTTGTGGGACTTTTTGTCAGTTTACTGCTGGGGGTACTGTTGATACTGTATCTCAATTATATAAATATTCATTTTAGGAGAAAAAATAAAAACAACAATAGTAACATCAAAGGTACAGGCAATTAACCGGGGGAGGAAAGGAGGAAACACCGATTGGAAAGAACCGGGAACCTGGGGAAAATGAAGATTCTGCTGATCCACAACTTTTATCGTTACCGGGGCGGAGAAGACAGGTATGTCGAAATCCTGGAAGAGACCCTTTGCCAGGGAGGAAACCGGCACCAGGTCATCCACTTTTTTTATGACAGCCGCAGTATTGAAAAATTCAATTTTTTTCAAAAATGCATGATACCGTTCAAATTGGTCCACTCGTTCTCTGCCAACAGGAAACTGGAAAAATTAATAGAGGTGGAAAAACCCGGGCTTGCCGTGGTGCATAATCTATTCCCCCTGCTTTCACTTTCAATACTAAAGGTGTTAAAGAAGAACCGTATCCCCATCTTGAAACGATTGGAAAATTATAAATTTTTATGCCTGAACGGTCTTTTTTTAAGGAACAATTTCAACGTATGCGAAGTGTGTAAACATGGGAATTTTTTCCCGGGGATTTTTCACCGCTGTTACCAGCGGAGTTTTTTTAACAGTATGGGGATCGCCATATCGGAATTTATCCACCGCCGCTTGAAAACCGTCACCGCGGCAGCCGGCTTGTTTTTAGCTACCAGTCGATTTGTCAAAACTAAATTTGTCGAGGCCGGTTTCCCGGCAGATAAAATTGTAGTACATCCCAATTTTATCGATTTCGAGCCGCTGGAATCCGCTGCTTCCCCGGGAGACTATGCCATTTTTGTGGGCCGCCTGTCCAAAGAAAAAGGGCTGTTAACCCTGGTGAAAGCCTTTAGCGGTTTACCGGGGCTCTCGTTAAAAATCTTGGGAGAAGGCCCGCTGGAAAAGGAATTAAAAGAATTTGTCCGTTTACATCGCATGAAGCATGTGACCTTCGAGGGGTTTATCGATGGGAAATCAAAAAGAGAAATGTTAACAAAAGCGCTTTTCCTGGTATTCCCGTCGGAGTGTTATGAATCTTTCGGTTACTCCATTATCGAAAGCTATGCCTGCGGGGTCCCGGTTATCGCTTCCGATATCGGCGGGGCCAGGGAATTGATAAAAGAAGGAGACACCGGTTTCCTCTTTGAACCCGGGAACCCGGAAGATTTACGAGCAAAAATCTCCCGTATGCTGGAGGATAAACAGCATTTAACAGGGATGAGAAAAAAATCACTGGAACGGGCAAAAGCATTGTACACCAGGGAAACCGGGTACCAACACCTGGAAAGAATATTCCAAAAACTGATCGATCATGCAACATAAAACGGCCCCAATGGGAATGAAAATCGCAATGGTATGTTCCAGCGGTGGGCATCTTCTGCTGCTGCATTTGCTGAAGGATTTCTGGGGCAGCTATGACCGTTTTTGGGTGACCTTTAAAAAAGAGGATGCCGTTTCGCTGCTGAAAGAGGAACGAATCTACTGGGCTTTTTATCCTACCAATCGAAATTTTTTTAATTTACTGCGTAATTTTTTTGTAGCGGTGAAAGTGCTATTTAAGGAAAAACCGGATATTATTATTTCTACCGGTGCAGGAGTGGCGATTCCTTTTTTTTACCTGGGGAAATTATTGGGGAAAAAGCTTGTATTTATCGAGGCTTATGAACGGATTGATAATCCTTCCCTTACCGGCAGATTGGTCTATCCCATTACCGATGTTTTTGTTTTGCAGTGGGAAGAGCAAAAAAAACACTATCCCAAAGGACAGGTGTTGGGGCAGATATTATGATCTTTGTTACCGTTGGGACCCATGAACAGCCCTTTGACCGGTTGGTAAAGGCGATTGACCGGTTGAAAGAAGAAAAAATTATTGAGCAGGAGGTATTTGTTCAGAACGGTTATTCCCCGTACAAACCGGGATTCTGTCAATACCGGGATTTTATTCCTTTTGAAGAAATGATGAGCCGGATGGAGGAGGCGGAGATTGTTATCACTCATGGAGGTACCGGCAGTATCATGCTGGTTCTTTATCATGGCAAGGTACCGTTGGTGATGCCCCGACAGAGTAAATACGATGAGCACATCGATGACCACCAGGTGTTGTTCTGTAAGACCATGGAAGCCAAAGGGAAAATTATTGATGTGTATGAAGCCGATGACCTGGAATCGGTCATTAAAAATTACCCCCAATTGGTTCAGCAACTGCAAAACCAGGGAAACGGTCAAGCCGCTGCTTCTACTGAACATTTAAATGAGAAGGCAAGGGTTTTCGCCGATAAATTGCATGAGATATGCTTGCAATTGGTGACAAAAAAGTGAAGACCAACCAATACTTATTTCGTCTGTTGCACTATTTTTGTAAGCGGTCGTCTATAATAAAAAGTTTTTGGAAGTCCAGAAACCTTTTTACAAAAAGGTTTTTGGTCGCCGAAGGCCCCCTGGCAGGATGGGCGTAGAAGTTCGTTTGGTTGCTCATTAGCCCATCCTGCGGCGTTCGTTTGGGTATTGACCGGACGTAGAGGCTTCATGCCCGTCCGGTCAGGCACTCTACGGATAAATTGAATCCAGCAGGACAGAAGAGGGATGGTGTCCGGGTTGACAGGGTTTATTCAACCAGTTGCTTTTATAGCTCTAAAAGTATATAATTATTGCAGGAGGAACCGAATGCAAACAATCAGTATCAAACAAGAGGCACGGCGTCTGGTAGATAAGCTTCCCGAAGAATCTACCTGGGATGACTTGATGTATGAAATATATGTCCGGCAGACGGTTGAAGCAGGTCTTGAGGACAGCAAGGCAGGTCGAACGACTGATGTTAGAGACGTCCGTAAGAAATTTGGCCTCTCGAAATGAAAGTACACTGGACTGATACAGCAATTGACCATCTATCTGCAATTTACGAATACATTGCACTGGACGCAGAAGAGTATGCAAAAAGAATGGTTGATCGTTTAACAAAACGTTCCGAACAAATTAGTAATTCTCCCTATTCCGGGCGTATGGTACCGGAATTTGAGGACAAAATTATAAGGGAATTAATCGAAGGACCATACCGCATCATTTATTACATTAAACCTGACCAAGTTGATGTATTGGCTGTTATCCACGGAGCTCGTCTCCTTACTAAAAAGCTCATTAAAAGTTAAAGTGTGATATTTTTTTACATAAAGTAACAGTTTAGCCGTTTTGGTATCATCCCTTTGGGCAATGTGTCCCATTGGCCCCGGAGGCTTCGGCCTCCGGGATTTCTTTTTAAAATGAAAAAAACAATTTTTTTTATTGACGGATTTAATGTATACCATGCCATCGCAAATCCTGAATATAAAAAATACAAATGGTTAAATTATAAAAAATTCGCGAACCAATTTATCAACAGATACGAACTGGTTGTGGGGAAGGGGACAGACGGATACCGGTCCTGCTTTGGACTTATTTCGCCTGTTGCCGTTTTTTTTATAGGTAAAAATACTCATTTTTTATTTTCTCTTAAAAGGGGGTTGACATTTCACTTAAAGGCATGGTATTTAGTTTCTTTTCCGGGAAAACCGATGATGTTTAAACAAGTAAAATCCGAGTGGGTAGTTAGAGCAAAAAGAGTAAGGTAAAGCGCAAATGGTGGCAGCTTGTATAGAATTAATGCAATAAGCAATTGGATTAAAAACAATAATGGATAGGCAATATCGATCTGACCCAAAATATGCGGGAGAGATAATCTCGACGCTTTGGCCCAATAAGCAATTGCGCCGTGAGTGCTTGCAATTCCTGTTAGACTCGATCCGGTTTGCCCACAGCCAGGGTCCCGCGGCTTGGGAGGTAACACTCTTCGAGGATTTGATTCGTTTGAATGTAGGACAGATAGTGGTCCTATCCCTCAGGACTGAAGAGGCTCATGTCTATTGCCTTGCTACTCTTCACCTTCCAAAGCAATCAGGAATACGCCTTGATACCGCTTGGAGGCACTTTAAGGCTATTCCCGAACCTACAGAAGTCTATCGCGTTGGTACCAATCTTCTCAATATCTGTCCGAAAGCGCTGCGGGACGCACATTTTTCTCTGATTCGCATAGCGGCAACCCGAAAGCCTCACTCTCCCTTCAAAGGGTCGTTTTCTGATGGAATTCTCACCTACCTGGAGAAAGAATTTGAGACAAGCATTGATAGGCCTACATATCTAGACTCTGGGGTTTCAAAACCAACCCCCTCAGATACAACCGGCTTAGAAGCAAATGGGTTGCGTTCCTTTTACACACTCTACTGGAGTTCAACCGTCTGGCGTCCTGACGCAACAGGATCCCCATGCTACCACACCGCAGGCAGTGGCTTCAATAAGAGAGGCATTACTACAGGTGATCGGATTTATATCGTAACAGTCTCCCAGGGGCGGCTATATCTTATTGGCGCGTTCACAGTTGCCGGACCACCTATTTCATACGACGAGGCATGCCAACGGCTCCCCTACAATCCCTGGGAAGCTCCTGACCATTTGATTGCCCAGCCAGGATCAGAAACCTCGATTAGTTATTCGCGCGCCATTCCTTTAGAGACAGCAAGGCGTCTGAAATTTTATTCACCAGAGGGTGAGAAGGCGCTTAAGCTTATTTCAGAGAACGCCATTGATAACCAGACTCTACGTGGAGTGCGCCGTTTAACTGCTGCTTCTGCCCGGATGTTAGAGGCATATTTCACATTAACTGAAGAAGAGTTCATTGAAGATTTTGAAAGGCAAATTCAGGAATCTTCTAAAGATGAAGACGAAATAAGAAGAAAGAGATTGGAAAATGCACCCAAGATACCAGAAAAAGTTCAGATGAATAAGACAGACTTCAAACGAAATCCTGATGTTGTTATTGAGACCAGGAAAAGGGCAAATGGATTTTGCGAAGCATGTGAAAAACCAGCACCCTTCATAAGGGCAAGTGATAGGACACCATATCTGGAAATTCATCACAAAAGGTCTTTATCAAATGGAGGTGAAGATACGGTTGAAAACGCCATAGCGTTGTGTCCAAACTGCCACAGAGAAATGCACTTTGGTGTGAAATGAGTTAGAAAAAAGAGTGCCTAAAAAGGAGGAGTGCACTTTTGGATTTTAAATCTCCCAAAAACAGTGCACTTTTCAATTCTAAATGGCAGCTAAATTTAACACCTTGACACTTTTTCCTATAAAAGGTAAAATTTACTAATGAAGTTGCCAAATGCAGAAAGAGCCTTTGTGGATATTGAAAAATTGCGGGGATACTGCTTTATTCCTTTCCTTAAAAAGGAGGATTAAAGAATGAATAATAACCCTATAAAGTTACTGGATGTTGTCGCACTCACCGAAGACCTACCCCGGGAGGGTTTATATCGTGGTCAGGTGGGAACAGTTGTTGAAATATTAGCGCCAGACGTTTTTGAGGTAGAATTCAGTGACGATGAGGGACAAACGTATGCGATGAAAGCTTTGAAAGCATTTCAGCTAATGGTTTTGCATCATAGACTCATTAAAGTTGCATAAGACCCGTAGGACGTAAAACTTCGCCTGTCCCCTAAACGCCTTTTCTTCGCGGCCCTTCGCGTGTCTTCGCGGTTAACTTAACTGTTACTATTACTGGATGACTTTACCGGCCCAGAGATCGTGCAAAAATTCTCTCCAGGGAATAACAGTAACACCCCTGTGAATCCGCCTTGTATTTTCATTGCAAACAATAAAGGCGTGTTTAGGGGAGTATCCCTCAATAAAAGTAAGCAGCGGTTTAAAATCCCTGGTATCAATGCGATTTGACCCTTTTATTTCAATGGCTGCCTGCCCACGCCCAAGGATAAAATCTACTTCCTGTCCGGATTTTGTTCGCCAGAAATTGATGTCATAGTTCAATTCACTGTAGGAAGAGTGGGCGCGTATTTCCATCAGTATGAAATGCTCAAACGCCTGCCCAAACCATTCCCCCTTTTCTTCTTTTATCTCTCGTTTGCTTATATCTCCGGCAACACCTACATCAAATAAATAGAATTTCGAAGCCTTGCCGATAACTTGCCGTTCCTGTCTCCTCTTAAAGGGTTCAACTGCGGTTCCTAAGAGGGTGTCGATTAGAATCTGGTAATATTCTTTTACTGTTTTTGAATCGACGCCGCACTCGCGGGCAATATTGGAATAATTGATCAACTGCCCATGCGAGTATCCCACTGCATCAAAGAATCTGGAAAATGCCGGAATATTCCGCGTTAATCCCTCATTAAAAACTTCTTCTTTAAGATAATCCTTTACGTAAGCTCTTAGAGATTTTCGATAATTATCCTGCAAATAGTGAACCGGGATCATGCCGTGGTTTAAGACTTTTAGTAAATCAAGTTCATGGATTCCTACTTCGAGGGAAGTCAAAGGAAACATTTCAAAACGCCAGGCCCTGCCGCCCAGAAGATTGACTCTACCCCGCTTCAATTTCCTGGCACTTGAACCGCACAGGATAAACTGTATGTTGCTGTTTTCAATCAGCCAGTGTACCTCATCGAGAATTTGTGGGATTTTTTGCACTTCGTCCAGTATGACGGGGTGTTGGAGAACCTCTTTTTTTTGCGCCAATAGTTGTTCTCGCAAAAGAGCCGGGTTCTTTGAGAGTTCGAGAAATAAATCGGTTTTGAGAAAATCATAGACCAAACTATTGGGAAATCTTTTTTTAAGAAAAGTTGATTTTCCTGTCTTTCTCGGTCCCCATAGAAATGGGGACTGTCGAGAAGGCAATTCGATACTCAGCGAACGTTTTATATGTTCCATTTCGGACAATACTCCGAATTAGTTTAACTATTTCGGAGTATACTCCGAAATAGTTAAGATGTCAACCCATCAATAAAACTGCCTTCGGCGACCAGGGGGCTCTTTTGAAAAACCGCCCCCTGGACCCCCACAAAACTTTTTGAAAAAATAACGTTCTATGACAGCGTAGGGAATAGGCTTGCCTATTCCGCAATTTTCAAAATAAGCCGCTTTATCAAATTACGGGCCAACGGTACTTTAAAACCATTCTGCTCAAGCGGTTCCGCATCAGCCAAAGCACCGGATACCAATGGGTCTAAATTTTTAATACTTGCAGACACTCCAACCAACTGCTTGCTTACACTCTCTTCCAACCACGGCACAGGCGCAGCACCTCCCAAAACAACCCGTGCGGATTTAATTCGACCTTGCTGGACCTGGAGCACAGCTCCTACACTGACAGTAGCAAAATCCCAGACTTCCCGTTCTTTAAATTTTAAATAACCACTGCGCATTCCAGTCGCCATATCCGGTACCTGGATTTCGGTTATAATTTCACCGGGTTTTAACACATTTTCCCGCATCACATCCTTTTCAGGCAGCACAAAAAATTCCCGCAAAGGAATTTGCCGGGATTTTTTCCCGGAAAAGACAGTTACGGAAGCATCCAACGCTAGCAAAGCCACAGCCGTGTCCGAAGGATGAACGATAAAGCATGGACCTCCGCCGATAATACAATGGTATTTATTCTCACCGTCAACCGCATAGCATACATCGCCGCCCTTTCTCAAGCAATTAAAATCCCCGCGAAAATACCAACAGCGGGGCCGTTGACAGATATTACCGCCAATGGTTCCCTGGTTGCGCAATTGAGGAGAAGCCACCTCTTTTGCCGCCTGAGCCAGGACCGGGTATTTTTGATTAACTAACCCATGTGCGGCAATTTCAGCAATGGTAACCAGGGCACCGATTTTTAATCCTTTATTCGGTGTATAAGTTACTTTATCCATGCCGGGCAAAACTTTCAAATCGATCAATTTCCCGGGTTTTTCAATCCCATCTTTCATCAAACCCAACAGGTCTGTCCCACCGGCATAGGGCAATGCATCGTTCCAATTGTTACCCAGCCATAAACCGGCCTCTTTTAAATTACGGGGTTTTGTATATTCAAAATTTTTCATGATACACTCCATACTTAAGTCTTTTGAAGAGCATTCAACACTTTATCCGGTGTAATGGGCAAGCTTTTAATTCTTACGCCGATAGCATTATAAACCGCGTTGGCAATGGCCCCGGCAGTAGGAATAATAGCCGGTTCTCCAATTCCTTTGGCCCCTACACTGCTGAGCAGAGAATCATTGTCACTAACAATATGCACCTCAATCTCAGGGGTGTCCATTATAGTGGGTGTTTTATAGTCGTGCATGTTGGTGGTCAGGACTTTGCCTGTGGCTTCATCCATGATCCGCTGCTCCATTAAAGCAAAACTCAGCCCCTGGATAATACCGCCGTGGAATTGATTCTCTGCTGTTTTGGGGTTTAAAATCCGTCCCGAATCGTGGGCAGCGACAACTTTTAAAACCTTTATTTTCCCGGTTTCCGTATCCACCTCTACCTCGGCAAACTGTGCGCCAAAGGTGCAGGTAATATATCCCTTGGGATTGGCATTACGCGCGCCCGTGGTAATCAACACCCGCTCCCGCATCTTGCCGATGATTCCAGGAATGGTTAGTTTTTTGGACGCATCGGTTTTAGAGATCACTATACCCTCCTGGTAACGCAGTTGGTTTTCCGGGAGCTCCAGTGCTGCCGCCGCACCGGACAGCAGCTTGGCTTTCATCTGTTCCGCCGCGTCACGAACTGCCGGGGATACCGACGCCGCAGTCAAGCTTCCACCGCTGAGATTGCAAAAGGGACATGCCCCTGTATCCCCAAGGATGACGGAAATTTTATCCATGGGAATTTCCAATACCTCTGCCGCTACCTGGCTGATGAATGTATAG
>Ga0114923_10003290_pt1 | contig 10898 bp, 24 predicted proteins | sample SumtaG_FD_89578 | JGI IMG/M metagenome (GOLD analysis project Ga0114923, IMG submission 89578) | Deep subsurface microbial communities from Indian Ocean to uncover new lineages of life (NeLLi) - Sumatra_00157 metaG | ecosystem: Environmental > Aquatic > Marine > Oceanic > Sediment | place: near...
GATAAAGAAGTGTTGGCTGTTTGGTTAGCGTGGCTTAAAGCGAGACACAGAAGATGGTTGAACGATGAAAGAAACGGACATAAATATTGTTGCGGACCAGGAGGTCTCATGAACAAAGAAGATGAAGGTCTTATTAGCTTAGAAGGATTGGATCGAGCGGACGTTCTCGCAGCTCTCTATAATAGAGCGAAGCCTCAGGGGCTGGGGGGCTTGCACTACGAGGCCGAAGATATGACTCGTAGTGAGGCAGAGATAATTATAAAGGAAAGTACTGAGTCCCGTTTTTCTTCCCTTTATTTCGATTACGTTAAGGGCCGAGTCATGAAGGTGGATCTGTCCACCAGTGTTCTTAACCCGAGACTCTACGATCGCGACAACGGCGATGGTGCGGCTCTCCAGGTAATCGTTGAACTCCGCGCAAAGAGGTAACTGTTGTGCCTATAGATCGTCGTTCATTAAGTGTAGATACGAAGGTGCATGAAAGATTGCTAGCAATTCGTAAGACGTATAAACTTAGATCTTTTAGTGCAGTACTTCGTTTTGTTTTAGACATACCTCCTGAAGAACGTAGGTATGGAGTTACAGAAAAGCTTGGTATAGAAAATTTAAAGCGGTTGTACGAGGAGCATAAGCATCATCAGGCCAATCTGGCGAAGACATTAGGTATCTCTCGACAACGCCTTCACCAAATACTTAATAAAACTTATCCTGAAGCTCCTAGACGTCGAACATCGCACCGTTTTACGTATCAGGAATTACTAAATGCCATTAAAAAAGTTGGTTATGATGCGGCTACATTAGCTTCATATCTTTCGTGTGCTCCTACTACGGTTGCGACGCGTATGAAAGCTTGTGGTATTTTAATTCCTATAGAGTTCCGACCGTTTCAAGGCCCTCCTAAATTAATTAATCGGGAGAGCTATCATAAAGCTTTCGCAGCACATAAAGGTTGCGGAAGACTCATGGCTGTTGATTTAGGAGTTTCTGTTATGACTGTGTGGAGAGCTTCTAAGCGCTATAAATGTCCTCTGCGTGATTCTAGAATCCAATGAAAGTAAAAGTCTGGCGTGCTAAGATGGAACGCATTAGTAAGATAAAAAATCTTGCTAAGCGTATGCGTCTTAGGGAAGCTGGGTATGAGGAAGTCTTTAGGTACCTTAGACGGCAAAGAAAGAAAAAGAAACAGTTGAATTTATCTACACCAATGTTACATGCGCACTACCCATTATCTAATAAGCCGTTTAATATTTTATCAACAGATCCAGGTAAGTATTTAGGTGCACAAGAAAATTGTCCTTATTGTTTGCAAGCGAAAGCGTTACGAAGAGCCGCCCGTAAAGAGAAGAAAAGAAAAAAGAAAAAACGGGGTTGACATTTAAGCTTAGGTGTGTTATAATAGATGTAGGGATAGGAGGAACAGATGCCGACTGACGGTCACATTACGGTGAATGGACTTCCGTTGCATACGTTCGAATCTGTTGAGAGAGCTACCGAATCTGAAGAGTTAAGACAGAGTGAGATTCGTGACAGATGTGTTCGCAAACCTATTATGACAACGAGGCCGCTTATGCCCAACGCACATTCTCACCATAAAGTACATAAGGAATTTAAGGATCAGCGTTCAAAGGTACTTGCAGTGTACAAGACTATTACGAAAGGTAATGGTCTTAACTATGCTGAGATCATTAAACGATCAGGCACAAAACTTGGTAAAGATTCTGTTCGGGTAATTTGTAAACAGGCGGGGGCTAAGTTTTGGAAGGAAAAGAAGTTTCAAGGTCGATCGTTATTCGGACCGGTTGTTCCAAAAGGTTCAGTTGAGTATAGAGCCTGGTCAGCGAAACGTCGCGCAATGAATAGGAATGTTTGCGATACGATCCCTCCACATGTTCCGGCAACGCCATATCCTTTGCTGCCCCAGCAGCCGTTAACGACTCAATACATGAATGTAGTCATGGGTGCGATGGCAGATGCGAACATCGCTTTCTGGACCGAGTTTAAGAAAAAGTTGGGGGTCTAATGAAATCACCAAAAGTCAGAAGACTTGTTCGCAGATCGATTGGTAGTGGATTATCTCTTACCGAAACTCAGCAGAAGCTCGAGGAGCGCTTAGCTTCGATGGAAGAGGTAATGCGACGATATGAGACGCTTTTAAAGCGCATAGCTGCGCGTATGAAGATGCGACCGATCGCTGAGGCTATCTTGGTTGCCAACATGCCGTACAAGAAGTCAGCGCTGAAGACGATGCGCAAATCAGAGCTCTATACGCTAGCTGCGGTTTTGGGTATGTCCAAAGATGAAGCTAACCAGTTTGGAACACGAACTGCTTTAGCATATCACCTACGCAAGCTTCAAGCGAAGAGGGTTGAATCAGATGACTAAATTAAGAGCTACTGAGAAGGTAAAGGTGAAGTGTTGGTTCGAACATCAAAAGCCAGTTATTGCTAAAGGGGAAATCTCTTGGCAGGGTGAAACGAAAATTCTCACTATTTTCGGTTGCATAGGTATGTGGAAATACCAGGTACAATAAAATGACTAAAGCTGATGAAGAGTTACGGCGAAAGGTAGCAAAGGCGTTTCTGCAATATACGGAACAACGAACGCTTCATAAGGATATGGAGATTTCTGAAGCTGTCTGGGTTACCGTAAAGCTGATAAAGGAAGCTGTTAAAGAAGAGCGTATAGCATGTGCAGATACCGCTGACGGATATGCAGCTATGAACTTTCCGCTACCTGCTATGGACTTTAGAACATCACGTTTTCTATCTGGTCTTGTAAATGCTATTCAATATCGTACTCGTCTTCAGGAGACGTTCGATGACGCTGGTTAAAAGGAAACCTCGTACAATTCCTGAGCTTCGGTATCATTCCATTAACTGCAAGTGTGCCGGATATAATTACGACTGGAGATGTGCTGAGCTGACGCGATCTGTAGAAGACGCGATAGATCGTCTCCTAAATTAACTGAAAATACCTGTTGCCTTTCCCATGAAGGTGCTATATAATATAGATAGATAGTGAGTACGGTGCTCACTCAAAAAAGGGGAAGAGAATATGTTAAGAGAGTTACGAAATACAACGGATTTGCCTGAGGAGTTCATCGAACTCACCATGCTAGCTGTTACTCCGCAGGGATTAAATGATTACGACCTGCGTTGCAGAAACAGTAAGAAGCATGCCTTCGCTGGTAGAGCTTTTGTTACTGGCAAAACTCCATTCGGTGATAATGGTATTCCTCTTGTCATCGTTCGCCTTGGAGCGCACTCTAGATTTCCGATGCTTGTAACAAAGTTCAAAGGAAATACGCGAAACGTAACTCCAGTAAAACTTGCGAACAAAGAAGAAGCTTTCGTATACACAGCTGCGCATGAGATCAGACACTGCTGGCAGTACCAGAATCCTCGTGCGCCGCGTTTAAATGGAGGGAGAGGTAAATTATCGGAAGTAGACGCTAACGCTTATGCGCTAAGGAAGCTGTACGAATTTCGGCAAGAACAGGCGAATGAAGATCAGATGCTAGAACAGGATGGTTTTCTAGCAATAAAGGAGCCGCCGAATGCCGATCCGAAGTTGGGACAGTAAGACTGTCAGGAAGCGTATTGACAGAATGCCTCATCCCATTCGCCGTCAGATCAATCTGAACCGTCGGGGATGGTCTTGGGGATTAGATGTACTCCTAGTGAGTACAACGCATCACTGGCCCTTCGATGAACTGGCTACAACGCATGTACTTCCCTATGAGCGTCAGCGCTTCTACGCGATATGGGCTGTGGCTCGATTCTACCGACAGCTCAAGAACAGAGAGTATGTACGTGCAGTACGTACGACGTTTATAGATGTAGAGCCGGAACCAAAACGTAGGTGTAGAGTTGCTCTTCGAGACATTAGTAGTGGAGTAACTTTCGCTTACCGACTCGTTCCAGATGAAGTAGAACATTGTCTTTGGTACGCTTCTTAGAGGAGAAGGATTTTGGCTAAGTCAAAGAAAGGTAAGAAGGACAAGAAGGGCAAGAAGGGTAAAGGTAAGAAGGAAACGAAATCGAAGAAGGGGAAGAAGTCTTCCAAGAAGTCAGACGATGGTGATGCCAAGGTTGGTCGGAAGCTCAAGAGTCTTCTGAAGTCTATGGACACCACGTATGAGGAACTGGAAGAGCTGAAGCTTCCATCGAAGTCCAAGAAGTCCTTCAAGGCTGGTATCGCGAGCATGGAGAAGGCGTACAACTCCTTTAAGGAAGCTCTCGCAGCTATCGTCGAAGCTGTTCCTGATGACGATGAGGACGAGGACGAAACCGAAGACGATTCGGACGACGACGACGATGATGACGACGGAGATGAGGACGAAGACTCCGACGATGACGACGATGATTCCGATGACGATGATGACGACGATTCGGATGACGATGATGATGATGATGACGACGACGATGATGATGACGATGATGACGATGAGGAAGAGGAAGACGATTAATTTGACATAGGCGATCCGCGTGATCGCTTTGATGGGTGCGTCGTTGGGTTTTGGCTTCCTCCTTTTCCCAGCGGCGCGCCCTAAATAATCCGGTGTAGTTTATGAGGAGATATTGTGGACGAAACGAAGCTGTATTTGAAGTGTGAACCGTATCTGAAAACACTCGCATATCGTTACGCTCGCAAGATGCCGAACAAAACTGTTTACGATGCTGAGGAGCTCATTGGCATTGGTAGTGAAGTGTTCATGCGCTGCATACGATCATTTACTTCTGGTGATTGCCAATTCAGTTCTTACTTCTGGTGCTGCCTAGAGAACGAGTACAAGAACCTTTTGAACAGATCCTTCCTTGAAGCGAAGCATTCTGAAGCTTCCCCAGAATCCGTAACACTACCTCTCTCTAAGCCTACTGAGAGTGAACTCCATGAGCACATCGTACAGAAGTTATCTGCGCAGGCTACACGAGTCTTCGAGTGTTTGGTTAACCCTCAGGAGAAGCTCACTACGCGCGCTATACAGGTGTTTAAATCGCGCTCTAGAGCTACGGGTGATCAGCGTAAGATGAAGTCTGTACGCATCACTAACCGAATGATTGCTAAGCATCTAAAGATTCACCCTATGCAGGTAACAAAGAGTTTGAACGAAGTGAAGCGAGTTCTCGTTAACGAAAATATTGCCATAGGAGTCTGACATGTACGTAGGATGGTGTCATTCAGGTGGTTGTGATTGGTCAGAAGCGTATCGAAGTCAAGAGGCTATGTTATCCGCAGGCAATTATCATATGAGGCGTGAGCCTGGTGTAGAACATAGTGTTCAGATTTTGTCTGATCGAACTATAGACCTTCTTATGACCGCTATAGAGAAAGTACAGGAGGATGAGAAAGCGCTTATAGAAGCTAAGAGCGTCGATGGTGAACTGGATGAAGGGACTGTGTATCCTACTACGCGTGAAGAATGAGGTTTATAGGTGAGTATCATCCTCTAGAGATACGCACCTATTTAGTTCTGCGACTGCTTGCTTCAAACAGAAGACGTCGTTGGACTATAGGGATGATCGAAATAGAGTACATGAGGTACTTCGGAAAGCGCTTTCTCTGGAAGTCAGAGCAGCATGATATCCGTCGTATTCTAGATGCCTTAGGATCGTTCTTAGAGATTACTGTCTGCGAAGGTACTGGCGAACCCCGCTATAAGGTTAATCGACATGCAGCGACTGGCGTATCATAAGCAGCTGAAGTTCTTCCTTGAGATAGTGGAAGACAGGGGCGATAAACTGCTCGTGAAACATCCTATAAGAGGGACTATAGAGTCGCCTAAGTCATTCTATGATCTGAGTTTGCGGAGTGTAAAGGGGCTACGCAATAGGATCTTAGCAGAACAGAAAGTATTAAAAGAACGAAAAGAGCAAACTGAATTCTTTCGACGTAAGTATGTAAAGCGTCTAATAGAAGGAACAGACATAAAGGTAAGACTTAGTTTTCTTGAACGCGATCAGATCGATGCAGAGAAGCTTGTTCTGATATGGCATAAGAAGACTTGGTGGTTGGGTTCACCTGCTCAACAGAAATTGCTTATTGATCACTGGGCGGATAGAACAAAAACAACTTCTATCGAAAGGAAGATGAGGAGAGTAGGTGACTAAAAGTAAAGAGAGAATTGTAATGAAGAAGATTTTACTTTCTAAGAGTATTGTAATAGAGGCATCCCATCGCCTCCATGCTCATAAAGGAAAGTGCTATCGTCTGCACGGACACAGTTGGAAGGTCGAACTTATCTTGAGTAGTGATATCGATCCGAAGACTAATAGAGGACTTGACTACTACCATATTTCTAAGTTCATGAAAGAAGTAGTAGATGGTACTCTTGACCACCAGCATCTGAATGATGTCTTGAAGGAAGATAATCCGACGTCTGAGTACGTTGCTGAGTGGGTATTCAAGCAGGCGGTTACTCAGTTCGAATCAGAGCATGTTGCAAAAGAGAAGACTGAGGAAGAGCTACTGAACGTAGTAATCGAACAGGTCAGAGTTTGGGAAACAAAGAATTCATCCTGTATCTATACACGTGACGCATGGCTAGCTCAACTCGAAGCGTAAAGACACTCAACGTAGGCTTCGGCAATATGGTAATGCATAGTCGCATCTTAGCGATAGTGCATTACAGGTCGAGTCCTATAAAGAGGCTAGTACTAGATCAAGACCATAAACAGATGGTGATAGATGCGACGAGAGGGAAGCTTATTAAAGCTGTACTCATCTTAGAAACAAATCATCTAGTACTTAGTTCAATGACTGTAGAGCAGCTTAATGCTCAGGTGAGGTTTTCAGGTAATGGAAGATAAGGAGCAACGCTTTCCAATTTCAGAGACGTTCATCTCTCCTCAAGGAGAGGGGTTATGGACAGGTACTCTGATGCAGTTTATTCGCTTCGCAGGATGTAGTGTAGGTAAGAAACCTTTCGGCACTGGTAATTGTCGTACAGTAGATGGAAGAAAGTTTGATTGCGACACAGATTTTAGTCGTACTAAGTTTATGACAGTAGATGAAATCTCTACTGAGTGTGCTGGACTAACACATGTGTGTCTTACTGGTGGAGAACCGCTCGATCATTATATAACTGAGTTAGTAGACCGACTCATCTTTGAAGGTCATATGGTTCATTTAGAGACGAGTGGTACAAAGCCATTATGGGAACATGGAGGAGCACCTCCGCAGTGGATAGCATGCTCACCAAAGAAAGGGATGCTAGATGAGTATTGGTCTTTAGCAGATGAGTTCAAATTTTTAGTTGATAAAGACTTTGATCCAGATAGTATTCCAACGGTTCGGATTAGTGATGATAAGTATATTTGGTTACAGCCAGTGAATTATCGAATGGAGATAGATCCTACGAATTTAAAGCGATGTCTTAATATAATCGAACGTCACCAGCACTGGCGTCTGAGTGTTCAGATGCATAAATTAATTCATGTGAGGTAATTGTGGACAACAACAAAGCATTAGTTATTTTCTCAGGTGGCTTGGATAGCACTACAGCCTTGTATTGGGCATTAGGTAAGTTTGACGACGTCGAGTGTATGTCTGTTGACTATGGACAACGTCATAGACTTGAACTACACTACGCACGTCAGACATTAATGAACCTTGTGGGTGATGAACAGCTTACAAATCGAATCCCCCGACATTTGATTACATCTGACTTGACTCAGTTTGGTAACTCAGCTTTGACCGATGATGGTATCGAGCCACACTTCGATCGTAGGGCTGAGGATATGGCAACTGGAACACCTAACACTTTTGTTCCGGGTCGTAACATTCTGATGCTTACCTACGCTGCGATGATCTGTGAGATTAGAGGTATTGGTAACATCGTAGGTGGCTGGAACATTCTTGACTATAGTGGATACGCTGATTGTCGTCCCGAGTTCTTAGATACGATGATCAACGCTATTAACTTAGGCATGGCGCAGGGCCCTTATAAGTTATACTATCCGTTGATTAAGAAGACGAAAGCCGAGATCATTAAGATGGGTATCAAGCATAACGTTGACTACAGCTACGCGTTATCCTGTTACATGGGTAAGCCTGAACCTTGCGGTCGTTGTGATTCTTGTATTCTTAGAGCGAAGGGATTTGCTGAGGTTGGCATTCCTGATCCTCTTATCGTGCGCTTAGCAGAAGCTGCTCAGGTGTAACTAAATGGAAGTAACAGTTGATAATATCAATTGTGTACTAACCAAGAGTAAATCATCTGAACGTGACTTTGTAGAAGAGACACTTTCCTTCTGGGTTTCAGGTGCGGAGTATTCACAGGCGTATAGAAAAGGATACTGGGATGGTTATCGTCGTTTGTATCGTAGGGGTGCTCGCAATTTCCTCAGCGGTCTTCTTCCATTGGTTGCTAAAGCGTGCGCTGGTGGAAATATCACACTTTCTATTATTGATAGACGTGATAGACCCAAGAGGGCTATTTCTACAAACCTTAGTACAGAGTCCTGGGTTTCACTTCTTGAGTCAAGCGGCATCAGGAATCCTAGCTACGCGCGATGCAAACTCCAAGTTGATGGAATCAAGACAATACTTCATAACCGTTTTGGAGACTTGCGATGGTCCCGCGGCATTATACAATTACCTACAGGAACTGGTAAAACAATTCTCGCCGCAGGATTGATACAAACGTTGTACGACCTACCTTCGTTGTTCTTGGTAGATCGTAAAGACCCGTTGTGGCAGACTAAGGAAGTTTTTGAAAAACTCTTTGATGATAAAATCGGTATCATAGGCGATGGGAAACTTGACATACAACACCATACGGTCGCAACTGTACAATCTGTTAGCAATGCTCTTAAATCGAGTAGGCCGTTTGCTCGTTACTTGGGGACTATCGGCTTGCTGGTGGTCGATGAGTGTCACAAGGTTGCCAACAACAACTACCTCAAGGTCATTCGAAACATCCCAGCGTATTTTAGAATTGGTCTCTCAGCTACAGCGCTTGAACGAGAGTCAGTTGATACCTTATATCTTATTGGAGCACTCGGAGATGTCATCTATGAACTATCTTCGCAGGAAGCAGTCAAGAGGGGATTTTTAGCTAAGCCGATTGTAAGATTTATTCAGATAAAAGAACCTGTTATTAACACGCATGCTATCTATTCGGGTAACGTCGAAGAGCGACAACAAGCAGCGCGTGAAAACTATCAAGAAGTTTATAGAGTGGGGGTGGTAGAAAATGAAACGAGAAACAAAAGGATTATCCGCTTCACGAAAAAAGCTTTTGAGAAAGGATATCCTACGATGGTCCTCGTACGATCCCTCTACCATGGAAGAGCTCTCACCAGAAACATTCGAAAGAGCTTACCAGAAGCTGTGGTCGAGTACCTCAGTGGAGCCGATGCGAGTATACGTAGGAGAGAAACAACTAGACGGTTCCGTAGTGGTAAAGTCGATGTTCTTATCGCATCAACGATCTTCGACGAAGCCGTCGACATACCGAACATACGTTATCTTATCCTCGCTGGAGGCGGTAAGAGCCCTATTAAGTCCATCCAGCGAATTGGTCGTGGAATGCGGAAAAAGAAAGGAGAAAATATTCTTCGTGTTATCGACTTCTTTGACCAGACTCACAAGTACCTTTTAGAACATAGCTTAGCTCGACTGAAGGTGTACGAGCGTAAGGGCTATACAATTAAAGCGAAAGGAATTGTTACTGATGACTAATAAACAAAAACTTCGTGAGGCTCGATTTCGTCTTCGTAAGAAAGAACACAAACAGTTTATGCAGCACAAGAGATACTGTCTCGACTGTCAAGAAGCAGAGCGTGAGATAGTTGCTAACGCAACGGCAAGAGGTAGAGAGATTGCTGCGCAGAGAGCTTATCGTTGGTTGATTAGAGAAAATGCGTAATGGCAACGTCGACGTATAGAAGACAAGGTGCTTATTATTGTGATGACTGTGGAGAATATGTAGGTCACTTTCCTTCCTCATGTCATCATGATGTAAGAGAGTGTATTAGGCATATTCGTAAAATGGTTGATGGTGATTCTTATGCTGAAGAGTTTCATTGGAATAGAAATATTGATGGAGACGAAGGATGACTGATAAAGAACATCGTGAACGACATGCAGAGTTGCATCGTAGGTTTGATGAGTTGTTAGCTGACTGGCTTACTCATACTGGTGGGAGTACTGATGATAGTATCTTTACTCTTATAGAATGGTCGCATCGCCAAACGCTAAAGCCCGACCATCCAGTAAACAAACAGTGAATAACTATAACCAAGCAGTGAACAACTATACTGTTGCATACTATCGATGCAATGGTACATTTTGTATCTATCCTTATGAAATTAAAAAGTTAGTTGGACCGCACTCACATGTAATACTTAATGGACCTGTTGAGGTAAAAGATGAACAGATATCGTAAAGATAAACTTAAAGAGATAATGGGTTATGTACCTACTTGGGATACTGCTCAAGAGATACTCTTCCAAGTTACTAAGATACTGAGAGTAGAAGCGAAGGTGTTACATAAGTCAGCTAAGGAAGTAGATTACTCTCAGGGTCCAGGCGCTGGTCGAGGTTACGAGCAAGCTGGAAATGAGATTACATATTTAGCCAATGAGTTTCGCGATATCATTGCAGACGACTGTGGGCGTTGTGGTGGTACGGGTACTATTGGTAACACAGCACACCTTTGCACAAGGTGCCAGGTATGAAGAAACCCAAAGACATATTAACAGGTGCGACGTATCAACATCCCTATCTTGGGTATGTTAAGTTTGATGATATTAAAGATCCGGCTCTTTGGAGACAGATATTTATTCTTGAGTATGATAGAACTAAATCTGAACTTAAAACATTACGCTCACAACGTAATAAGGTTATAGATTTCTTAGGTGGGAATGATGAGTGAACTTGCTGACGCAATCAAA